>Ga0209292_1002305_pt1 | contig 22054 bp, 14 predicted proteins | sample GOMGulsemesocosm_2_FD_184634 | JGI IMG/M metagenome (GOLD analysis project Ga0209292, IMG submission 184634) | Methane-oxidizing microbial communities from mesocosms in the Gulf of Mexico - GOM9C Gulf of Mexico (SPAdes) (version 2) | ecosystem: Environmental > Aquatic > Marine > Cold seeps... | reverse complement strand
CCTCTGGGGATTTACACTTCGTTGTTATGTTATCTTTTAAGGGAATGACCATTACTGCGATAACATGCCTAGAATTGAAAACCCCCAAAGGCTCTGAGTGGGAACTTACTTAATACAATTGGTATTAGGTCTATTTACTATAACTGTTAAGGGACAGACACGCCATTTCTAGCTTCTAATAATCTATACCAATCTTCATGGCTATAATTAATTTCTAGTGCATGTTTTGCTGCAACAATTCTATCAGGTGTAGTTGAGCCAATAATTGGAAAAATACCTGAAGGGTGTTTTAATAACCAAGCTAATATAACAATCTCAGAATCACATTGATATTTGTGGGCTTGTGCGGTTAATTCTATGTTAATTCTTTTTTCATCATCACTATTAAATGTATTTCCCCATGCAGGATAAGCAACACCACCTAATGGACACCAGGCAATCGGTGTTATTTCATGTTGTTGACATTGATCTAATGTGCCATCTAAAAATGTGCTGATATTATGAATATTAATTTCAACTTGATTGACTGCTAAAGGCATAGACATCATAGAACGCAGCAATGAAACTTGTGATGGTTTAAAGTTACTCACGCCAAAATGTTTAACTTTGCCAGAAGCTTGTAAAACATCAAATGTATCGGCTACCTCTTGAGGATCCATTAAATAGTCAGGCCTATGTAATAAAAACATATCTAATTGCTCGATGTCTAAGCGCTTAAGTGAACCTTCTACTGAATCTAAAATGTACTTTTTTGAAAAATCATATCGTGTTGGAGCATAATCTGTATGGCTATTTTTAGGCCTTATGCCTGCTTTTGAAGTAATAAACATGTCATCACGTAAATTTGGCGATGCTTTTAAAATTTCACCAAATAAAGATTCACAATTCCCGTTACCATAGATATCAGCATGATCAAAATGATTATAACCTGCTTCAATTGCACTATGGATAGCACGCTTTCCTTTTTGCTTATCTGCAGAGGAATTATCACCACAAATTCGCATACAACCATAAATGACACGTGATGAATAAATAGCTGTGTTTTTAATTGTTTCGAATTTCATTTATTACCTTTTATTGAAAATATTATTTAGTGGATACTCAATAAGTTATAACTTTTATGGCGCAAATCTATCAGCATCTAGGATGAAATTATTACTACATACGAATGCATTCAAAATATTAAAAAAATGATAACATTTATTTAACTTAAATGAGAGCAATTCCCATTTACAGGGGCAAAACAATCACGTAAAATTCGCGCCATAATTAGGTAACACAGCCGGAGTAATATTTATGTCAAATTATCAAAATGAAGATACACAAGAAAAATTTTTCTCAGGCTTGTTTTATACGTTAGCTATTCTATTTTTCTGTCTAATTACATTTTTTTTTACTGATCTTTAAATCGTTTACTAGAGTCTGTATATCTATACTTCAGTCTTCATAATTACAATTAAAAAATGATGAGTGTAACCACTATATTTTATAGGTCTTACACTCAATATAGCATTAAGTTGAAAATTAATGTTATTTAGCTTCTTAACCCTGCCCCCTTATTTCCGATAAAGCTCAGAAATATAATTAAACTTCTTAAAATATCATTTATCAATTTTACCGCTATGTGATTAACCTCTAAAAATCTGAGATTATATCTTAGAGATTATTTTAATTTAATAAAAATGACATATATTCATTATACTCTCCCTGCAGTACCAAATACAGGTACCACTTAATTAGGAGTTTATTGTGAATATTAAAACATTATGTTTAGGCTTAGCTTTATTACAGTCAAGTCTTATCCATGCCTCTATTTATTCAAATCCAGGAACTGTAGAGCAAAACACAAGGTATGCTGTAAAAAACAATGTTTTAGACAACGTCCTACAACATAGAAATCAAAAAACTTGGTTATATACTGATAATACAAATTCTGGTGGGGTTTCAGGATCGTATAGTGCTGGTAATTGGGTTAAATTGCATGATCGCACCATGAAAATAGGTGTTGGTTCAATCTCATTTGAATTTAATCCTGCTAAATCAGATTGTACACAAGGAATGTCGTTTAATTTAGAGGTTGGAGAAGATACTGTTAGTGTATTTAAGCCTAATTGCGATGATTTACTTGATGCATCTATCACCTATCCAATTAGTCATTATTTTGATCTTATACCTGATGTTATCAAACCCAAAATTGTTGTTCCTCTCGATCCACTTGGTTTATTTCAGGTAGGAGTTAAGTTTGGTGTAGGCGTTGAAGTTGGGGCTGAATTTACTGCTGGTGGTGTAATTGGAGGCCATAATAACGATCAACCATTTACGCCTAATGGTATTAGAAATCCTGATTATGTATATGCGTCAGTGGCACCTTATGTTGGAGGTCAAATTTCTGGTGCGGCATATACAACCTTTGGACATGGTATTGCAGAGGCTGGCGTAAAAGGTAAATTCAATATCGTCAAAGTACAAGCAAAGGGATATATGGAAGCTGGAATTCGCCGTGTAGAGCAAGATGACGGTATACATGAAGAAGGATTTTTAGAATTAAAAGTAACAGGGAAGCTATCTGGCGGAGATGGAAAATTAGAAGCATATTGTAAGAAACTTTGGGGATTATTATATTTCAGTGCCAATTTAATGAAATGGGATCCTATATACACTTATGAGCGAACTTTTTTTGAATATGCTAGTCCTGCCTGGGAACAAATTTAGCTAACTAAATCTAATAGCGAAGATTATCTTCGCTATTTTTATAGGAACAAATTAATGAAAATAACTTTTAAAATAATAGCACTTGTTTTTATAACGGCTTTATTATTTCACTTTGCTTTAAAAACCGAGAAAGCGCCCTCTGCTACTAAGTCTAAATTTAAACAAACTGTAGTTTCTGAACCTGATCTTTTTACCAATAATAACTTAAACGTATTCAATTTTATAATTAAAACAACATTATCGACAGATGAAAAACTAACTCATCATTCAAGTTTTAATGGTCAACTATTATTAACACCCAAAGGTGTCAACAACGAATTCCTTGGACAGATAAGCAATGGAAAAATTGTCAGTTCAATGGGTAAAGATTCAAATACAGTTACTTTGTCCAACAACATTCCATTTAAATTTCAATACAATAAATTTGTATTTGAAAATATCAATTTATTGAGCTTAACCCCAGAACACCCAGCTAACGCAATTAACGTTTTGTTAAAGCAACTTTCATTTCACTTAGACGCACCTCTAAAAATTACTAGCGCTACAAATACAACTCAATATCGCTATAAAAGAAATGAAAATACCATCACGCGTTCAGTTGTAAGTAAACAATACTTTAATACCGATTTAAATTTACAAAGAGTAAATGAAAGTGAAGATTGGAAAATATCACTTGGAGACAATAACAATATAATTAAACTGGTTTCTACTAACCAAAATTTATATAAAAATGATATTCATATATTAAAATTACAACAAGAAATGGAAGTAACTTTAATCGATTCGAATACTGAATTCCAAAAATTAAGTTATGACCTTAAAGCAAATTCTACAATTGCTGGTATTAATTTAATGCAAAATAAAAAAAGTGAAATATTAAATGAAACCGAGTTATTTAATGCGATATCACACTTAAAAGACAATATGCAAAATGAAAGTTTTATATCTGAGATTGGACGCTATTTGAGTGAAAACTATGATACAGATAAACTATTGAATTTATTAAATGATAATCCTAATGCGTCAGCACTAATATATGCGCTACAAAAATCAAATACACTTAAAGCAGAGATAAGCTTAATAAGTTTACTTGAACACCCAGATTTACAGTCTGAAAACCAGCAAAGAGTTATAATGTCTTTAGCACGAGTCGTTAACGCAAGTGATTATACCTTTACAAGTTTAAAATCAGTCGCTGAGAACAAAAACCATCAATACTCAAATACAGCCTTATTAAATTTAGGCACGGTTGCAAAAGCGTCACCGAATCTAGCCACTGAAGTTGAACAGTATTTAACAGAGCAACTTATTAATTCAAATGAACCGACAATGACGCTATTAGCGATTAATAATTCAGGTTCTAATAAATTAAATAAACAGGTTTTAAATATACTTGGGCATGAAAACGCAGAGGTAAACATAGGTGCTTTAAAAATATTATCAAAAGATACTAAATATCAAGATCGTCTTATTGATTATGCAAGTACAAGTAACAATCCTAAGGAGATTGAAGCTTTAGTAAATAGTTTTACGGACACTCACACACCTTTAACAGCAAGCCAAAAAGCAATTATTAAAGAGAAGCTTGCGATTACAAAGCACCCTATTTTAAAAACTCAATTATCTGCGTTATTAGCAATATCAAATAAACAATTATAAACCTGAATACTAAGTTATATTCTCTTGAAAACGGATTATATAACTTAAAATTCTCTAATGAATACGTGTTAGAACAATTAATTACCAATAATATTTAATCCTAAAAAAGTAAAATTGAACTAGGCTAATTACAAAGCCATATATTTATCTTTTATTAAGTAATATATAGGAAGCCTATGTCAGATCATATTTTTAAAGATGCCATTGAACGTGTAAAGCGCATTGGTTCACAAGCCAATGTGAGTTTAGACGTTATAGACTCTCTTATGCATCCACATGCAACACTCACAGCGAGTTTACCAGTACGGATGGACGATGGCTCAACACAATATTTCACAGGCTACCGCTGCCGTTATAATAATTTACTCGGTCCTTCAAAAGGCGGCATCAGATACCATCCAGATGTAAATCGCCAAGAAGTAGAAGCATTGGCATTATGGATGACTATAAAATGCGCTATTGTTGGTCTGCCCTACGGCGGCGGTAAAGGTGGTATAACTGTAGATGCAAAGCAGCTTTCCGCCATGGAAATTGAACGACTTTCAAGAGCTTATGTTCGTGCAATGGCTGATTTTATTGGCCCTGACACTGATATTCCAGCACCTGATGTATATACCAATGCCAGAATTATGGGTTGGATGATGGATGAATACGAAACTATAAAACGAGTAAAAGCACCTGGGGTGATCACCGGAAAACCAATTAGCCTTGGTGGGAGTTTAGGTCGAGATGATGCAACAGGTCGAGGCGCATACTTATGTATTAAACAACTTGAATCGATAAACCATTGGGATCCAAAAAATAAAACTGTAGCAGTACAAGGATTTGGTAATGGGGGTTATCATGTTGCAAGGTTACTACATGATGATGGTTATAACATTGTGGCTATCAGCGACTCTCAAGGAGGTATTTATTCCCATAAAGGCTTTGATGTTGAAAGTATTTACAAAGGCAAACAAGAAACAAATCGTATTACAGCCCTTTATTGCAAACATTCGGTATGTGAACTTGTAGATCATGATGTTATCACTAATGAGCAGTTACTTGAACTTGATGTTGATATTTTAATCCCTGCGGCACTAGATGGTGTGATCACATCTAAAAATGTTAATAATATCCAAGCAAAAAATATAGTAGAAGTCGCCAATGGACCCATAGTTGGTGAAGTTGATCATATTATTCAACAAAAAGGGATTACTGTGATCCCTGATGTTTTGGCTAATGCAGGTGGTGTTACAGTTAGCTATTTTGAATGGGTGCAAAATAAAAACGGTTATTATTGGTCCTTACCTGAAGTACATAATAAATTAGCGACTATTATGGAGGATGCTTTTAATGAAATTTGGCATATATCAATAAATGAGAAAGTCAGCATGAGAGATGCAGCTTATATGCTTGCCATGCGCCGATTCGATAAAGCAGTAAATGCACATGGCACACAGCAGTACTTTTCTAATTAAAGTTTAATATTTTACAAAGCCTATGCCTACTACCCATATATGTATTTAAATATTTGGCTACAAACATAGGTTTATCCATCACACGCTATTACATCATGAGTATTAAGTAGCTCCATCAGTTTACTCTCATGTGTATAACCTATTGTTTTAAAAGCTAGCTTTCCTTGTGTATTAAATATGAGCATCATAGGTACTGGGCTATTTGAACCTATCGCATTAATAATATTTCTACTTGCAATATATGCTGGAAATTCATTACGCTCTCTTTTCAATTCCTGTTTTAATTTTTGCTTTGAGCCTTGCACCCCAAGCATAACTGTTTGTAGTTTTGGACATCTCGCTTGTAAGTTTTTCAGAACTTTATGTTGCCGTAGACACCAACGACAATTAGGCATAAAAAATGAAGTTAACAATGGTGAACCAGCATAATCACTCAAAGTATGAGGAGTTTGGCTGCTGATATCAATACGTTGCATTTGTTCTTGGTAAATGCCTTGTGCATTGGCATAAAAGCCAAATGCACATAAACCGATAAAAAGGTATTTAAACATTTTTTAAAACTCGTATTTCAAACCAGCATACGCACTTCTGCCTCGTAAAGGTCCATAAATATATACAACATCATATGTTCCTTCATCATGAAACATTAATGGACTATCCATATCTGTTGCTTGGTTATAGTCAAACAAGTTTGTAGCACCAACATATACTTTAAGTTTGTCTGATAGCGCTTTAATTACCTTTAAATCAACAGTTACATAAGAGTCCACTTGGGTAGACTTCAGCTCTGTACCATCATTTTTGTTATAACCAACGTATCCATATTCAGATAAGTCACGACTTGCAACCCATGTAGTTGAAGCAATGATATCCCAGCCTTTATAGTCCCAATCTGAACTTAATGTCATTCTTTGCTCTGCCGGTGCTATTGCAAATGAAGCTTTAAATGTCTCATCATAATCATATTGCTCTGCAATTAATGATAAAGACCATTGCTCAAAAACTTGGTAATTGATAGCAACATCAAGTGCCGTTACTGATGCTGTTTCTTCTAATTGACCAAGCACAGGTGTACCTGCTTCATCATGATATAACGATGCTAAATGATCAACTTGAGTATAAGCAAATGAAACTGTAGTACTGAGTTTGTCACCATCGTAGTTTAATGAGTAAGTCACACTGTCTGAACGTTCAGGTCGATCAACTGCAACAATATAACCTTTGCCTGCGTCTAATATCCCATGGTCACTTTCAAAGAATGATAATGGTGCGCGATAGCCTTGACCAAATGACAAACGAGAAGTGAACTTTTCATCATGTAAATAGCGCATATCAATGCGAGGTGAGATAAGCGTTTTATTTATCTCGGTACCAGGTTTAGAAGGGTCAACAAAATCTGCTTGTATATTATCAATACGTAATGCTGCTGCTAATTCAAAGCTTTCGTTTGGTAGCCAAGAGTCTTGGATGAATAAGCCTGTAGTGACATAATCAAAACTGTCTTCAATATAATTATCTAATTGCTCTAATGCACGAGAACGAGAACGCATTTCTTCATTTCGATAATCAACACCAAATGTCAAAAGGTGATTATCATTTAAATCATAGTTAAATCGTGTACTTAGATATAGCATTGTATCGTCAGCACGATAATCAACCCCTTCATAAAATGAATCCTGAAGATGATCAATATACGCAATACTAGAGGTGACATTTAGATTAGCTGACACTTCATGTAACCAGCTTAATGATAGCTCTTCTCGATCTGTTTTTACCCATTCAGCAGTTTCCCAAGGTAAACCCGTATAACGATTGCGAACATCATTATCTTCAAATAATTGTTCAGACTCTCCATAAACAACGCTAGATAACGCATCGGAAATACTGTGTGTTGTATCACCAATCACAGGGCCACCAAATACTTCCGAGTTACTTTGATTATATCGAAAGCGTACATTATCTGTATAACTTAAATCATGGGATAAATATAAAGTGAGAGATTGATTAGTTAGCAAAGGGTTTTCACTTACACCGTTATTATCTCCATCAAATTGTTCTCGGTTATCATATTGACCAACGAGTGTGATATTTGTATTGCTATCATCACTGACCCCTGTCGCAACCATCGAAGCCTTGCGATAACCTAACTCTCCTGCAGATAAATCAAATTGCACGCCATTTTCAAATGCACTTTTAGTGATCATATTTACAGTGCCACCAATTGCTTCTGGTGCAGTTAATGACGCCCCAGCCCCACGCGCAATTTCGATAGACCCAATGCCACTTGCAGCTACAGAGTCCATGCCATAAAATCCTGAAATCATCGTATGCATAGGAATACCATCTATCAGTACATTAGTGTGTTCTCCTTTCATACCATTTATCATTACTCTTTTGGCACCACACATTGAACATTCGTTAGATACACGGATCCCAATCGCATTCTGTATGGCATCGGCCAGACTTGCAGCCTGTGTATTTTCAATATAATCACCTGTTAATAATTCTGTTTTAGAAATGCTGTCTTTTAATGTACCTGAGTCAGCTAATCGTGTGCGTACACCGTAGACATCAATTTTTTCAATCAATTCATTTTCACTAACCTCTGTTCTGAATTGTGAACCTGTCTCTGCTGATAATGCATAAAATGAATTAAACAAAAAACTGAAAGAAGCTACATTAATTAAAACAGCATGTTTCATAAAAAACCTTTAAAGAGTATGGGAACAAAAACAAGATGTGGATGATAATGATTTTCATTAAGAATAACAACCGGTGTTATTCTTAATCTTAAAATAGATAGATAACTTGTATTGGAGTTGGTTTATTTGAAGAAAATAATAATCAGAATCATAAAATAAAAATGCCATCACTTTAATGATGGCATTTGATTCAGGGGGTGATAACTACAAACTGTTTCTTAAACTACAATTCTCATTTATAACTAATTTTTACATCCGATTTTGGCACTGTATTAAAACCAATAAAACTTGCTTGTTTATTACCGTCATTGTGCACAGGAAGGTTATTCATTTTGCTATAGGCACTTTGCCATTCAACTAAATTGACATCATCTAAGTAAACTGTATTTTTATTTCCAGATAAATCTTCAATCTCTAATAGGATTCTAAAACTGCGGTAACCAACACGTTGGGTATTAAAAGCAACTTCTAAATTAGTCCAACCTTCACTGCCATCTAATGTCACTGTTTCAATTAAGTGTTTTTTAGCACTTTTTATAGCGAAAGAGAATTTATCGCGCGTTTTACGGCCCTGCCAATAAAAATTAATTTTAGTATCTGAGTCTACTTTGATATTCGTGCTAATTGTCATCGGAGAGCTTGCGTTATATACACGTCTGAAATTTGTCATACCAAATGTTTCGATTTGACGAGACTTTAATTCAGCTTTAACAGACTTTTTACCACTTGCTGCTGAATCAGATGTAATATCAAATGCATTTTGGTCAATATTCCAGCCACGCTCATTGGTATTAAAGGTATCAAAGCTCTCAAAGTCAGAACCATTGACTAAATTAAGCCCTAAACGATAGGTTAAATTTTTATCATCACTTGATACATTCGCGATTCTCTGCTGCCATTGTGTGTGATAAAGCGGGTAAACTGTTTGATCTTTATTGGTTTTAACCACCACTTCATTTGTAGTATTTATTGATGAATTATTAGGAGTAATAACACCATGACCACCTGATACACCCAATTTTAAACCGCGCTTTTGCGATAACTGATCTAAACGTTTTAATACGGTATATCTATGCATTCCTGTAGCAGGTGTTGGTTTATACCCTTTTAAATACACTGGAACTACTTCGGCACGATGTAATTTTTCACCATCCATCCACACATATAAAACAAATGAATGCGGCGTTGAATAAAAGTACTGATCAAAGATGAAATTACCCATAGAGTAAGCTATCAGCTTATCATTATAAATTTCAAAACCTTGAGTTACGTGCGGGTGATGTGCAATTGCCATATCTGCGCCAGAATCTATGGCTGTTTTTAATCTCTGTTCAGTGACTAAAGTCGGTTCTGTTTTGTATTCCAAACTACCGTGATACTGCACAATAGTGGCATGGTTGTCTGCTGATTCTCGGCTTACCGAATCAACAATATTTTGCATCGAACCAAAAGCTGCGCCACCTTTATCATCTGAGGCAGTTTGATTTGGTGTGAAACCCCCTTCCCAACCTACATAACCTAAAAATGCGTAATCAGTACCATTAATATTTTGTCTATGGGCTTTAAGGGCTTGCTCTTTATTTATGCCTGCCCCTGCATAATTTAGGATACTTTTTTCAAGGTATTTTAAAGTTGATTTAAGGCCAGAGTCCATATAATCATAGGTATGGTTATTGCCTAAAGTAACAAAATCTATTCCAGCCCATTCAAGTGCTGTGAGTGTTTCTGGTGGAGAGTAAAAAGTAACAGATTTAGGTGCACGCTCGTTAGGTTTAGTATGTGCAATTTGAGTCTCTAAATTGACAGCAGCCATATCAGCCAAGCTCATATAAGGGCGCATATGTTCAACAATCGATTTTGTATCTTGCTCTTTAGAATCTGCTTCAATAATAACAGCATTATCAAATTTTGGTTTAGCAAAACGACGGCCCATCATCACATCACCGCCAAAGGCAAATAAGGTTCGCCCTTTTACTTTTTTCACGAGTTCAACAGGTTGAATAGTCATATCTTGTTGCGTAAGCTCATAATGACTAAATGTTTGAATACCGGTGTAATAATCATCTGTAGAAAAAGTTAAAGCATAAATGTCATCGGCTGTTACCCAAACACTATAATCACCATTACTATCAGTCTTAAAGCTTTGACCATTTATCACTAGGTTGGCATTATTTAGTGCTTTTTGTTGCTCGTTAACTATCGAACCAGTTATGTTCACCTTACCAGTTCCATCAATAGCTGAAACTGTTTTACACGCACTAACAATGCCTAAACTTAAACCAATACAGGTTAACAACAGATTTTTATTCATAATTATTATCTTCGATTGCTGGAATAAATACACTAACACGCATTTAAAACCACAAACAATGCATTTACGCCAAACAGCCATAACCTAGGGTTATATGTGTTTTGAAAAATGTTAAATGCAGTTTAGAATAGCCTCACTTTAATAGTTAAAAATAAATTAATGATAGAAATCCCACTCAATAGTTTTGTTCGCCGGACTCAAGACCATAAACAACTAAAAGCGTTAGTTTTGGGCACTGGTGCCTTACTTAAACGTAAGGGTCGTTCTCGTAACTGGATATTAAAAGCAGATTGGTCACAAATCAGTGAAATATTGACTAATGTCCAGTTAGCTGAAGAGCCAAGTTGGCAATGGTTTATAAATGAATTACAGAAACATAAACCACAGTTATCAGTTAATGAACTTGTTGAATTAATAAAACTACAACCGCTTATTACACTTAATCAGTTAATAGCTAAAACAGATTGCACTTTAGCGCAAGCCAGAGAAGCGATAGATATTGTTGAATGGGGTTAAATTTTCTATTTCCAAGCTGAGTTTTAGTCTGATTTATTGTTTTAAAAAACTGAATCGCGTACCCTACTCAACTTAAAAATATCAGGAGATAAAATTGAAAACTTTACTTAAAAGTATTCAGTACGGCATGTTAGATTATATCGATGGAGAAGAGTCACCTGAATACACTTCTGAGGATGTAAATCAGTGCATCACATTGCTATTAGAGTTTATGACTTTTATGGGATCTGAGCCGCAAACAAGTGAAACTGCGACCTATGAGGTTCAAGAGTTAGTACTGTCTTTAAATGATTTAAACGCACGATGCGTTCATTGTTTAATAGAAACAAGTGAACGTGAAGACATTTGTAAATTCATAAATAAAGTTATTACAGCAGCGGAACTAGAGTTTGATCATGATATCACTGCAACATGGCGACAGTGGTAATTAAGCATCGTGGGTAAACCGACTGTTTGGATTGAACCTGGTATCGTGATTATTTATGGTACGAGCTTTGATGCCGCGCCCCATACACATCAAGCGATTCAAATTATTTGGCCTAAATCAGAGCTATTATGTTCAGTTAATGAAAATCAAATTACACACCCCGTTATCGTTAACGCTAAAATCCCTCACCAATTAAAAATGACACAGGGCTGGGTTTTACTTATTGAGCCAAAAAGCGATTTAGGAGAATCCTTAAGTCACATGTTAAATAATCAAGCTTACAAGCCATTTGATTGTCCCTTCATAAGTAACTGTGATCTTGATGATGTAACTAATGATCTGAATACTGTGTTAGCACCTCTGTTTTTACATTTAAATTTACCAACCCCCCTTTTTCGCGATAATAATTCAACTGTTATTGATAAACGCATTAAACAAATCATAGCCCAATTAGATAAATGCTTAGAAGATGATTGCATGAAGCCTAAAATATGGCGAGCATCTGAGGTCGCAAATCAGCTATGTTTATCCGAAAGTCGGTTTTTGCATTTATTCAGTCAAGAATTAGGGATTTCGTGGCGACCGTATTTATTATGGCGAAGAATGATGTGTGCTGTTAAAGCCATTTTAAATAATACCTCAGCTACTGATGCTGCTCATATGGCGGGTTTTTCAGATAGTGCTCACCTGAGCCGTACATTCAAAAATACTTTTGGTATGACAATAAGGCAAGCGCTCACTCTTTTTAAAAGATAGCCAGTTTATTCAATTTTATTTCAGTTCAATTCATTATTCTAAACACATATTAATTGAACTGGATTTTCCTTATGACTGAATTATCAAAAGACTATTTAATAGCAACAACGATGCTTGATTTTAATGCCCCTGAAATACAAAGCTTAATAAAGCAAAAAAAATGGCAAACTATGTCAAAATTTAATGCAGCAGCTGCCATTTATAATTTTGTAAGAGATGACATAATATTTGGCTACAATGCCGATGACCAAATTCCTGCAAGCCAAGTATTAAAAGATGGTTATGGACAATGTAATACCAAAGGCACTTTATTAATTGCATTATTTAGAGCTGTAGGCATATCAGCACGCTTTCATGGCTTTACAATTTTTAATGAATTACAACGTGGTGCTATCCCCAACTATTTATTTGCTTTAGCACCCAAGCGTATCATTCACAGCTGGGTAGAAATATTTCAAGATGAACGATGGGTAAATCTTGAAGGTTATATAATTGATAAAGAATTTTTAAAACAGGTGCAAAGAGGGTTTTCAGACCAATGTAAAGAATTTTCAGGCTATGGTATTGCGACCAAATGTTTAGCCTCACCTGATATCGATTTTACTGGCGAAGATACCTACATTCAAAGTGAGGGCATAGCCGATGATTTTGGGGTTTATGCGCAACCTGATGATTTTTATTCTGAATTTGGTAGTAATCTTTCTGGTCTAAAAAAACTATTTTTCCGTTACATAGCCCGTCACTTAATGAACTTAAATCTTAAGAATATCCGAAAAAATGGTATCAAATTGTAAACTTGATTAAGTAAAAACTTATCGCTGAGCTATATTTAATGAACGGCTTATTTTAGTGAAAAATTATGTTATACATAGTTGATGATGACCTAGACTTTGCAACCTTATTAAAAGATATCGCAAAAAAAAGTTTTTCTGATATTGAGGTTTTTACTGATCCATCTAAGTTTATTACCACAACACTGACATCTAGCGATATTGTACTGTTGGATATCAAAATGCCAAAAATGGATGGCGTTGAAGTATTACGTAAGTTATCAGAGCAAGATTGCCAAGCAAATCTAATTTTAATTAGTGGCTTTGATGCAAGCGTTTTACATTCTACCGCCATGTTAGCAAAAGAACTTAGCTTAAATATATCATCTCACATTACAAAACCCGCACCTGCGAGCAAGATAAATCAAGCGCTGACAAATGCGATGGAGCAAACTCAGTCTTATTCAGTTCTGAATTCAAAATCCGTTTTAAAAAAACTTATTTCATTTTCAGAGGTAGAAATAACTAACGCAATCAACAACCAACTTATACTACATTATCAGCCTCAAGTAGAATTAAAAACAGGAAAAGTAATAGGTGCAGAAGCACTCGTTAGATGGGATCATCCTACTAAAGGTTTGATCCCTCCTGATTCATTTCTTCCTCAAATTGCTCAATTTAGGCTACTCGAAGAATTAACAAATAAAGTAATAAAAATGGCAATTGAACAAGAAGAAAAATGGGATAAATATGGATTCAATATACCCATATCAATAAACATATGTGCTAGCAATGTTACTAGTCTCACACTCCCGGAAAAACTAGAAGACCTCATATTTCAAGCAGCAATTAACCCATCTAAAATCTGCCTAGAAGTAACAGAATCAGAACTAATGGGAGAACTGATACCCTCAATTGATACACTTACACGAATGAGGTTAAAAGGGTTTAACTTATCAATAGATGACTTTGGAACTGGGTATTCATCTTTACTTCAACTGTACAGAATCCCTTTCAATGAGCTAAAGATTGATAGATCATTCATAACCAACTTACTGACTGTCCAAGAATCTAACGTTATAGTCGACTCTTGTATCACCTTAGCGCACAAGCTTGGAATGAAGGTCGTTGCTGAAGGAATTGAAACTCAAGAAGTATACGACGAACTAATAAAAATGAAGTGTGACGTTGGGCAAGGTTACTATATTTGTAAACCTTTACCCGGCCCAAAACTTCTAAACTGGATTCATGAATCAAATAAGATTTAATTATTCAATTACTGAATCTGATGATGAGAATGTATGAAAATTAATAAATTACTGACATTAATACTAATATTAATCTCTAATGTGCCTTTAATTTTTGCCTTTATAGTTTTTTTTACACAAGAAAAAGAATCTATTCATAATAATGTTATTGAAAAACTAAACTCAATTGCAACTATTCAACACAATAGAATAAGACAACTTATTTTAAGTAAAAATGAGTCAGTTAATTTAATTACAAGTAGAACTCAGTTAAGACTCTCACTTGTAAATTTTAACGAAAACAATAATCAGATACATAAAAACAAAATAATAAATATTATTAACGATACAAAAAACGCAGTAAAAAACATCAGTTCTATCAGTGTTTTTTCTGCCGAAAAAAAAATGGTGTTTTCAACAATCCATAATTTCACCGAAATAACCCCTTTCTCAAGCATTGGTTCCTCCAAATTAAATAAAGTAAACATTAAGGTAGTAAGAGGTACAAACAATAGCCTTACCATTCAATTTTTTGAAGGGTTATATATAAATAGCCAATTGATTGGATATATATCAATTAATTTCTCTGCTAATGAATTACTTGAAATATTGAATAATTATGAGGGATTAGGAATGTCTGGTGAAATGGTTCTCGCCAGAAAAAATAACATAGGCAATGCCGAATTTTTAGCACCGACTCGGCATGATAAAGCTGCTAATTTGAATATCGTAATTCCTAAAGAAAGTACTAAAATCCCAATTATTCATGCTATAAATGGTAAATCTGGAATTTTAAAGGATTACAGAGATTATAGAGATATCGCTGTACTAGCAATTTCCAGGCATATTCCTGAAACCGATTGGGGAATGATAGTAAAGATTGATCATGCAGAGGCTTTTAAAGATATAAATTCCTTACAATGGCAACTCATACAATTGATCGCTTTATTTTCTGTAATAACTACCATCATTTCATTTTTTATCAGTAAAAAGATTTCCGAACCGATTTGTAAACTAGAATTTTTTGTAGATTCTATTAACGCCGGAAGCAGTGATTTAAAGGTACCCACCTCCAAGCTTCATGAAATAAATCAAATCGGAATATCATTTAGCTCTATGGTAACTTCATTATTAAAAGCTGAAACTATTATGCATGATTCACTTTCTGAATTAACTAAATTGTATACAGACCTTTCTGCAGAAACTGAACGGTTTAATAGATGGAAAGAGTCTAATTTTATCGGCATTATCCATTCAAATGAAGATGGCGTTATTTTAGCCGCTAATCAAGCAGTATTAAATATGATTGGCTATTCAAAAGAGGAGTTCGAATCGCTAGAAGTTGATTGGAAAAACTTAACTCCTCCAGAATTTTCACATTTAGATCTCGCAGCAATCAAAGAAGCCAAAGAAAAAGGTTTTTGGACACCTTTTGAAAAAGAATATATTCATAAAGATGGCCACAGAGTTCCAATTCTAATTGGCGGCTCAATATTTAAATTCGATTCTAATGAATTCATAGTCTTTATAGTAGATTTAACCGACCGAAACGAACAAATTTATAAGTTATCTAATTATAAAAACATCATAGAAACAGCAAGTGATTTATATGCATTCATTGATGTAGACTATATTTTTAAAACAGTGAATCATGCATATTTAAGCGCACATAATTTAATCAACACACAAGTACTTAACCATAACATCCCTGAGGTTTTTGGTAATAATCTATTTAGGAATAAAATCAAACATTCAGTTGATCAAGCATTGTCTGGTCGTACAATAAAATTGAAAGAAATATATAATGTCAATAAAGTGGATAAATTATATATAAACAGTACCTATACCCCTTATAAAGATGAAAAAAACAAGATCATTGGCATTATTTATAGGGGAGAAGATATCACACAACTAGAAACTCAAAGGCAGCTTGTAGCCCTTCACGTTGCAGAGCAAGAGCAAATTGTTTCCTCTATGTTGGAAGGTATCATAACGACAGATCACGCAGGCATTATTTTATCTTTTAATCCTGAAGCTGAATCAATTTTTGGTTATGTTCAAGCAGAAGTTCTTGGTAAAAATATTTCTTTATTAATGCCGGATCCTATAGCACAAAAGCACGATAAGCATTTATCTGACTATGAGATAAGTGGCAAATCCAATTTTATCGGAAATCGGTTAGGTCGGGATGTCACAGCAAGACATAAGGACATGCATACATTTCCTTTAAGGATATCTGTTGCCCTTTTACCACATAACGCTGACGAACATGTTCATTTTATTGCTAACTGCCAAGACTTAACAGAAAGTGAACATCAAAAAGAAATATTAAATAGAAGTTTAAAAATGGAGTCTTTAGGTAAAGTTGCAGGTGGAATTGCCCATGACTTTAATAATATACTGGGTATCACTGTGGGGTATAGTGAGTTATTAATTGAGAATATAGCTGATGAAAAAGACAATATTAGATATTTGAACACCATACTAAACGCATGTGAAAGAGGAAATAAACTTACTAAAAGCTTATTAGCTTTTAGTAAAAGTAAATCTACATCATCTAAACCTACTTGTATTAATACTATCATTCTAAACAATAAACATATGTTGCAAACTTTACTCACCAATAAAATAACGTTAAATCTTAATTTAGATAAATCTATTGCTTTAACCTTCATTGATGAATGCCTTTTTGAAGACATGCAGTTAAATTTGGCTATAAATGCGATGCAAGCAATGGAAGATAGTGGTTCTATTACCATTGAAACCTGTAATGTAACAATAGAAGGACCTGAATCAAAAAGACTTAATTTATTGAATGGTAATTATGTAAGATTATCAATCAAAGATACTGGGGCTGGTATTTCGCCTAAATTGATATCAAAAATATTTGACCCATTTTTCACTACAAAAAATGATATTGGTAATGGGTTAGGTTTATCTCAATGTTACGGCTTCGTAAAGTCAAGTAATGGTGCTATTGATGTCACTTCTCAAATAAACTTAGGTACTACTTTTTTTATTTACTTTCCTGAGTTTGTTCCTCAAGAACAAACAGAAAAACATAGCCTGATTACACCCACTCAAAGTTCACTAATCAATGCGAATCTCAATTACTCGATCTTAATAGTTGATGATGATAAAGATATTTTAAAATTAAATGCTGAGTTTTTATCTAGTAAAGGAGTGAAGGTTTTTTGCCATTCAGATCCCATAAAAGCATTAGAAACTTTAAAAATCAATCAAATTAATTTTATAGTAACAGATGTGATCATGCCTAAAATGGGCGGTGTTGAATTTATAAAAAAAGCGAAACAAATAGTACCTGATATTAAATATTTGTATGTTAGCGGCTTTGTTAATGTAAAAAATTCTGATGAAGCAAATGAAATAAAACCAATCCTATATAAACCTTATAAAAAGTCAGAATTAATAGAAGCGATTACTTTTAACTACTCACAATCTAAAAACTGTTAGGCATATATTTAAAACTATGGAGACACGCTATTAATGGAGCTTACCCCATACCTCTTATAAACAACTTTATTACGACCTGATTTTTTACCTTCGTATAGAGCTGAATCAGCGATATCAATAATATAATCTAAATTTAAGTTGTCTTCTACAATGGTTACACCAAAAGTAGAAGTGACATTAAGGGTTTGACTATCAAACTCATAATGGCTCATCTCTAATTCCAATCGAAGTTTTTCTAGTATATTTATAGCCCCGATTAAATCGGTATTAGGGAACATAAATACAAACTCTTCACCACCCCACCTTGCAACTATGTCTTGTTCTCTAATTTGATTTTCAAATAATTTTGATACCTTTTTTAGAACAAAATCACCACCATCATGGCCATACATATCATTAAACAGCTTAAACTTATCAATATCTGAAATTGCAAAGCAAAGAGGTGTTTCATTCCTTTTACATACTTTTAATTGCAATTCAGCTTTTTCAATAAAAGATCTTCTGTTAGGTAACTCGGTTAAAAAGTCTGTATGTGAAGCCAGTTTAAGTGCTTCATGAGTTAGTGCATTATCAATAGCTACAGCTGTATATGAAGCAATGGTTCTCATAATATTCAAGTGAGCATAACTAAAATTATCATCATTTCTTTGTTGTACCAACATGCAACCTATAATTTTAGACTCAACAAATAGAGGAAGATAAGCGTCAATAGTTCCATTTAAGTTATCAGGAGAGCCTTTCTTTGTAATATCAGCTTTAAAATCTTCATCGATAATTTCATGACCGTTTTTTATACATAATACTGCTAAACTTTCAGTATCTGTCATGTTTATTTTATAGGGTGATATAACATTCTGATCTTTTATGGCAAAAACAAAACTGATTTGTTGTTTTTTGTATTTATAAATTCCAATAGCAAAACTATCGGTACCAAGTAAGGTATGGGCATGCTCATAAACAACTTCAGAAACCTTATTAATATCAAGAGTTGAAGTTATTTTTCGTCCAATTTCTGACAGCGCTGAAATTTGATGAGCTTGATCTTTTGCTAAGATACTCAATTGTTTTGCATGCTTTTTATGAAAATGACGACGATATAAAGCAAAGAAAGTAAGAAGTAATATCGCAATACCAACTAATGATGACTTACTTTTAAATTCTTTCAGCTCAATATCTTTTTCCAATAAATCATATCTATGTTTCTCGAGTTCGAGTTCTATTTCTGTATCAAATTTATTAATATCTTGTTTATACTCTTTTATAATACTTTTAGCGTTCTTTGATTGACTTATATATGGTGATCTTAATTCATGGTAACGTGATTTATACTTTTCTGCAGATTCAAAATCTTTCAACTCACTATAGACATCAATTAAAAATTTGTTTGCTTTTTGCATATTGTATGAAGAGTTTTCTTTTCGGGCCAGTTTAAGTGCTTCATGAGCAAACTCTCGAGAGGTTTCTGAGGGATGCATACCTTTAGCTATTCCTAAAAGCGCTTGAATTAATTGTCCGGGTTTTCCTGAGGCTTTACCAACTTCAAGTGCTTTATCAAAAAAAACTTGTGCATCATCTCTTTTTCCTTGTCGATACTTTTGGCTAGCTTTAGCTAAATACCTTTCAATTGTTAGAGCAATACCAGGTGTTGTATTTTTATAATTAGCGGATTCTTCTGTGCTTTGATGACTAAGTTTTGTTTTACCTAAAACTTTATATGTATGTGCTAAATTCGAATATTCCGCAGCAGCAAATTCATCATTATTTAACCTTTCTGCCATTTCAATTGCATAAAGGTGATATTTAACAGCACCTGAGTAATCCCCTAGAGCCTTATACACCCATGCGATTCTTTGGTTTAAAATTAAGATCCCTACTTCATCATTAAATTTTCGTAATAATTTAAGAGAGCTATGATATGCTTCTAATGAAAGTAAATATTCACCTAACTCAGAATATAAATTGCCTATATCTTTAAAAGAATTACCTAACTGCTTTGGATCATTTATTTTATTAATAATGATATGACGAAGTTTCAAAGTGAGTAATGCAGTTTTAAAATCGGCTTGTTTCTCTTGTAAAACAGCTAATTTTTTCAAAGCTTTGACTTCAAGTTGATCAAAACCTAATTCCCTTGCTTTTATTATTAAGGTATTAATGATATCCAATGATTTTTTACTATTACCCAAGCTTAAATATCCATCAGCCATTATAATTTTCAATTCTAAAGTTTGATTTTCAGAGATTGAATTTGAAGAGATTAATCGCTCTATTGTATTTATTGTCACTTCAGGGGATTGTTTAATTTTAATTCTAAGTTGTTCAAGGTCAGGTGCAATCAAACTAGCAAGACTTCCATAAGAAAATACAAAAAGTATAATTAATAAAATAACTTTCAATGTAATATCCTTAAAATTTTTAAATGATTTCAAATAACTATAGCAGTTGCTATCTAAAATTATAGACTTACTTAACTTTCAAAATAGAGCTTGTACTCAAATTGACATATATCTGCCATTGATTTGTCATATATGTCCTTTAACCTTTTATGAAAATATTACTTAAATATATATTCTACAAAAGGTTAAAGACATGAACAAAAGTATGTTAGCTTTAGCAGTTTCAACTGTGTTGTTGGCAGGTTGCAGTGGTGATGACAAAACTATTGAAGTGATAAAGGAAGTTGAAGTAATAAAAGAAGTACCCCGTGTTGAAATTACTAAAGTTAAAAACGTTATTTTAATGATTGGTGATGGTATGGGTGCACAACAAGTTGGTTTATTAGAAGACTATGCGCGCCGTGCCCCGCAATCTACTTACAATTCTAAAAACAATACAACAGCATTATCTAAATTCGCTAATGCTGGTCAAATGGGTTTATCTCTTAATGCACCTCATGGTGAATCAGGTAGTTTAGTTGTTGATTCTGCGTGTTCTGCTACACAGCTAGCAACAGGTTTAGCATCTGGTTCAGAAATGATTGGTTTAGATATCAATGGTAATAAAGTACAAACGATATTAGAAAAAGCAAAAGCGATGGGCAAAGCGACTGGTTTAGTATCCGATACGCGAATTACACATGCAACACCAGCAGCATTTGCCTCTCATCAACCACATAGATCACAAGAAGCTGAGATTGCAGTCGAATTAGTCACTTCAGGTAATGTAGATGTATTACTCTCAGGTGGTGCCCGTGTATTTTTACCATCTGATATTAAAACAAATGAAGTTGACCGTGCTGCTATGGCTGAATTAGGTTTACCTTCAACTACATATAAAAAGTCTAAACGAAGTGATGACCGTAATATTATTTTAGAAGCTAAAAATGAACATGGTTATAACTTAGCTTTTGATGGTGAGCAATTAGCTGCGGTTAACGGTGACAAACTGCTTGGTTTATTTGCAAACTCGGGTATGGCTGATGGTATCGCCTATTCAGCATGTAAAAAAGATAATAACTGTACACAGCCTTCATTACGAGAAATGACGTTAAAAGCGTTAGATATTTTATCAAAAGATGAAGATGGTTTTTTCTTAATGATTGAAGGTGGGCAAATTGACTGGGCCGGACATGTAAATGATGCAGGTTGGATGTTACATGAGTTACTTAAATTTGATGAAGCGGTTGATGCTGTGTATGAATGGGTAAAAGACAGAGAAGATACCTTGGTCATTGTAACTGCAGATCACGAAACAGGTAGCTTTGGCTTTAGTTACTCGCGTAAGAATATTCCTCAAGCTCAGACACTTTCTGGTGATGGTATGCAAGGAAAAGATTATAAACCAAACTTTAACTTTGGAGCATTAAACAAGCTTGACAGATTACATGCACAAACAGGTACATTTTATGACATGATGAACCAAGTTGATTCTGATTGGAATTTTAGTAATGCAACTGGTGAGCAGTGGGCACAGGCTATCAATAATTTTAGCGATTTTAAAGTGACAGCCGAGCAATCAGAACATATATCCGAACTTGAAGAAAATGAATATTATGTAGCAGATCATAAATATCTATCTGCT
>Ga0209292_1002299_pt1 | contig 22097 bp, 23 predicted proteins | sample GOMGulsemesocosm_2_FD_184634 | JGI IMG/M metagenome (GOLD analysis project Ga0209292, IMG submission 184634) | Methane-oxidizing microbial communities from mesocosms in the Gulf of Mexico - GOM9C Gulf of Mexico (SPAdes) (version 2) | ecosystem: Environmental > Aquatic > Marine > Cold seeps... | reverse complement strand
ATTAACAATTGTTAATAATTAGGGTGTTACTATTTTTAGTAACACCTTTTTTTATACCCAAGCAATTTTTACTTTTACAACAACAACACAACACACACTAAAATGCCTAAAACACAAGACCTTAAATCCATTTTAATTATCGGTTCTGGACCTATTGTTATCGGTCAGGCCTGTGAATTTGATTATTCTGGATCACAATCACTAAGATCATTAAGAGAAGATGGAATTGAAACTGTTTTAATCAATTCTAATCCTGCAACGATTATGACTGACCCTTCAATGGCAGATCATATTTATTTGTTGCCTCTTACAACAAAATCAATCATCCAAATTTTAAAAGAGCATCCGCAGATTGATGCTGTTCTACCAACTATGGGGGGGCAGACTGCTTTAAACTTATGTATTGAAGCTGACGATAAAGGAATTTGGGAAGATTTTGGAGTGCGATTAATAGGTGTAGATATTGACGCTATTAATATTACCGAAGATAGAGAGCAGTTTAGAGAATTGATGATAAAAATTGATGTTCCTATGGCGCCACAAGCTACAGCAACCTCATTTTTAAAAGGAAAAGAAATCGCGCAAGAGTTTGGATTTCCGTTGGTAATTAGATCTTCATATACATTAGGTGGAGCAGGAGCTTCAATTGTATATGACCCAAAAGATTTTGATGAGTTATTAAGTAGAGGTTTAGAAGCATCGCCAATTCATGAGGTGATGATTGATAAAGCGATGATGGGGTGGAAAGAATACGAATTAGAATTGTTGCGTGATAAGAATGATAATGTTGTTATTATCTGTTCTATCGAAAATATGGACCCAATGGGAATTCATACTGGAGATTCAATTACAGTAGCACCAGCCATGACGCTTTCTGATAAGACTTTTCAGAAAATGCGTGACATGTCAATAAAAATGATGCGTTCTATTGGAGATTTTGAAGGAGGATGTAATGTGCAGTTTGCCGTTTCTCCAGATGAAAAAGAAGACATTATTGCTATTGAAATTAATCCACGTGTATCTCGTTCATCAGCATTGGCATCAAAAGCAACTGGGTATCCAATTGCAAAGATTGCTACAAAACTAGCAATCGGATATACATTAGATGAGTTAGACAATCAAATTACAAAATCTACTTCGGCATTATTTGAGCCTACCTTAGATTATGTTATTGTGAAAATTCCACGCTGGAATTTTGATAAATTTGAAGGTTCTGATAGGACATTAGGCTTGCAAATGAAATCTGTTGGAGAGGTGATGGGAATTGGACGTTCGTTTCAAGAAGCATTACACAAAGCAACGCAATCTCTTGAAATTAAACGTAATGGTTTAGGAGCAGATGGGAAAGGATATAAAGACTACAATCAAATTATTGATAAATTAACCCATGCAAGCTGGGATCGTGTTTTTGCGATCTATGATGCCATAGCCATGGGAATTCCATTGAGTCAAATCTATGAGATTACTAAGATTGACATGTGGTACTTAAAACAATACGAAGAGTTATTTTTATTGGAAAAAGAGATTTCTACTTTTAAAATAGATACAATTCAACGTGATTTACTGCTTGAGGCAAAACAAAAAGGATATGGTGATAGACAAATTGCACATATGCTAGGATGTTTAGAAAGTCAAGTATATTCTAAACGTGAAGAATTAAATATTAATAGAGTATTTAAGCTGGTTGATACCTGTGCGGCAGAGTTTAAAGCGATGACCCCTTATTATTACTCAACGTTTGAAAATGATATTGAAACTGCAGACGGAAAACGATATGCAGATAATGAAAGTGTTGTTTCAGATAAGAAGAAAATAATCGTATTAGGTTCTGGACCAAATAGAATTGGGCAAGGAATTGAGTTTGATTACTGTTGTGTACATGGTGTTTTAGCGGCCGCAGAGTGTGGGTATGAAACCATTATGATTAACTGTAACCCAGAAACGGTTTCTACCGATTTTGATACTGCTGATAAATTGTACTTCGAACCTGTTTTTTGGGAACATATTTACGATATTATTAAGCACGAAAAACCAGAAGGTGTTATTGTACAACTGGGAGGACAGACAGCATTAAAATTAGCAGAAAAGTTAACCAAGTACGGAATCAAAATTATAGGAACAAGTTTTGAAGCGCTGGATTTAGCAGAAGATAGAGGGAGTTTCTCAAAATTATTACAAGACAATAAGATTCCATATCCAGAATTTGGAATTGCAGAATCTGCAGATGAAGCATTAGCATTGGCAGAAGAATTAGATTTTCCAATTTTGGTGCGACCATCTTATGTTTTGGGAGGTCAAGGAATGAAAATTGTCATCAACAAAGAAGAGTTGATTGAGCATGTTGTTGGATTGTTGAGAAGAATGCCTGGGAATAAATTATTATTAGATCATTATTTAGACGGTGCAATAGAAGCCGAATCAGATGCTATTTGTGATGCGGATGGAAATGTGTATATCATCGGAATTATGGAGCATATTGAGCCATGTGGTGTGCATTCTGGAGATTCAAATGCAACGTTGCCTGCTTTTAATCTAGGAGATTTGGTAATGCAACAGATAAAAGATCATACCTATACAATTGCAAGAGAGTTAAAGACAGTAGGTCTGATTAATGTACAGTTTGCAATCAAAAATGATATCGTTTACATTATTGAAGCAAATCCAAGAGCATCTAGAACAGTTCCTTTTATAGCAAAAGCTTATGGAGAACCGTATGTGAATTATGCAACTAAAGTAATGTTAGGAGAAAAGAAAGTTACTGATTTTAATTTCAATCCACAATTAGAAGGATATGCAATTAAAAAACCTGTGTTCTCTTTTAATAAGTTTCCAAATGTAAATAAGAACTTAGGGCCAGAGATGAAATCTACAGGAGAAAGTATTTTGTTTATTGATGATTTGAAAGATGACGAATTCTACGAATTGTACTCGAGAAGAAAGATGTATTTGAATAAATAAACAGCAATGTATAGTGTAAAAAAGTCTCAACGTAGTTGAGGCTTTTTTTATGCTTAAATTTTATTTTTTCTTCAATATAAAGTTAAAGGTGATGTCTACCTTCTTAGCGATTTTGTTTCTTACTATTTTTGGGATTTTAATTCCGAAATCTTCTGGAATTGCTGTAAAATTTGAAGTGATTGAAATGCTGTTCTCTTGTCTTTTTATTTGAGATTTTAGTTCAATATTTTTAGATATACCCCTAATTGTCAAGGTGCCTTTAATACGAAATTCTTTCTCATTGGGCCTCAATTGATCCATCGTAAAATTAACAATTTTTCCGGAAAAAGTTGCTTTTGGAAAGCTACTTGACTCCATATAATTTTCATTAAAATGTTCTTCCATTAAAGCAATTTTAAAACGAAAAGCTTTCGTTAAAGCTAAGGAAGCAATGGTTCCATCATCTTTTAATATGGCAGTAACTTTGGTATTTGTTGCTTTTACTTCTTCAAAAGATGGAACGGAAGATTCGAATGTTATTGTTCCAGATTTTGTGTAGTACTTTTCTTGTGCATAAAAGGACACTGAAAAGAATACGAATAGCATTAAAATTTTAGATTTCATATGTGATACGTTAGTTTTCTAAATAGCCTTGATCTCTCCAATTTTTAAGTATTTGAATTGAAGTAGCGGGTAAGTTTCCAGATGGTGGCATAGAAGCTGTTGTGCTTTCCATTCTGACAAGTGCATTTCTACTGACAAAAGCATCTTTTACTTGTGGGTATGTTTCTAGTGTTAAACCTGCAGTATTGCTTGCTGCATTATGACAGCCACTTGTTGCACAGCTGGTATCCATTATCATTTTTACATTTTGTGCATATGTAATAACAACTGGTACCGGAATTGTTAAATCATCTGTACTGTCAGAAGTACAATTAGAGAATAAAAAGGCGAAAATAAATAGCGTACTTAGTTTTTTCATTTCTTTTTTTAGGGTTAACTATATTGTATTAGGTTGTAAATTAATTATTTATAATGTTTAAAAATAATAAAAACTTATTATATTAGCTACATGACGAAGCGTAAGTTTTTTTATTTGCTTAGTATTTTATTCCTTTTGTCGGGAGTTATTGGATATAATTACATCTATAAAGATCATAGAAATATTGCGAATGAAAACGCTCTGTTTAAAAGAAAATCAACAGAACTGATTGAAGAATATCAGCAAAATGTAGACGCTACAACAACGAAGTATTTAGATAAAACCATAGAGATAGATGGTGAAGTAACAGCTATTGAAACTGATAATTTTACCCTTAATGATGTAATTGTTTGTTATACAGATTCACTGACAATACGTAAAATTAAATTAGCGACAGTAATAAGAGTGAAAGGAAGAAGTATCGGATACGACGAATTACTAGAATACATAAAATTTGATCAAATAACTCTAATTAACAATTAAACGACTCAGCATGAAAAAAAACTACTTTTTTAAATTTATTTTATTTCTAATTCCAGTTTCGGCATTTATATTAATGTCAAGCTCGGGTGGGAGAGATGATGGACGTACTGGGTCTCCAGGAGATGGAGGTAATTCATGTGCTACTTGCCATACCGGTAGCAGTTCTGGAACTTCAGTGGCAATAACTACTAATATTCCTAATGAAGGATATCAAACAAGTACAGAATATGATATTACGGTTACTACAACATCTTCAGCTTCAAACCATGGATTTCAATTGACAGCTGAAAAAACAAGTGATGACAGTAAAATCGGAAGTTTTACTGCCGGTACTGGATCTAGAGTAACGAGCTCTCGAATTACACATTCAGATGACAGTCAAAGTTCATGGTCTTTTAAATGGACTTCACCAGCTACTGATGTAGGTGATTTTAAGTTTTATGCAGCTTCTGTTGCGGCAAATGGAAACAATACTAATGATGTTGGGGATGAGGTAGCTATTACAAGCACAGCTGGTTTTTCTGTTTTAGGACTTTCTAAAGATGTGCAGTTAGATTTTGCTATGTATCCGAATCCGTCTACTGATTATTTAGTCGTACAGTTACCATCAGGAAGTTTAAAAGCAGCGATTTCTGTATTTGATTTAGCTGGAAGATTAATGAAAACTTCAAGTATTACATCAAGCGAGAACAAGGTAGATGTACAAGGTTTAAGTACAGGAATGTATATTCTGAAAATTGAATCTGAAGGAAAAATAGGTTCAAAACAATTTATAAAGAAGTAAGTAGAAAATAATCATAAAAAAGTCAATCATTATTTGGTTGACTTTTTTAATACCTGAAATTCATGAAAAAAATAATAGTACTATTCTTTGCCTTTCTTGTAAGTGAATCAATTGTTGCTCAAGAGGATTTATTAAACGAATTAAATAGTGATGTGAAAACAGATAAAAAGGTGTCATCTGTTTTTAAAGGGCTAAAAATCATTAATATGGAGTCAACAAAATTGGCAGCTAAAAAAGATTTTTTCTTTGTTATTTCTCATCGATTTGGTTCTGTTAAATCAGGAATTAAAGACCTCTTCGGATTAGATAATTCGAACATACGTTTTAGTTTTGTATACGGTTTTACTGATTGGTTAAATGTTGGTTTATCTAGAAGTTCATCGAACAAAACCTATGATGCACATGTTAAATATAGATTACTTGATCAAGAAGAAGGGAAATCTCCAGTAAGTATTGTTGGTTTTAATAGTATGGAATATAACACAGGTTTAGATAAAGTAAACTATCCTTTATTGGAGTCTAAACATAGATACTCAGTTGCACATGAGTTGTTGATTTCTAGAAAGTTTAATGAAAAATTCTCTTTAGAGGCTACACCAATATATTTACATCAAAATTTTGTAGAAAACGATTTACAGGAGAATACTCAATATATTTTAGGCCTAGGAGCAAGGTATAAAATTAGTAAACGAGTAACGATCAATGCAGAATATCATGCGCATATGAATAGAGCTGCAAACAGTATTTATAGAAACCCAGTTTCTTTAGGAGTAGATATAGAGACTGGAGGGCATGTTTTTCAGTTGCATGTGACAAATGCGCAATTAATGAATGAATCTGGGTATATTACCAAAGCAGCTGGTAATTGGGGTAAAGGAGATATTTTCTTTGGATTCAATATTTGGCGTGTTTTTTAATGTGTGAATTTTGGTTGTTTGGCTTTCATAATAGGTTGTTGGTCTTTATTTGATTAAAATTTTGTAATTGCTTTTTAGTAGAGAAATCACATCATTACTTTATATTTGCACAAATCAAAAATGAAAAATGAACTACATTTTATTTGATAGTGATGTGCGTAATGCATTGCTTCCTTTTACTTATACAAGACCAGTTGCAGATATACGAGTTGGAATTTTAACCATTAGAGAAAAATGGGAAAAACACCTTGGGTTGACAACAACTACAATTACCGAAGAATATTTAGAAGAAAAATATCCGATGGTAGAAATGGAACAGAATATTTTGATAAATGCTTCCTTTATTCCAACGTCATCTTTAGTAAAAAGTGTTCAAAAGCTAAGGAATAATGAGGCGTTGTTTAGTGGAGAGAATGTCGTAGCATTTTATACTACAGATTCACAAGAAGAAGTAGATTTTTCTACCTATTCTCAAATTGAATATGAAGAAGAACTACTGCAAATTAAGAATACTTGGGATATTTTTTCCTTTAATGGAAAAGCGATTCAGTTAGATTTTGATTTAATTACTGAAGGAAGAACTTCTGAACCAATTCCTGAAGATGTACATGCTATACATAAAGATCAGATTTTTATAGAAGAAGGGGCATCAATTACATATTCGTCTTTAAATGCAACAGATGGTCCTATATATATCGGTAAGGATGCGGTAATTTTAGAAGGAAGTTTGATTCGCGGTCCATTTGCTATGTGCGATAATGCTGTGGTAAAAATGGGCGCTAAAATATATGGAAATACTACGTTAGGGCCGTATTGTAAGGTTGCAGGAGAAATTAACAACGTGGTTCTTTTTGGATACTCAAGTAAAGGACATGAAGGGTATTTAGGAAATGCAGTTATTGGAGAGTGGTGTAATATTGGAGCAGATACAAACAATTCTAATTTGAAAAATAATTACGCAGAAGTAAAAATTTGGAGCTACGAAACAGAACGATTTGCGAAGACTGGATTGCAGTTTTGTGGATTAATGATGGGCGATCATTCTAAGTGTGGAATTAACACCATGTTTAATACTGGAACTGTTGTTGGGGTAAGTGCGAATATTTTTGGAAGTGGTTTTCCAAGAAACTTTATTCCGTCGTATAGTTGGGGGGGAGCTTCTGGGTTTACAACCTACCAAACGAAAAAAGTATTTGAAGTTGCAGAAGTAGTGATGCAGCGTAGAAATATTCCTTTTGAAGAGAAAGATAGAAAAATATTAGAACACGTTTTTGAAGAAACGTCAAAGTATAGAAATTATTAATAAAAAAAAGCCTCAATTAAATTGAGGCTTTTTTGGGGGATAATGATTTTTAGTTTCTGCTAATAATACTTCCAGAACCTAATGCTTTACTCTCAATTTTATCAGGGCTTCCTTTGTAATAGATATTTCCAGAGCCTACCACTTTAGCAGAAATTTTATCAGAAACAGAGGTTTTGATGTTTCCAGAACCTGCAATTTTTGCTGAAGTAGTTTTTGTTTTTAATTCATAGGCGTTTATGTCTCCAGAACCTGCAACGTTACAAGTTAACGCATCTGCAGAACCACTTAATTTAATGTTTCCAGAACCTGCAATATTCGATTTTATACTATTTGCCTCTACATCTAATCTCATATTACCAGAACCTGCCACAGAAAGTGAAAATGAATCCGCTTTAATAGTTCCATTACTGGTTAAATCTCCAGAGCCACTTAAGCTTACTTTTTCAAGATCCTGATACGGAACCGTAACAACCATTTTTCTAGTCATTCTTAAGTTAACGCCTTTTTTTACTTTGATTTTTAAAACACCTCTTTTAACTTCAGTTTCAATATATTTTAATAAGTTTTCTTCCCCTTTAATGGTGATTCTTCCTTCTTTTCCTTTTACTAATTTTACATCGAAACTTCCTCCAAAACTAACTCCTTCATAGTCGGATGTTCTTCTTGTTTCTGTGGTTACATTTCCGTTTCCGCGAACCTTTTTACTATTCCACCAGCTCTGCGCATTTACAGATAAGCTCATTGTGAAAATAATACATGTGATAATTAATTTTTTCATGATCTAGATTGATTTATGTTGTTGATTATTGTTCATTAAAGTTTACACTTCCATATTGTGACTTGATATATAAAACAGAATTACTGTTGCCATTACCATAGGTTCCTTCGTAATATCTTTTAGAAGATTTTTCAATGCTTTTACGCATGTCTACGTTGTTTTCGTTGTACTTAAGTCTAGCGTATTGTAAATCGGCAGTAAACTTAAAGGTGTTGTTTGCTTTCACTCCAATAGTGATGCGAGCATATTGTCCAGTAATTTCTGCTTTATTAAATCCTTTCGCTAATTCATTTATTTTGATTGAGCCGTAATCTGCTTTTATATTTAATTTTTCTCTTATAGTTCCTAAACGGATGCTAACATAGTCTGAATTACCAGTGATGTCTTCTGCATCATCTACTTTAATAGTACCGTAATCAGCGTTGTACGTTACTTTATTTGCAGTTCCAACGGTTATAGTAGAGTAATCTGAATTGATTTTTACGTTGTCTGTTTTATCAATAGTAAGTTTAGAGTAATCTGCATTTACATACCCAGATTTCATAAAGTTAATTGACGAGCCTTTGCTATAATCTAAATTAATTTTATTGTTGGAGTTGTTCAAATCTCCGAGTACTATTTTTCCGTAATCACAGTTAATATCTACAGATCCGTCTATTTCGTTTAACATGATATTACCATAATCATTGCTTACTTTTACATGGTTAGATTTTGGCATTTTTATCGTATAATTAATTTTATAACTGGTGTTTTTTGATTTCCCCCAAAAGTTCCAGTTACTAGACGATTTCTCAAATCTGGTTTTTGCAGAAACTTGGCTAGAATTCGCATTAAATTCTATGTAAATATTTCTTAATTTCTTTTCTACGGTGCCTAGGTCATTTCCTTTTACCGTAATCTCTACTGTAATCTCTACTTTGTTTTTATCCCAAGTAATGAAATTTACATTCCCGTATTTGTTATTAATATCAACAGTTGCATCGCTACTTACAGAATATTCTTTCTTTACTGTTTTACTTTTTTCGTGTTTTGGTTTTGTTTCTTTAATACCAAAACTTACTAATGGTACGAGTAAAAACAAAAAGGCGATTTTATAAATAGATTTCTTCATTTTGATTCTCTTTAGGATTGTTAATTTGGTTTATTAATTTTAATACATCTTGTAAAACATCTATTCTATTTTGATAATTACTTATCATCGCATACACAACACGTCTGTCATCATTACTATTATTAAGTGCTTTTACTAAATCTTTATATTTGTCTTCTAAAACTTCTAACTGGTTCAGTGCATCTTCAATTACACGTTCTGTTTTTGGGTTTCTTACTTTTTCTACTTCTTTTAATTCAAGTTTGATGGTGCTTACAAAAAAGCTTTCCGCCTCTTGCATTTTTGGCGAAACATCTGCAAGTAATAAAGTTGCTTCTGTTTGATTAGCCCCTAGCCAAAACCCAATCATTAATATGATAGATGCGGCGACACTCATCCATTTAAAAGAAGTTATTTTTTTTTTCTTTTTATCTTGACTGTTTAATCGGTCCTGGAATCTCTCTAGATGACCAAATCTTGGTTCTTCTACATCGAAGTCGGTACTTTTAAAAAAATTGTTAAACTGATCTTCCATTTCTTGGTTTTATTACGCTGTTTCTAAAACTAGCTGTTGCTTTAATTTCTTTTTTGCTCTAGAAATTGTGGTTCTCACATTTTCATTTGTGTATCCTAATATTTGTCCGATTTCTTCATAATCGTATCCTTCAATTAGGTGTAGATTCAAGACAATTCTATAGTTTTCTTTTAAAGAGTTTAATGTTTCTAATACCTTACTGGCATGTAATGAAGTGTAGTCTACAGCGTCTTCAGTTTCTATAGAGGTGTCTTTAATTACTTCCATCTTTACATCTTGGTACTTGTTATTTTTTTTTAGTTGGGTTAAACTCTTGTTTATAACAATTCGTTTTAACCATGCACCAAAAGCAACTTCACCTTTAAATGTATCAAGTTTTGTGAATGCAGTTAAGAATGCTTCTTGCATCATGTCCTCTGCTTCAAACTCATCTTTAAGTATCCTTAATGATGCGTTGTACATAGCTCTGTAATAGTTCTTGTAAATCTGCATTTGTGCAGAGTTATCGCCTTTTTTACAGCGTTCTAGTAGTTGGTTGATATGTTGATTTGTATCCTTCAATGAAACGTTTCTATAATATAGACATATAGGTTTTCGGTTTGTGACAGTTGTACACAATAAATGTACATTTTTTTAGTTGAAGGCGGAATTTAAGACTTGTTTAGGTTTGAGGTTTTCAAGGCTATAAACGAGTATGTTTTGAACCTGAATTGCTGCTTTTTGATGTTTTTTTTAGGATAAAAGCACTAAGAACACCAGATACTGCTCCAAAAAGATGCCCTTCCCAGGATATGTGGCTTCTCACGGAAGGAAATATGCCCCAAATCAATCCGCCATATACAAAGGCTACTGCAATTGAGATAAGTATTGGAATCAATTTTCGTTCTAAAAAACCATTTGCAATTAAAAAAGCTGCAAGACCATAAACAAGTCCACTGGCTCCAATATGGTTTGCATTTCTAGCAAACATCCAAACCAACAGGCCGCCTACAAGAACTGTAATTAAAACAACGAATGGTGTCTTCTTAGGGTAGAAATGATTGAGCACAGTAAGTAGTACAATTAAAGGAATTGTATTTGAAACTAAGTGCCAAATTCCGCGATGCAAAAAAGGGGCAGAAAAAACACCTATAAGCCCATCTACAGTGCGAGGTACAATTCCGAATTGAGTAATCGGAATAAAAAGACCAATAACGTAAATAGCATACATGAGTAGAATAAGTTGGATGATGTATTTGTTAGGAATCATATCGCTATCTTTTTTCCGCAATGTGGGCAGTTACATGTTGTTTCCTCTTTTATTAATTTTTTTTCAGATTGAATTTTTTCAATAAAAGCAGAACTAATAATTCCGGTAGGAAGGGCTACAAAGCCAATTCCTATTATCGCAATAACACCACTCAATAATTTACCCATATTGGTAATTGGATACACGTCTCCGTAGCCCACGGTGGTTAATGTTACAACAGACCACCACAACGCATCTCCAATACTTGCAAATTGCTCTGGTTGCACATCATGTTCTATATAATACATTAGCGTAGAAGATAAAATCATCAATACAAAAATGACAAAAAGAGTCATAGATAGTTCTGCTTTTGTTTCTTTAAAAATATATTTCATGGTTTTTAAAGATTTTGAATATCTGCTAAGCTTAAAAACTCTTAGTAATCTGAATAAGCGAAGAATACGGACAATTCTTAAATCGATAGGAAATATAAAAGGGAGATAGAAAGGAATAATTGCAATTAAATCTATTATTCCTAACGTAGAAAAAGCAAAATTGAGTCGCTCTTTCTTATCTTCTTTTGTTTTGTCAGAAATCCAAATTCGAATCAAATATTCAACCGTAAATATAGCAACAGAAAAGACTTCGAAAAAATAAAAAAACTGGTTGTATTTGGAATTTAATTCTTCATAAGATTCAAGGATTAAGGCCACAATATTTAGCACAATAAGTGCATAAATGAATTTGATGAAATACTTGTTGTAATTAATAAAATCAGCTACTTTTTTTTTCATTTTGATAATGTATTTAATCAAGTTTTTTGTAGAACGCTATTGCAATGCGTTTACATCGCTTGTTTTACGTATAAACAGGTCTAATTTTTCTTTATTACAGCTGCTTAACTCAATATAACTTTTGTTGCTTTCAGGAAACGTGTGAATCGCTAAATGACTTTCACCCAAAAGCCAAAAACAGGTGTATCCTTGTTCTGGGAAATGATGCTCGTTGAAAAGAATAATTGTAAAACCTATTTCTTTTAACAACTGGTCATAGGTGTTCTTTAGTTCTTTTGGGTCAATACAAGCAGTCCATAGATTATGGCTGTATATGTTAGCTTCTATATGTTTATAAGTTGTATTCATCTTTTAATATAAATCCCAATTACCGTTTAAATAATATTTATAAAGAACAGGGTTGTGAATTTTGTTAATTTCAAGGCTGTCATTTGATTTAAAAAAATCTTTCCCAAAGGATGTGATCAGTTGCATTGCTTCGTTGTTTATCCAATTGGTCTGGACATTTTTGAATTCAATTTTTTGCAAGCTCTCCTTTAGTTGATCCGAACTAATATGTTTGTTTTTTGTTCCGAGAACCCACCCCCATTCACCCATAGATAGTACTTGGTTGTGGAGGTTTACGGTTTTGAAACCCGCAGATTCCATTGTTTTTCCAATACAGTTGTAGGCTTTTGTTGCAAAGTATGGACTCCCAGCTTGTGTAATAATTAACCCATTTGGTCTTAGTTTTCTATGGCAAAGTGAATAAAACTCATGTGAATACAATCGACCTAACTCAATGTTTCTTGGGTCAGGTAAATCAGCAATAATAATGTCGTAAAACTCACTGTTATTTTGTTCAAGATGTATGTAGGCATCCTTGTTGAATATTGTAAGTTTATCACTATTCATACTCCCTTTGTTGATGTCTAATAGTACAGGGTGCTTGGTGCCTAGATCGGTCATTTTTGGATCTAAATCGACCATGTCTATTTTTTCAACACTTGGATATTTTAATAGTTCTCGAACGGCACAGCCATCCCCACCTCCAAGAATCAATATTCGTTGTGGATTTGGATGCAATTGCATAATTGGATGCACCAATGGTTCGTGGTACATTTTTTCATCAATAGAGCAAAATTGTAGGTTCCCATTTAGGTACAGCCAGTGCTCATTCTTCCATTCGGTCAATACAATACTCTGATATTTGGTGTGTTCAGAATAAATAACTTTGTCTTTGTATTTTATTTGTTCTCCCCATTGAATTATAGGTTTTGTAAAAGAAATCCCTATAATTAAAAGGCCAAAAACAAGAGTTAAAATAGCTTTTAAACGAAATGCCTGCCCCTTGTTTATGTTGTCTTTAAATCGGTAAAAAACAATTAGCGCTACTAAAAAGTTAATTATACCAAGCACAAAAGGAGTATAGGCTAAGCCTAGTATTGGCAATCCAATAAAGGCAAAAAATACACCGCCAATAAGGCTTCCGTAATAGTCTTTTTCTAGAATAGAAGAAATGTTGCTTTTTAAGTCTTCGTATTCTTTATTGATCCGAACAACCAATGGAATTTCTAGTCCAATTAGCAATCCAATGAGCATACTCAAAGAATAGATAACAATCCCATAGTATTCACTTACTGAAGCTAGGGTATATACCAGTACTGAAGAAAATGCAACAATTAAAGAAAGTGTTATCTCTAAAATTAAAAAGTTCTGAATTAAGTTTTTTGTAATTAATTTACTCAATCGAGATCCCAAACCCATGCAAAATAGCATTAGTGAAACAATCATTGTCCATTGAAAAATTGAGTCTCCAATAAAATAGGTTGCTAATGTAGATAGGGTGTATTCAGCTACTATTCCTGCAAAACCTGTTGCGAAAATAGCCGCTTTTAATACAAAAGAATTTCTTTTTAAATACTCCATGTAATTAATATAGCAGAAGCGATATAAGCAAAAGCTTCAATCAATCCAGCACCAATATTTGGTTTTTCTTGGTTGATAATTTCGTCTGTAAGTTTTCTTCCCGGTAATAAAATTTTATCAGCAAAAACACGCATTATCGGCAATAATAAACAGCCTAATACTGTTTGTAGACTAATATCTATAAGAGTAGTAGTCCAATCTAAAAAAGGGTCTAATATGGCATTCATCGTAATGATGCCAATAGCTAATATGGCCCCAGAAAAGCTAATTCCGGCAGCAACATTGTCTTTTTCTACTTCATCATGAATATTATATCCCATCCAGGTACTAAAAATTTTGGAAGCAAGAATAAGTACGATATTTCCGATGACCCAATAGATTAAAAAGGTAGAAATCCCTGCTGTTAATGTTTCAGATTCACCAATTAAAGCACCGTATAGAATAAGTCCGTTTGCAATATAGATGGCAGCTTCAATAATTCCTGATCCTTCATTTTTATCTGTGATGATTTCTTTTTTGAGATCGAATTTATTTAGAATTACTTTGTTGCTAATCCAAGCAGCTAGGTGTAGTAGTGCTATTGCAATGATTCCGTAAATAAAAATATGCTGAATATCTGTAGTAAAATCATAACTCTCCCCAACAATAGCACCTCCAATAGCAATGGTTAGTGCGGCAAAATAACCGACATAAGAAAGAATGAAAGCAAAATTGTCTTTTTCAACCAATTCTTGTTGAATGTTGATAGTCGGATGTAAAATTTTATAGGCAATTTTACCAATAATGAAAATGATAAAGCCACTTACAATATATCCCAGCGAATGTGATAAGTCTATAATATTTATGTAGTTGTCCATGATTTATGAGCGTTTTATACGTGTTATTTCCCAAACCCCCCACTTCGAGAGCGAGAAGAACTTGAGTTAGTATATCTGTTTGTATTTCTTGTAGTTCGTCTAGAGCTTTTGTAACTTCTACTAGAGCTATATCCTTTAGATTTTAAAGCTGAAGAACTTCTTTTTACATTACTTCTTACTTTGTCTTTAAAAGTTTTAGGTTTGGAATTCCAACTGGTATTCGTGTTTTTGTAAGTTGATGTTCCAAAATTATTGGTTCTTCCGTAGTAATTACTTCTTCCATAATGATTGGTTCTATAGTAGTCGTAATCGTTTCTGTAGTACCTATGTCTAGATCCATAAAAAAGAGAACTCATAAAGTGATATTGACCATAAAATGCCCAAAAAGATGAACCATTGCTTTGTCTTTGCCAATTTCCGTACTTTTTATTACCTACATAGTTGTTGTATCCCGCTGGGGTCGACTTTTTATCCAGAACGCCGTTTTTCTTCGACAAGACAGTCATTCCTAAATCTTTTTGATGCTCTTCAAAAGTAATGGCTGAAACTTTTTTCCAGTCAGTTGTTTGTACATCAAAATCATCTTCCAAAGATTCTGTAGCATTTTTCTTTTTTTCTAGAATGATTTTATATTTGTGAAAATAGGTGTCACTCTCTTCTTTATAGTCCATATCAGCAAGAATAACACTGTAATTTTGTGTGTCAAGATAGGTTGTGATGATCTGGTCTAAAGGCGATTTAATGTACTTTTTAGGTTCTTGCCCACAGGATATTACGAGTAGGAGTAAACCTAAAATAATTAATGTTTTGAATGTTTTCATTGTAATTAATTTGATACCAAATTTAGAGTTTTTAGTGTTAATAATTGTCCGAAACAGGTAATATATTAGAAACAGAAAGTTCGCTAATAATAATTCCCTTTGTTACTTCAAATTCTTCATCTCCATATTGTTCAATACAAAGTGTTTTTTCTTCTTCTTCGTCAAGGTAATCATATGAGATTAATTCCTCCCAACTAGCGGCATCAATCTCTTTGCTGAAACCAGGCGATTTTTCATCAAGAAAATAACGAATACCATCATGCGTTATTTTTTTAGGGGGTTTTTGATGTGAATCAATATACTCGCAAACATCCTCTCCTAGTTTTCTTAATTTTACTTTTTCAGACAATGTTACTATTAATCCACCATCATCTTCAATGTGTAAAAATTTTTCAGTAGTGCCGTTTTTGATTACAAATTCCCTGGTGAAGTAATTGTCGCCCCAGTCGTATTCAAAGACAGCGGTAACTGTCCAGGTTTCTATTGCATATTCAAAAATGTATCCTTTTCCCAGATCCCTAATGGTAATGTTGGTCGGATCAAAATGTGTTTCGGTTTCTTTTTTCTTAAAAAAATCAAATATTCCCATGTCTTTTTATTTATAATTATTATTAATCTCCTCCACAAGATGAACAGCTAGAGCAGGAACTGCAAGATGCGTCTGAATCGGAATCAAACCCCTCAAAACTAAACCAACTGCTACCAGTATCATTGTCTTCAACTTGTGATTCTACTCCAATAGATTCTAACGCAATTGTAGCTTCATTGCTGTCTAGTAAGTCCGTATCGCTTTGCAATAAATTGGCATGACCTAAATCTTCGCCGTGCTCATTTTCAAAGTGGATGTCATGAAGTTCTAACGAGCGTTCATGGAGAATTTCGGACCAAATAAAATTGTAGTAAATATAGTCATCAAATCCATGGTAGCCTGCAAAAACAGCACCCGATGGTTTGCTAGTTGTTTTGGTGCTTTTTTTGTTTTTAACAATTTGTTTTGATTTTGTAAAAGATGTGGTGTCGTCTATTTTGATTTGTTTCTTTAATTCAAACCGTATGCTGTCCGTGAATTTTTCTAGTTGACTTATTTTGTCTGATTTAAAGTTGTTGTAGGTTGTTTGATTCCTTACAACTTCTTTTACTTTCTCTGTGTTTTTGGTTTTGCTGAAGTCTTTGAATAAGCCTGTCGTTTTTATTTCAATAGGGTACACACCAACTTTATGATTTTTGTTGATGGTAATTTCAATAACGTATTTGAAATTTTGGTCTTCATGTTCCAAAACTAACGCTAGGGTTTTGAAGTGGACAGACATGGCGTCGTTGATTTCAATTTCGTATTTATCTAAGGCGAATTTTAGATCATTTTCCTTGCCTTCTTCATCTAGATAAAAGATAATATCGTCATGAGATATTTTAATGATATTCGTAATTCCTACACTTCTTAGAGTCGCATTTATTTGCTGAAGAATAGCGATTGCATTAAACGTTTCTCGTTCTTCTTTGTCCGAGATAATGCCATTCGTCAAAGAAAAAAGTAATTTTTTGAAAGCTTTTGTAGGCTTTATCTTTTCAATGTTTGTCAATTGACTTGGGTCAATGGTAATGTGGTTTTCTAGATACATAGTAATTTAATTATGACAAGCTCCGCAGCTTGATTCGTTCCAATTTATTACAGGTGAATTCGTCCATATTTTTTCTGGAGGGACACCATATTCTTTTATATAGTACGCTAAGGTGCGTTTGTACGCCGTTTGATTTGGTGTTGTGTCTGGGGTGTGATGAATAAATTTACCAAAGTTTTTTTCGCAAAAGAGTTGGTAATATTTGGTACATAAAATAAACTCATGCCATGCTAGGTCTATTATATACGAAGGACTTGTTGTTTGGTTACTTTGATTGGTGATGTCAAGGTATTTGATTAGTTCAATGAGCAAGACTTCTGGGTCGATTTCAAAGCGATTTGATATGCCTAGTAATTTGTTTTTTAAGACAGGAATCGCTGTTGTAATTTCTGCTTGTAAAGATTCAATTCTGGTCATCTTTTTTGCTGTTGTAGTATCCGTTTTCCCCATGTGTTATTTATTAATGAGGAGTTTTAGTGTATGTTTTGCTTGTGGTTTATTTTCATTCCAGAACCGATAATGTAAGGGGATGGTGTTTATTCCAACTCTTGCAAAAGTCTTATAGCGTTCTGTTGTAAAAGCATTGTTGAATTGTCCAGGGTAGCCAATGAGGTCAATAAAATAATTTTTATTGTTATGAGTAAAAAACACATCTAGTATAGATCCAGCATAGGGGTAGCCACAGTTAACTTCTTCGATACTGATTGTGTTTAGGTAAGCGGTGATTTCTTTTTGAAAGGTATCTTGCAATGATTCGTTTTGCTTTTTTTGATATTGATAATGTTCAATAAACGTTAAATACTTTAGAAGAAGAGAACCCTGTTTTAGGTCTTTTTTTTCTACAGATGTATAAATGTATTGAAATGATTTTGCCCTTGTGGTTCCTACATTTAATACTTCACTTTTGTTTAAATGCGTATAAGCAGCATGGTGTGTGTTTTTGCAAACAGTAAAAGAAATAATAATAATTTCTCTCTCTGAGCCTTGAAAATTATACGGAGTTCCACATAGTATATCAAATTGTTTGATTGTTTTTATGTCGAATTTAGTTCCTATTAATTTGTTAATATATTTTGCTTGATCTCCAAAGGGTGTAATAACACCTAGGGATGGGATGGTTGTGCTATTTTCATGTAGCTTGATAAGTTCAATGAGTTTCTCCACGACTTGATTCGCTTCGGATTCATTGACGCCATGTTTATTGCGCTCACCATTAATGTAATTCACCTCAATTTGCTTTTTTGAAGTAAATTCTGTGGTCGATTTTATTATTTCCAATTGTTGATTGTAAAACTCTTGATTGTTGAATTCTATCAAAGATGGAGTTGATCTGTAGTGTTCTCTTAAAAATGTAACTTGATCTTGGTTGGATACTTTACTCAAATAGATGTCTAAAATACTTTTATTTCTGTAGTCAAAAATAGGGTCTTGAGGCAGCTTATGTTTGTCTAGCAAAGCTAATTGTTGAGCCTTTCCAATAAATGAATAATGTCTTAGCTGATTTGGATCCCCACAGATAACAACCCGTTTTGCCCTGTAAATTGCAGGCAGTGCTGTGGCTATATCACATTGGGTTGCTTCGTCTATAATAACCAAATCGAATATTTCTTTTGTCTGAGGAAACACGGTGTTTAATTCTGATAAATGTGCCAACCAAAGGGGGAATATTTTAAGAATTCTTGCGAACTCTAGCTTTTCAATACCCTTTTGAGATTCGCTAAAGCTAGAAGCGCACAAGGCATCATAATAGGCCGCTAGTGTAAACCTGTTTTCCCTTGCGTTTGTGGTGCTTTGTTTACCAGTTGTGTGTTGTACGTAATTTTTGAGTTCACGTACTATCTTAGTAGTATTGGTATTTAGGGCGTCAATGGTGTTTAGAAACTCAAGATTTTCATTTTTTGTAAACTGTAAAAATAGTTTATGAATTTGTTCTTTAAAAGTCAAATCTTCTTTGAAACTCAATTCTGAAAGTTTTAGTTCTTTAGAAACGATGTTTTCATATTTAGAAACAAGTACCTGGGCGTTTTCATGTAGTTCATGAATATTAAATGTTCTCTTTCTAGTTCTTGGAATAATACCACTTAATTTTTTTCGAATCCTCGCTTTTAAGCTTATTTTAAACCTATTCCCAGAAGTGTGAATTAATAAATCATTTAAGCCAAAATCTTTTATAAGGTTTTCTCGAATTACTTCAACAGCTTGTTTTGTTTTAGAAACAATCAGTACCGATTTGTTTTTTAGAATCGCATCGGTTGCAATAGCGCTTATACTATATGATTTTCCCGTTCCAGGGGGACCAATAATTACCGAGTTGCTGTATTTTTGACTGTTATAAAGTGCTTTTAACTGCTCTGGATTTAACCTGTTTTCAAGATAGCTTTCAGAAGTTTTATTTGGTGTGTTTGTTTGGTCAAATAGTTCTTTTAATGAGGTGTTGTATTCGTTTTTGTTGGCAATACTATCTAGATCATTAATGATTTTTGTGGAAGAAATTGATTTTTCAATAAATACAGTTCCGCTGGCAGGAATAATTTTAAAAGGATCTTCGGTTGAATGTTTCTTTAGGTGTTGTCTAATTTTTGAGACTTTCCAGTTTTGAGGGTAAAAAGTGAGTTCTGTTGCATCTAAGTTTTGTGCAAATGCGTCAAATGCTTTCTTTATTTCGAATGCGTCTTCAATTTTATCTGAAAATAATTCTGTAAGTTTTTTTTCTAGCTTGTCTTTAGAGTCATCATCTTTGGCAATTTTGTTTAAAAACGACGTGTTTAACAGGAAGTCGTTTTGATTGATTCTAATAAATTTAGAAGCGTCTTTTTCTACAATTTCACAGGGGTATAGCACTAATGGACTGCAAATTATTTGGTCCTTGCTTATACCATTAGGTATTTCTTTGCCAATAAAATAAAAACTAGCATAATACAATGATTTTTCTAGTTTGTATAGCAGTAATTCTTTTTCTAGTTTTTCAATGTCTTTATTGTCGTAATAGATAATTGGCGACTTCTGGTTGATAAGTTGTTCATTATCTTTTACAAACCATTTGAATTTGTATTTACTATTTAGAATATTGTTTACCGTAAACTCTTTGTAGTCTAGTTTGTAGCAGTCTTTGTAGTAATTGAAAAAATTTGCTGGCGATTTAATCGGCATAGGTTTTCTGTTCAAATGCGTTTTTTAATAAATTTTAATGGTTTCGATTTTTTTAGAAACCATTTTTTTTGTGTAGTTTTTCCACCATTTTATTTTCTGCGTAGAGGTTTGATGACCTGACGTTTTTAACCTTTAAGCTCTTCTTTTAAAAAAAAGAAGAGCTTGAGTTTTTTTTGTAAATTGTTTGCAGTTACAATCCCATTTGTTTTTTTAATGCTTCAAGATCGTTGTCTGCACTTGCAGAGGTATTGTCTAAAGCTTTGTCAAGTTCCTCATCAATACTTTTAGATTCGTCGGCGATGTCTCCATATGCATCTGCTAAAGCTTCTTCTTGAGCTACTTTTTCTTTCATTTTTTCTAGCATGTTTACAGTACTAGAGCTATCAATAGCAGCCATTTGTTTGTTTAAATTCTTAGTTGCATTTGATACTTTTACACGGGCTTTAAGGGTTTTTAATTCGTTTTCCCATTTGCTAATGTTTTTTCTCAGGCTGTTCACACTAGTCTCAAGTTGAGAAACAGAATTTGAGAATTTTTCTACTTCAATACTGCTGCGTTTTTGGTGCTCTGTATTTTCTTCTTTTTTGATCAATGCTTCTTTTGCCAAGCGATCTCCGTCTTCAGCAGAAAGACTTCCTTTTTGAGCCTTTTGTAAGATCAACATGGCTTTGTTTTGGTAGTCTTTTGCTTTGTTTTCAAACTGTGTCTTGTCATTTCGAGAGCGAATCAGCATTGCTTTTACTTGGGCTAGTCCTTCTAATGCTTGTGTTAGGTCTTTTTTCATGTCCCTAATACTTTGTTCAGTCATTTTTATGGGATCTTCCATTTTGTCAATTGCAGAATGTGCTTCAGCTTTACCTACGTTAAATAATCTTCTAAATATATTCATGATGTTTTTTTTAAATTGTTTTATTATTTATGCTTTTGAAAACTGAATGATGTTTTCTGCGTATTCACTTAATAGTAAGCTCAAAGAATTTATAGATCCTTCTAGTTCGTTTAAGTCAATATTTTCTATTTGTAAGGTATCTCTAAAGATAACTTTCTCTCCTGTTTCATCTAATACAAAAGCACCGTGAACAATGTCTCTGTTTTTTTGTAATAATTGTTGAAAGATATTTTCTTTTGGAGCTGAAATTTTAAAAATGTATTGTTCAATAATTAAAATTGGACTTGCAATACCGATGATTAGATTATTGATGCCTTTGTTTTGATTCTGAATCATCATAATTCCCTCTTTTTCGTCTTCATGAGTAATGTTATAATTTAACTCAAGTAGGTAGTTTTTAATAATGTTGAATTGTTCTTTCATGTGTATTTTTTCTTTATTGTTTTTTTACGGTCACATGCTGTTCGGTATTCATCATTTTCTTGGGTGATACACTTTTTAGCATGCTCTGTTCATATGTTTTATTTTGTTTTTAATATTACGAAATATTTTGAACTTATAAGAGTGCTGTTTTTTGTTTTTTTGTGATTATTGCTAATTTTTTTAGAACTATCCGTTTTTTCGGTGGATTTACTTCGCTATTTTTGTTACTTTTGACTTTATTGATGTGTCAAATATAGACATTATTATTTAAATTGCAAATAAAATTAGCAAATATGTCGTTTTTCGGAAAAAACATTAAAAAGATCAGAGGGGTGAAAGGATTAAGTCAGCAGGCTTTTGCAGAGGTTTTCTCTTTGAAGAGAGCGACTCTTGGTGCTTATGAAGAAGGTAGAAGTGAGCCTAAAATTGACACCATAATAAAAGTTGCTAATTATTTTAGCATATCTATAGGTGATATGTTAACGAAAGAGATAACTGTGAATCAGTTATTGAGTTTTGATGGGGACATTACCACGGATGTAAATCAAGTGGTAAAAGCTGGTTTTACAGAGGTTCCGTTTGTCAATGCACTAAATAGT
>Ga0209292_1002295_pt1 | contig 22113 bp, 22 predicted proteins | sample GOMGulsemesocosm_2_FD_184634 | JGI IMG/M metagenome (GOLD analysis project Ga0209292, IMG submission 184634) | Methane-oxidizing microbial communities from mesocosms in the Gulf of Mexico - GOM9C Gulf of Mexico (SPAdes) (version 2) | ecosystem: Environmental > Aquatic > Marine > Cold seeps... | reverse complement strand
TCGACTAATTGCAAGTCCGTCTCTTTTGCACTCATTAGTAACTCATAACCTCTTATTATTCTGATGACACTAGTATTACTAATGTGTATTTTTCAGACTGCGTTATATAAATAAAGTTCGTTTTAACGCCAAATAAAGTTCGCCATTGCGCTAATTAAATCAAAATAAGGACAAATAAATCAAAATACCTTTTTATTGCCCGAGATTTAAAGCTTATAATGCCCTACTTAGAGTTATACCTAAACAACCTCAAGATGCACAACCTGCTCATCTCTGATATAGCATTTTGACGTAACTTGGGTATAGACATAACAGCATACTACAAATAGAGCGGAAACTATGAGAACAAATGCGGAATACCAAAGCGATGTACTGATTATCGGCAGTGGTGCCGCAGGACTCTCACTTGCCTTGAAACTCGCAGATCACGCTAAAGTGACAGTATTAAGTAAGAGTAGCTTAACCGAAGGGTCAACTCTCTACGCACAAGGTGGTATCGCCGCCGTTTTTGATGAAGCTGACAGTGTTGAAGGCCATGTATCCGATACCCTTGTTGCAGGTGCAGGTTTATGTGATGAAGATACCGTTAGCTTTACAGCAAGCAGCGCGGCCGCCAGCTTAAACTGGTTAATAGATAAAGGCGCACCATTTGATCAAGTAGCCGATGATAATGGTGAACAGCAGTATCACCTAACCAAAGAGGGTGGTCATAGCCATCGCCGTATCTTGCATGCCGCAGATGCCACTGGTAAAGCGGTACAAACTACATTAATCGAAAATGTCAGTCAACATCCTAACATTACCTTAATGGAACGTTTTAACGCGGTTGATCTTATTTCGACTAAACAGCTTAACCAAGCGACCAACCGTATTGTCGGTGCTTATGTGTGGAACCGAGAAGCCGAGAAAGTAGAAGTGATTAAAGCACGCTTTGTTATCTTAGCAACGGGCGGTGCAAGTAAGGTTTACCAATATACCAGTAATCCTGATGTCTCTAGTGGTGACGGTATTGCCATGGCATGGCGCGCAGGTTGCCGTGTAGCCAATATGGAATTCAATCAATTCCACCCTACCTGCTTATTCCACCCAGATGCAAAGAACTTCTTATTAACCGAAGCACTACGTGGTGAAGGGGCCTATTTACGTCATGCAGACGGTACCCGTTTTATGCCAAGTTTCGATGAACGTGCTGAATTGGCTCCGCGTGATATTGTTGCCCGTGCTATCGACTTTGAAATGAAACGTCTGGGTAGTGATTGTGTATATTTAGATATCAGTCATAAACCCGCTGAGTTCGTTATTAGTCATTTCCCGACTATTTATGAGCGTTGCTTGAAGTTAGGTATTGATATCACGACCGACCCAATCCCAGCAGTACCCGCTGCACATTATACCTGTGGTGGTGTAATGACTGACTTAACGGGTCAAACTGATATGCGCGGTTTATACGCGATTGGCGAGGTAGCTTATACGGGTTTACACGGTGCAAACCGTTTAGCCAGTAACTCATTATTAGAATGTATTGTGTTTGCCCACGCAGCGGCAGACGATATTTTATCAAAACTGCATAAAACCCGTAAAGATTACCGTATTCCAGCCTGGGATGAGAGTAAAGTGACGAACTCAGATGAAGAAGTTATTATTCAACATAACTGGCACGAACTACGTCTATTTATGTGGGATTACGTGGGGATTGTAAGAACGACAAAACGTCTAGAGCGCGCCCTGCGCCGTGTGAATCTATTGCAGCAAGAAATTGATGAGTACTACAGTAATTTCCGCGTCAGTAATAACTTATTGGAATTAAGAAACCTGGTGACAGTAGCAGACTTGATCATTCGTTGTGCGTTAGATCGCAAAGAAAGTCGCGGCTTGCACTACACGCTCGACTACCCAGAACAATTCGACGAACCACAACCAACTATATTACAGCCTAAGGTATAACTTATGGCTGGTTAGCCGTTATAAAAATAAGATGCAAGAAAGCAGCTATCAGGCTGCTTTCTTGCATCAGCGACGGCCTTATCAACCACCGATTTTTTTAGTCATACTTTTTAATGACAACATTAAGGTAAAAGCGGCTACTGGCTCATCCCCAGTACTATCTGGACAAGTGGCGATAACCTTAATCGGTCTATTTAATCGCTCACCAGTGATCACAGCTTCCTTTACATACTGAGCGATATCGAGCCCTTGCACGCAGGTAAAGTAAGTATCCCCCTCTGCACGTTTAATAAAATCAACTTGCATCGATTTCAATGCGAAGCCCACCTTAACGCTTTTCATTTGCGTTTTGTGCATTGCAGCTAATACGCCAGTGCAGTCAGCACCACTTGCAAGTACCCCGACAAACATTGAGTTCAGGTGATTTTTGTTGCGTCTTTTAAATGGGATCTTAATCGTACAAGTACGCTCATCAAGTTGATGTACTGAAGGTCTAACATAAAATAGCGAGGGTACTTTAAGTAAGGTAAATAATCGTAGAAATAGCGTGTACTTAGTCGTTTCTGAAAATAAGTTGAATAGCTTCATCCGTTTAGCCCTTATAATGCATTGAAAATAAAGACTAACACGAATTAAGTTCCGCAAAGTAGAATTTAATCATGCTTGGGCGGAACAAACTGAGTTTCAGTCATATCACTGTGTAATACTGCGATCTTGCTCGGAGCACCATTCTCAGCAAAACTAACCATGCCAATACCACTGTGATTTACCAAACGTTTATCTCTGGCATTATTAGGTTTACAACCTCTAATTGTCATACGCTTACGCTTAGTAAAAAAGTTCAGAGGTGAATAATAACCGTATAACCAAGCATTGAGCTTATCAAAACACGATAACAATTTTTCGGGAAACTGATTTTTAAGTCCGCTACAAGTGATTTGGTATATTTTCGGTCCTCCATGGCGAAAGCGAATACCGACCTCATACGCAAACGAATAGTGTACATCACCCGACAGGATCACAAACTGCTGCGGAGTTTTACGGTGCATAAAAATACTCAACAAGGTATTAGCGGTACCCGGATGTGCCATCCAGTTTTCTGCATCAACCATTAACGAAGCCCCGCACATAGTCGCAATTCGCTGGATCGTTTCAATCACTTTTACACCATACATTGGCGCAGGCGACACTATAATGACTTTATCCTGCCCTACTAGCTCATGCTGAAATTCCATCAAGGCTTCCCAATCCATAAGCCCTGAAGGTTTAGCTAAATTAGATTCACTGCGCCAACGCCTTGTACGTGTATCTAAGACCACTAATTTAGGCGATGTTGCTAAGGTATAGTGCCATTGTTCATACTTAAGTAAGGCGGTAATTAAGTCATCCTGAGTCTGCATCGAGGGTGAGTTGAAGTAACCAGCTAATGGCACGCTTAAATTAGCAATCATACACTGTGGATTATTCCCCAAACCTTGAAACAAAGTATAACCAATTAGCGCATTACCAATGATCCGTTTCGAAAATGTATGGCCATAAGCGGCTTCTTCCCATTTCGCAGTCAGGTTCCAGTCATCAGTAACATCATGATCATCAAACATCATATAAGTCGGTAAATGAGCCATCAGGCGACGAACTTTACTTAGCCCCGCTTTAAAGACTAGTAAGTTATCCCATTCATGCTGCCAACGCGTCAAATGTTCAGCGGTTAAGCCTTCTACGTCACGGGGAATCGAGATCTGTTGCCATAATTCTGGTGACCAAGAGAGTAGATACAAGGCCATCACTTCACTGGCACTAACTAAGTGGTTTTCTGCCGATGTTGAAGTAAAAACAGCATGATTAACATACCAATTATGCAGTGCTGTTTTAGCGGGGTATTCAGTGCGGGGTAATAGGTCTATATGCCGTTGATACATATCTTCTGGCTGATAACCCAGTTCACGACTATTACTAATATTTGCCGAAAGAAACGTCTCATCTGGTAAGCCTAATAAATCAATTACTTTCCCGATAGCATATAGCATGGGTCCAGCCACATCATCGACATAAACCTGATCACCACTCAGCATCAATAATGCAGGTCGCTCATCTAATGAAGGCATCTGCTGCAATCGAATATCAGCAGCAACTAACGCATCAGCACTATCATGGTGAGGCTGACGGCATGAGCCATGCAACAAATCATTAATTGTCGGCTTAACAATAACACTTGGCAGAGGAAGTATTGTATTATCGACAGCGTGTATATCTGTGTAGCAAAGCCCTTCAATTTGAGCAAAAACATTTCCTGATATCGCATCACAGAGTTGATATTTAACTTCAATCTCCGCAGGCAATAACACCTCGGCTTTCACATTAATTAAATACTGATAGGCATGTTTACCGAGTTGAATAGTGTGTACTTCATCACCCGTTAACTGACGTGAAAAGTTGGCTCCCTGTAAGGTTAAATTCAATTCAGCTAACAACGTTGAACTCACAAACCATAAAGTGAAATGTTGTATATCGCAATGACGTAATATCGGTCCAGCAATAATAAGTGGTAATGATTCAGAAGTAGACGTTGGCATTTATCGCTCTTAATAAAAAAGTAAAGCTATTGCAGAATAAACTAGAACGTGGACAGTTACAGTTTGAAGATGAACTTACCAGTACTTAAACAATTCTTTACGCTCAAATAAAGTGTATACCCAAGTTACTTCAAGCTGCTATTTTAAAATTTTAATAGTCCGAACTAGGCGGCGATAATCAGTATCGTCGATAGCATCACGCATTATACACAATGACTGAACGCGCCCCTTATTTAAGCTGATATAACTTAACTGAATAAAAAGGTCGGCGCTGCGTGAACATGGGGTAATTGCAAATAACTCTCCCCCAGCGTCAAACTGAATGTAACCATTGGTGAAATAGGTAAAACAGGGACGGCGTAGCCAATGTTGCCTGCATTGAGAACCACACAGAGCAATAATGACTACGGAATAAACCAATTGCAGTGGTATAAGTACCAGCCAAGTCAGCAGCAAACCGAGCACCGAACTATGTATTACAATACACAGCAACAACCAGTATTTAGATGGGCGTAACGTGACGCTACACTTTAACTCTTGAGACAATTTTATTCATCATATAGGCTAACTCTGGATCTTCACACTTTTCATGACCCATTGCCCAAGCAAATAACTCTGGGTCTTCGCCTTCTAACAAGCGTTGGAAAATCAATTTATCTTCATCTGATAAATCATCATAAGCTTCATCCACAAACGGACGAAATAATACATCGAGTTCTAGCATGCCACGGCGACAAGCCCAGCGTAAACGCGCCTTTGAATCTAACTTCGTCATCTTTTTCCCTTATCATATTGTCCATAAGTTAATTCTATCATAAAAATAAACAAGATCTTATAAAGACAAATGCTTGCGTTCAATCTACCATAGAGAAAACCAGCCAGAGAAGAGTAAACAATGACGCAATTTAATAAACTGACCCTAGCATCAACAGACGCATTACCAAATGTGATCGTAAGCGAACTATCGCACTGGGGATTGATGACTGCAACAGGTGAGCAGCGTTTAAGTTACTTACAAGGCCAATTGACTTGTGATCTGGTGGGCTTAGAAGATCAACAAACAACTTGGGGTGGTCATTGCGATCCAAAAGGCAAACTGTGGTCAACATTCCAAGTAGCTAAAAAAGGCAATTCATTTTATTTCATCATGCGCAAAGACGCATTAGCGATCACTCTGCCTGAACTAAAGAAATACGCGGTATTCTCAAAAGTCGAACTGACCGATGCCTCTGCATTTTGTAACCTTTACGGTGTCGCAGGCGAGCAAGCAGAGCAGTGGTTGAATAAGACTTTTGCAATGACGCTAGGCGAAGAAGCTGTTACTCATTTACCAAATGGTTTTGTGATGCGACTTATTGGTGAAACACCGCGTTTCTTAGTCTTATTACAAAAAAGTGATGCCTCGCTGCAACAAATCAGCCAACACTTAGCTGAAGCAGCAACCGATGATGGTTCATTCTGGGATGCGTTAGATATTTTAGCCGCAGCACCGATTGTGAGCGTAGCAATGAGCAGCGTGCAGATCCCACAAGCATTCAACCTACAAGCTTATGATGGTATTAGCTTTAAGAAAGGTTGCTACACAGGACAAGAAACAGTAGCTCGTGCTAAATACCGTGGTACCAACAAACGTGCTATGGCGATCTTAACTGGTGCAACAGCTACTGAAGTAAACAGTGGCGATAACATTGAATTGCAACTGGGTGAGAACTGGCGTAGCAGCGGTAAAGTAAACCTAAGCTACCGTTATAGTGACGGCGTGCAATTGATTTCAAGTGTGATGCCAAATAACCTTGAAGCAGATAGCGTGTTTAAAATTACCGATAACGAATCAACGTTAGCCTTCATGCCATTACCGTATTCATTGGTAGACGCAGACTAACTGTAACACGGTTAAGTTATCATTGATTATCGGTTTATTATCTAGAATAAACCGATAATACCTATCGCCACAGTCCTATCAGCAATCACATTCTAAATGTAATAAATACTTTCCCTTTATTGTATACAACCTGCGGCTCACAAACATAGTATGACGCCTAACTACATTTGACAAGCAATAAATTATTATCTTACCAATCAAAACACCACTAAATAACTACCCACTTTTATATAAAAAAAGCCATTGACAATACGATTTAAGCATGCTTAATATAATAAGGCGTCTTACTATATATTTCACACCTATTATTAATTCGCAATATTTACGATTTACCAAACGCTTTTATAAAAATAAAATCAACAGGTTGGAGAGTAATAATGGAAACTAAAACTATGTTAGTTGTGGGCAATATCTTTTCAAACTTTGCCGAAATGCATGAAATGGTTATCACCTTTGATTCATTTTTTGAAATCTTAGAAACAGGGTTCGTAGACAAGTTTTACTTACGTATTGGCCAAGGGATTTCTAACACAGAGCTTACCGAAATTGTTCAAGCCATTGCGGCCTCAAAACATAAAAACAAATTTATTTTCAACGACACCAAATTACTCGCCTATCAAGATGACGCTGAGCATCAGCGTAAAGTACATAAGCATTATTCCTCGAATGTCATGATCTCACCGCCACTCAACCTAGGGGCAAGTTGCTTCACCAGCGAACTACATCTACAAAGTGATTGCGAAGAGCTAGGCGACCACACTACAGGTCAACACATTCAGGGCATGATACTCGTCGAAGCCGCTCGCCAAATGATGCTATCGGTCAGTGAAAACTACTTACTTAAGGAGGGAATTAAAGGTAATGCTTACTTCGTATTACACAATATCAATATCGTCTTTAAAAACTTCATGTTTCCCGCCAATGCAGAGATACGCTTCATCGCATCCAACATAGAGCATAAAAAAGGTGGCTCAATGCATGCGGAAAGTATTACCACATTTTTCCAAAATGACATTGAAATGGCAGAAGTATCAATCGACTTCACCGCTTACGACCAAAACTATATAGCTGCAAAAGAAAATGCAATGGCCGAAGCAACTTGTGATGTGATTGCTGAAACCTGCGAGGCGGAACAGGAGCTTAAATATGCCTAATAGCAAGATTGAAAATGTCCAAAAAATTGCATTCTTTGACGTCGATGAAACCATCATCAACAGTAAGAGTATGTTCGATTTTCTGCGTTTTTATCTAGAACGTAAAAGAGGTTACCTAGGCACAGCTCAGTATCAAATATATTGGTCGATGTGTAAATCATTCGCCAAGTTAGGCATCAGTCGCGACAACATAAATAGCCTGTATTACCGCCTTTATCGTGGAGAAAGCTACCAACAGCTGATGCTAATTGGTCAAGCGTGGTATGCGCAACGTAAACAGCAAAAGGATTTTTTCATTCAACCAAGCGTAGACCGCTTAATAAAGTTAAAAAATGACGGTTATGACATTGTATTTGTATCCGGTTCATTCCGTCCTTGCTTAGAACCGCTTGCCCAAGCACTCAATGTAAACACGATTTTGTGTGCAGAGCTAATCGTCAATGACGATGTGATATCAGGAAAGCTATCGCAACAAGCAATAGGTAATAAAAAAGCACGCTTAATTCATTCATTGCTCGAGGCAACAGGCGTTAACCCAAAGGATTGCTACGCATTTGGCGATCATATCAGTGACCTCGCCATGCTCAAGATGGTCGGACACCCTATTGTTGTCGCTAACTGCCCTGAACTGATAGACATTGCCGAGCACAATCACTGGGAACAAATCAAATATATCAAGGAGCCAGTATGAATATGTTAACAATAGGTAAGAGTCAACTCACCGTCACTCCGCAAGGCTTAGGCTGCATGGGAATGTCAGAATTTTACGGTCAAAGCGATGATGACCACAGTAAACAACTATTGCAGAGTGCAGTGTCTTCTGGGGTGAATTTCTTTGATACAGCCGATATCTACGGTTATGGCCGTAATGAAGTATTACTGGGGGAATTTATCGCAACTATCCCCGACCGAACACAAGTTGTGATAGCCACCAAATGCGGCATTATTCGTGACGAACACGACGCACAAAAACGTGGTGTAGATAATAGTCGTGAATATATTTTCGCATGCTGTGAGGCCAGTATTGCGCGCCTAAATACCACCATAGATCTCTATTATTTACATCGTGTGATTGATAATCCAGACGCTATTTTCGTCGCTATGTCGGCAATGGCATCATTACTAAAAGCCGGTAAGATTAAAGCCGTTGGACTCTCTGAAGCCAACGCAGAGTATATTCGTTACGCCCACCAATGTTTATTAGATATAACAAAAGGTAACCATGGGATCAGTGCCGTGCAATCGGAATACTCATTACTCAGCCGTGGAGTAGAAAGCGATGGGGTCCTCGATGCATGTAGTGAGTTAGGGATTACATTTATTGCATATAGTCCGATCAGTCGTGGATTATTAAGTGGCGAATTGAATACCCTTGATAAATTAGACCATGATGATTTTCGTCGTACGCTCCCCCGATTTAGCGATGAAAACCTGAGCCATAATAACAAATTAACCACAGCATTAGCTGAATTAGCACAAGCCAAAGCCTGCACACCAGCACAACTAGCACTCGCTTGGTTAATGCATCAATCTCCTGCGGTGATCCCAATACCAGGAACCAAACAACAAAAATATTTACAACAAAATATCAATGCAATGCAAGTAAAGCTTAGCGAGGACGAGATGAGTTTACTGAACTCACTAAGTTCTGACTTTCAAGTGCAGGGGACTCGCTATACCGAACAAGCCATGCATAGCTATGCACTCACCGAATAATGGTTCAATTTTTAACTGTATCTTACTCATTTTTTTGAAGGAAATCGTTATGAAAAACAATCTAATTATTAGCTCAGAAGTTATCGCCCTCAATTCAGAAACCACTGCCGCATGGGATATTTGGTGTAACGCTGGAAATGCCGAATTACCATCCGGTGCTGTGCGCAAATGTTACTACTTAGAAGAAAACGAAAACCATTTTTTAGAGCTTATTGCTGTTGAAAAATTCAGTGATCTCGAAACATTAATGATTCAACGCGAAGCATTTATGACCGAGCTGTCACCTTTACTAAGCAGTGATATTCGTCAGCAAGTCTTTCAACTCGAAGACACAGTCAAGGCAATCGACACCGCGCTACCAACGACAGAGAAATTGCAATTACGCTACATTGAAGTGCCATTATCTGTAAAAGACGCTTATCTTAATTGGCGTGAAGATACTATCTTTGAAGTTGTACGTGGCGCTTCACAGATTGATTGCTTCCTTGCTTATCGAACGCTATTTAGTACCCAACCAGGGGTCATGTTCTTCTCTGGCTTCAACGGAGACAGTAGCCAATATATGGCCGATATATTCCTAACACCCAAGTACCAACAGATAGTCAAAGAGGCCGGTGATCAATACATCACAGGTGGTGCAGATGGTCTTTATACGCGTATTTTTGTTGCGGCATAACTTTTTATTCCATAACTTTTCTTATTACATAACTGTGTTGTTGCTACATGACATAGCAGGCAGGTAAGTGTAGATATTACCAATGCACTTACCTGTTCTTATCGAAACAAGGGGCAGGTGATGAAACGACAATATGCATTAACAGTAACAACACAAGGACCACTCTACCCACCGAGTGAAGTCTGGGATCAAGAGGGAAACTTTGTGGTGATCGGCATGATTAACAAACGGATTGGAGATAACCAAGTTTCACCAACATGGGGGGCAGCCATTGTATCTCCGCAGTCTGAACTCCCCCACTTCGGTTCCTTAGCGGAGTACGATATTGTCTCCGAACTCGACTTAACCGACCTAGGTGAATACGGGGATCAACCTTTGTACACACTGCCGCTTCCACTTCCCTGTAATAATTACGAGATGCTCTTTGCTCCCCAGCAAAAGTCGGATAGCAAAGACGTGATACGCGTCAGCTTACCGCTACACGATGCAGTGCCTGATTTTGAACTTGAACATAGTCGTCAAAACGCTCAGCCAATCACACTAAACCAATGGATCAAAGCAGAGGGTAGCTTAACCGTTGAGGTATTGAGTAACCAACATGATGCTAAATTCAGCATCCGTTTCAAGCATCTAATACCAAATAGTTTGTATACCGTCATGGCGCTAAGAGCGAATGATTTAGACCCATTAAACCCAACAAGACCAGGTCCCTTAGGTGTACCACACTGCTTTGTTACTAATGAATATGGTTGTGCGAAATTTAAATCAATAATGCAAAATCCCTTTCCAATAGAAGAAGGCAATCGCATTATCAACATCGTTGTCTTGTACATGAGTAGTCAATGCTCTAATGGCGGTGCGATTGGTATTTATGGACTCGGCGGAGACATTCATGCACAGCTAAAATTGACAGGGGCTTCTTTCCAAGAGTTCAACACAAATAACGGAGGTTAGATGGAAAAGGACGACTATATTTACCAATCATACAATTAATTGACATATAATAAGACGCCAAACAATATGATGAGTTAATATATTAGGACGATACAATGAACAGGAGGTCAAATTAATGAACCCTAAATATGTAACACTCTGCAAAGAAGCTAAAAAGAGAGACGTAGATAGTGAAGCTATTGCTTTACTGGGCCAATTCTTTACGCTTAGTAATGAATTAACAAATACTTGCGTTAACAACCTTAATCAATTTGAGTTACTTGAAGGTCGTTTTGTTTCAATGCTGATGATTAATGATAAAGAATCTGCAGCACCTCACGAAATTTCAAGCTTAACGGGTTTAACGAGAGCATCAATCACTTCAACGATAGACTCGCTTGAAAAACGTGGTTTCGCAGTACGAGAAGCGTCAAAAACAGATCGACGTTCGTTGACGGTAAAATTAACAGCTGAAGGCCAAACGATCTTAGATCAAGCAGTAACATCTCAACTTAATTGGTTAGCAAGCTTAACCAAGTCATTAGATGAAGATGAAAAAGCCGCATTCAAATCAATTCTAACCAAGATAAGCAATAATCTTTAAGTAAGCTTATTATGTAAAGAGTAAAACAGTACCGCCAAAGGTACATTGTTTTACTCTTAAACATCAACTTATTGATTTGAAATATAATTAACTGCTATTTTCAATCTAGTCACCTGCAGTAACTATATAACGATGCACTCCTAAATTGGTAGATACAACCAAATAAACACCACTTTTAAACATAATTATTTGTTATTAATATAATCACTCCATAAAGCTGGACTTTGCGATTCACGATATGCAATAGTCATATAGTACGGAGTCATACTATATGACCAAATACCTTTAAGCGACAAACTAGATCTCAGATGGATATTAGGGGAATATAATGAACAACACAGAAACGAACAGTTCTTTAGAAACATCGAACTTAAAAATGTGGCTATCAATCATCATATTAGCGATCGCTACATTTACTATTGTTACCGCAGAACTCGCCCCTATTGGCTTATTAACACCAATGGCTGAAGGACTACAACAATCAGAATCAATGATTGGGCTCACCGTGACATTTTATGCATGGATAGGGGCAATAAGTGCGCTTTTATCTTCTGCATTTTTGGGGAACCTACCGAAAAAAGCATTACTTATCACACTGATGTTTATTTTACTTATTTCAAATACCTTATGTGCGATAACGACTGACTATTACTGGTTCGTCGCAGCCAGAGTCATTGGAGCTCTTGCTCATGGTGCATTTTGGGCAATGATAGGCGCGCTTGCTATGTCTCTGGTACCTGCCCGCCATGTTGGACTTGCCACATCCATTGTTTTTGGTGGTGTGTCAGCAGCGAGTGTTTTCGGTATTCCGATTGCTAACGTCATCGCTGCCAACTTAAGCTGGCAAATGGCATTTTGGGTAATTTCTGCTTTAAGTGTTTTTTCACTTTTGGGGATATTGCTGTTAGTTCCAAATATTAAATCACAACATGCTATCGGTATTTCAGTCTTAAAAGATGTCATTAGCAATCCGGTATTATCTAAAATTTATATTGCGACATTATTGGCAATCACAGCACATTTTAGCGCGTTTACGTTTATTGAACCTTACTTACATGCGTCAAAGGCGATTAGCGATAACTTCATTTCCATCGCACTATTTACATTCGGTATTGCGGGATTAATGGGTAACTTCATTACAGGTATGTTCATTGACCGATATCTTAAACCATTAATCTTATTATCCGTTGCCATGGTTGCCGTAAGCTTACTTATTCTCGGTATTTTTTCTAGCTCACTTAACCAAACCGCTATTTTTGCGTTAATTATATTTTGGGGTATATCCGTTTCTGGTATTTTTGTTGGTTTCCAAACTTGGGTGTTACGCATTGCCCAAGAGGATGCATTTCCAGCGTCAGCCATTTATGTCGCCATATTTAACAGTGCGATAGGTACAGGCGCGCTATTTGGCGCATGGATAATGGCAAACTTTGATTTCACTGTATTAATGAGTTTTTCAGGTACCGCGATCGTTATATCGCTATTTATGATTTCAATTATTCCGAGCAATATCAATGATGCACCTTCACAACTAGTTGGAGATAACCTATGAGTACACACACAACCGATATATCAGAGTACGGCAAAGAGATAATGAATACCTTGCAGCCTGGTCTAGCTGATCAAGTCATCTCAAAGTTAGGGGAATTAGATGATGAGCTTCCCAAGCTAATTGTTAATTATGCTTTTGCAGATGTCGTTGGCAGACCGGGATTAGATATAAAAACACGAGAAATGATAACCGTCGCGTCCTTAATCACCTCGGGTAACGCTCAGCCACAGCTTGAGCTGCATATGAGGGCATCTTTGAATGTAGGTGTGACAGAGAAAGAGTTACTTGAAATAGTCATACAGATGGCTATTTACGCTGGAGTGCCTGCTTGTATGAATGCGATAACGGCTTATCGTAATGCCGTGACAACATTTAATAAATCAAATCAGTAACAGAGGACTAACCTATGCCAATTATCAATGTAACGACGTGGAAAAGTGACGATAAAGAAATGAAAAAAAAGTTACTGCAGGAACTCACCAAAACAACACATGAAGTGACTGGTGCACCGCTTGATAAAATAACAGTTTATATTCAAGAAATAGAAAGAAGTGAATGGGCTGAAGCAGGGGTAACGGGAGATGATACGAACTTTCCAATAGAAAGCCGCCGCAAAACATACACTTAGTAAAAAGCCCTGTGAGATTTATCGCACAGGGCTTTTATATGCATTAATTAAAGCATCATTATTGATGCAACTAATTAGCTATTTGCTTGCGGACGCATAGCAGGGAATAAGATAACGTCACGGATAGTATGTGTATTCGTAAATAACATAGCTAAACGGTCGATACCAATACCTTGACCTGCTGTTGGTGGTAAACCGTGCTCTAGTGCAGTGATGTAATCTGCATCGTAATACATCGCTTCATCATCACCCGCATCTTTTGCATTAACTTGTGCTTTGAAACGCTCGTCTTGGTCTTGCGCATCGTTAAGCTCTGAGAAACCATTTGCAACTTCACGGCCACCGATGAAGAACTCAAAACGGTCAGTGAAGAATGGATTATCATCGCTACGACGTGCTAGTGGCGAAATATCAGCTGGGTAGCCAGTGATGAATGTAGGCTGAATCAGTTGTGGTTCAGCAGTTTCACCAAAGATCTCTTCCAGTAATTGACCACAAGTCCAGAATTTCTCTATCTTCATGTTCAGTGATTTAGCAATAGAAACCATCAACTCACGATCTTGAACACCTTCGTTAGTCAATGCCTGAATAACTTCATGCTCAGGGTTGTACTGTTTGATTGCATCTAGCATGCTAATACGTGTGTATTTGCCACCAAATTCAACAGTATCATCACCGTAAGGCATAGACGTAGCACCAAGTACTTCAACTGCTACTGTGCTTAGCATTTCTTCAGTGAAATCCATCAGGTCGTTATAGTCAGCGTAAGCTTGGTAGAATTCCATCATAGTGAATTCTGGATTGTGACGAGGTGATAGACCTTCGTTACGGAAGTTACGGTTAATTTCGAATACACGATCAAAACCACCAACCACTAAACGCTTAAGGTATAACTCAGGTGCCACACGTAGATACATTGCTTGATCAAGTGCGTTATGGTGCGTGATGAATGGACGTGCTGTTGCACCACCCGGGATCACATGCATCATTGGCGTTTCAACTTCCATGTAATCTTTTGATACCATGAAGTTACGGATAGCAGTTACCAGCTTAGAACGGACGATGAATGCATTACGCGATTCAGCATTTACGATCAGATCAACATAACGTTGACGGTAACGCATTTCTTGGTCAGTTAGACCGTGGAACTTTTCTGGTAATGGACGTAGTGCTTTAGTTAGTAGCACGTAGTCAGTCATTTCAACGTAAAGATCGCCTTTACCTGATTTGTTTAGTGCGCCAGTAATACCAACGATATCACCAATATCTAAACCACCAAGGTCAGCTTTTTGTGCTTTTTGCACGTCTTTCGATGCGTATGCTTGAATGCGACCAGATGTATCTTGGATAGCAAGGAAAGGACCACGTTTAGCCATGATACGACCCGCGATGCTTACCACATGCTGCATTTCGATCAGCTCTTCTTTTGACTTTTCGCCAAATTCAGCCTGTAAATCTGCCGACTTATGTTTTACACGGAAGTCATTAGGGTGGCCATTTGCTTTACAGTTTGTGCGGATATGATCTAGTTTCGCGCGACGTTCTGCAATCAGTTTGTTTTCATCTTGTAACTGTTCAGTCATTGTTTAACCCTATTTTTTTACAGGCCTGATTTCAGGCTGGCTTCAATAAATTTGTCTAAATCACCGTCTAAAACGGCTTGTGTGTTGCGTGTTTCAACACCTGTACGTAAATCTTTTACGCGTGAGTCATCCAGTACGTAAGAACGGATTTGACTACCCCAACCGATATCTGATTTAGCGTCTTCTGCGATTTGTTTTTCAGCGTTTTGTTTTTGCATTTCATATTCAAACAACTTCGCACGCATTTGTTTCATCGCCGCATCTTTGTTCTTGTGCTGAGAGCGATCATTCTGGCATTGTACAACAAGATTGGTTGGTAAGTGAGTAATACGTACCGCTGATTCTGTTGTATTTACGTGCTGACCACCAGCGCCTGAAGCACGGTATACATCAATACGTAAATCTGACGGATTTAAGTCAATTTCAATACTGTCATCAATCTCTGGATATACAAATACCGACGCAAATGATGTATGACGACGGCCACTTGAATCAAACGGCGATTTACGCACTAAACGGTGAACACCTGTTTCGGTACGTAACCAACCATAAGCATATTCACCGCCTAAACGGATAGTAGCACCTTTGATTCCTGCGACATCGCCAGCTGAGACTTCGATCAGCTCAACTTTAAATTTGTGTGCCTCACCCCATCGTAAGAACATACGCAATAGCATGTTTGCCCAATCTTGTGCTTCAGTACCACCGGAGCCAGATTGGATATCAAGATAACAATCATTTGCATCATGTTTGCCAGAAAACATACGACGAAACTCAAGTTTAGCGAGTTGTGCTTCTAAACCTAAAATTTCATGTTCTGCTTCAGCAAATGTTTCTTCGTCTTCAGCTTCAACTGCCAGTTCAACCAAACCTTCAACGTCATCACAACCCGTGTCGAGATCATCAATCGTCTTTACGATCAATTCTAATGACGCGCGTTCTTTACCTAATTCTTGGGCATATTTAGGGTCACTCCATACTTCCGATGACTCTAATTCCGCAGATACCTCTTCTAGACGCTCTTTACTTGCATCGTAGTCAAAGGTACCCCCGAAGCAGCTCAGCACGTTCGCCTAGCTCCTTTAATTTATTCAGTACTGGATTTACTTCAAACATGATTCTGCTCTACTCTAGTTGTACTTAGCATGATGCATGCGAATATCGGTATGTTCATCAGCATTCTACTAAGTATATAGTTCTAACTATGGGATTTTATACAACAGCAAATTTTACCGAATTCACTCACGGATATACAGAGGAAGATTAAGAAAACAGCAAATTAATCGATAATATAAGAAAATAAATAGGAATAAATGGCGATAAATAAAAACGAGGGAAAATATGACGGCAGTAAAATAGCAAAAAGCCACGCTACTGGAGCATGGCTTGAAAATAATGGCAACCAACGAGGTTAGCTGATTTGACTACATTGGTTATTATTTTCTGCCAATACTTGTAGAATGTCACCACGACGAATGATACCGACCAACTGGCGATCTTCAACAACAGGGTAAACACTCAAGTTATCTTTTGTCATGCTAATTGCAATATCAATAATACTGTCTTTTGGCGATACCCTAACGACACTTTTGGTCATCACATCGTTCACAATCGCAGGTTTATCACAGTGATAGCTACCACTAATAAGTGCTTGTAGGCAATCCGATTCAGAAACCAAACCAATCACTTCATTTGTCGAATTCACCACAGGCACGGCACTAATCTGATGTTTAGCAAACAAATCAACCACGGCGACCAGTGACGTACCACATGGAATACTCGGAGCTTTAATTTTCATTTCATTCATTACGCGTTGCATAGTCATGGTCTATATCCTTATCTTAAAGCAGGATTGCTGTAGAAGAAGAAATAACTATAACTGCAAACAACACATAGATAAAGACGATTAAATATAACACTTCAATCGCCAAAATCTATCAATTAGTATTTATAAATAAATGCTATTAGCGTAATGGCTGTAAATGCTCAACCATAAACTGCAAACTACGCTTACCACGGAACTCATTAACATCCAATTTATAGGCTAACTCGATCTTCTGTACCGAAGCATCAGGCCACACTTCTAAATCAACATTAAAAGCAATCGCATCCACCAGAGGTCCACCACTTTCAGGTTCCAACATCATTTTTAAATGTTTTTTACCCACAAGGCGTTGCTCACGTAATTTAAAAATACCATCAAAGATCGGCTCTGGGAACATCTGGCCCCAGGGTGCGGCTTCTTTGATTAGTTCTGCAGTTGGCAATGACAGTTGCTCACTCGGTAGTTCACCATCACTTAATACCACACCTGTTAACTGTTCTTCAGTTAATAGTTCCTGCACTAAGGCGTTAAACTGTTTCGCAAACTCATCATAACAATCAAGGCGTAAAGACAAACCAGCCGCCATCGCATGCCCACCGAATTTCAAGATCATACCCGGATTACGGGTATCAAGTAACTCTAAAACATCACGTAAATGCAAGCCAGGTATTGAACGTGCAGAACCTTTTATTTCCCCTTCGCCTGCATCAGCAAAAGCGATAACAGGGCGGTGAAAACGCTCTTTAATGCGAGATGCAACTAAACCAACCACACCTTGATGCCAATCATCTTGGAATAGACAAATCCCGTAAGGTACTTGTCCTGCATCAAAATCAACACTTTTTAAGATAACCAGTGCTTCTTGCTGCATCGAGTTCTCAATTTCTTTACGCTCTTCATTCAGGCTATCCAGTTCGCCAGCAAAACGACGTGCGTTATTAAGATCTTCACACAACAGCGTTGCTACGCCAACAGACATGTCATCTAAGCGCCCCGCTGCATTTAATCTTGGCCCTAATGCAAAACCGAGATCACTTGCGCAAAGCTGTGCTTGATTACGATTGGCAATTTCGATCAAGGCTTTAATGCCGGGCCGACATTTATCGGCGCGGATACGCTGTAGGCCTTGATGTACTAGAATACGGTTATTAGCATCTAATGGGACAACGTCGGCAACCGTACCCAGCGCAACAATGTCCAGCAGACAGGCTAAATTAGGTTCTGTTAAACCTTGCTTAGTAAACCAATCTTGTTCACGCAGTGCACTTCGTAATGCCAACATTACGTAAAAGGCAACCCCTACACCTGCAAGATTTTTGCTTGGAAATGTACAGCCGTGTTGATTGGGATTAACAATTGCATCGGCATCCGGTATTTCGTTACCCGGTAAATGGTGATCGGTCACGAGCACTTTAATGCCTAACGCTTTAGCGGCAGCAACACCCGCAATGCTGGAAATACCGTTATCCACGGTCATGATCAATTGCGCGCCATTGGCTGCAGCAAGATCAACAATTTCAGGACTTAAGCCATAACCAAATTCAAAGCGATTAGGTACTAAAAAATCAACATTACGATAGCCTAGCATTTTAAAACCAAGCATCGATAATGCGGTACTCGTTGCGCCATCGGCATCAAAATCACCAACAATGATAATACGTTGATTTTGTTCTAACGCGCTGACTAATAAATCACACGCGGCAGTCATACCTTTAAGCTGATTCGGACGTAATAAGTTTTTAGCGCCTTTCTCTAATTCTTGATCTGACTTCACACCACGACTGGCATAGATTTGGCGTAATAATGCAGGTACCGCTGCAGATATACCGTCACAGCCTACATTATCGCGACGTTTAATTTGTTTGTTCAAGATTTATCCATGTTTTTTAGCATATTTAGAAGCTTCGCAGCAGGCACATAACCAGGCTGCATTTGCCCGTTTTCCAAAACAATTGCAGGCGTACCCGTCACGCCTAAACGTCGACCAAGTTCATATTGTTGTGCAACTGTATTTGTACATACTTCAGGAATGATTTTACCACCTCGTTTGGCGTTGTTCATCGCTTGCGCACTGTCTTTGGCACACCAAATTGACGCCATATCTTGATAAGTCTTAGAGTTGATACCTCCACGTGGAAAGGCTAAATATTTTACACTAATGCCCAGCTGGTTTAGCTGTGCGACTTCGTTATGTAACTTACGACAGTAACCGCAGTTAATATCCGTGAATACCGTGATGCTGTACTTTTCATCTTCGGCAAGGTAATTAATGGTATCACCTGCGAATTCTTGTATTGCTTGCTGGCGTACTTTACCCATTGCTTGTTCGGTAAGATCCGTAACCCCGTTATCATTAACTTGGTAAAGAGTGCCTTGAATAAGGTTCGAAGCATCTGCATTCACATAGAAAATACCTTGATCGGTAGCGACTTCAAACAAACCTGCAATAGCACTGTCACTTACACTCGATACTTTAAAGTTAAGTTTTTCAGCTAATAAGCGTGAAATATCTTGGTGTTCTGCTGATAATACTACATTGGTAGATTGTTCAGTATGAGCCATCGGTGTAGTAATTAACGCCTGCTTAGGACTACCATCAATCCCAAGTATAAAACTCCCCACTAAACCTACAGCAACGGCTGTAATAATTACTTTCTTTAACATATGTTCTCCGCTCTTATTCTTAATGGATCTCTATACTCGATAAATTAACAGAATTAATTATTTATCACTAGCCTTAATCCTTGCTAATGCCGTGTCACCAACGTTATTACGCTCGAGGATGGTGCTCACTATGCAGCTGCTCTAATCGTGCTGTTGCCACATGCGTATAAATTTGTGTGGTTGATAAATCGCTATGACCAAGTAACATTTGTACGACACGTAGGTCGGCGCCATAGTTCAACAAATGGGTCGCAAACGCATGCCGCAAAGTGTGTGGTGATAAATGCGTCGTAATGCCTGCAACTTGCGAGTAATGTTTAAGACGATGCCAGAAGGTCTGCCTAGTCATAAAGTTTCCACGTCTGGAAGGAAACACCACATCGGACGTTAATCCTTTTAATAAGGTCGCGCGACCTTCGGCAATAAAGCGCTCGGTCCAATACACTGCTTCTTCACCCATAGGTACCAAGCGTTCCTTACCACCCTTACCCGTCACGCGTACTAACCCTTGGCGTAAGCTCACAGATTCCATGCTCAAGCCAACTAATTCCGATACGCGTAATCCTGTTGCATATAACAGTTCCATCATGGCTTTATCACGTAATTGGATCGGATCGTCCAATGTGGGTGCAGCCAATAATGCATCCACTTCCGCTTCTGATAAATCATCCGGTAAACGCTGCGGTAGTTTTGGGCTAATGAGTAAAGCCGTCGGATCATCATCGCGCATCTGCTCACGATAGAGATATTGATAGAAGCGACGGATCGCACTCAGCTGGCGTGCGGTACTACTGGCTTTGTAGCCCAAATCAAAACGACTGGCCATAAACGTCTGAATTTCAAGACTATCAACGGTTAATAATTGCTGCTTGTGTTGCGCTAACCAGTGATGATATTGGCTTAAATCATTACGATAAGAGGTCAGGGTATTATCTGATAATCCACGTTCATGCCACATAATATCTAAAAACTGTTCTATTATTTCAATCTTTTCCAAGCGAATACCCTATGCTGCTATTACGATTAAAAGTACAAGTACGATTACAATTGCCATCACTGTTTCACCAGTATAACAACACTGTATAAATAAACATGAATTATAGTACAATTATCTCATGTTACTATGCGTACCGATGAGCAACTGATCGCTCAGAACATGATTCACACATAGTATTTATTAACACATAGTATGATTAGCAACACTGTCTTTGGATGTAGATAATGAAAATCGGTTTATATTACGGCTCCACTACTTTTTATACCACTATAGCTGCGGAAAAGATCCAAGCTGAAATTGGTGCAGAACTTGTCGACTTACATGACATAAAAGACTCGGGTTTTACTGATATAGAAACCTATGACGTCGTTCTATTTGGTATTTCTACTTGGGATTATGGTGAACTTCAGGAAGACTGGGGTGATCTGTGGTCTGATATTGCAGGTATTAGCCTGGCGGGCAAAACCGTAGCGCTATTTGGTCTTGGCGATCAGGTTAACTATAGCGAATGGTTCCTGGATGCAATGGGGATGTTATTTGACGAGTTGCAGGGCAAAGGCATTCACTTCATCGGCCAGTGGCCAAATAAAGGTTACGAATTCGTTGCTTCAAAAGCATTAACAGAAGACGAGAGTCAATTCTTAGGCTTAGCACTCGATGAAGACAGCCAATACGATCTGACTGATGAACGCATTGCCACTTGGACTTTACAAGTACTCGAAGAAATTGAAGCCCATTATTCATAAGTAATCATAGGATAATGACCGTCAACAAGCATGTTATAACAACAAGTTAACACAATAAAAAAGGCCGTTACTATCCAAGATAGCAACGGCCTTTTTGTTATTTATTGACAAGCAATCACTATTTTATAGTTGAGCCTTTCATGTAATTGAAGAAATCACTCTCTGGTGAAACAACTAATACATCAGACTTATTGCTAAAGCTCTTAGAGTAAGCTTGTAGACTACGTAAGAAACCATAGAACTCGGCATCTTTGTTGTACGTATCAGCATAAATCTTAGCTGCGTCTGCATCACCTTTACCACGTAGTTCACGTGCTTGACGATTTGCATCAGCAAGCATTACGGTTACTTTCGCATCCACTTCTGCTTTTAAGATCTCAGCTTGTTCATAACCTTGCGAACGGTGTTCTTTCGCTACAGCATGACGCTCTGCACTCATACGTTGGAAGATACTGTTACTAACTTCCTCCGGTAGATTGATTTGCTTAATTCGTACGTCTTCAACCAGGATACCTAGCTCAGATGAACGTGCCATACGTTTCAATGCCGTTTCCATTACTTCGCCACGTTGGCCAGAAACGATATCTTTAATAGTACGGTTACCAATTTCATTACGTAGACCATTGGTAATTTTAC
>Ga0209292_1002294_pt1 | contig 22127 bp, 19 predicted proteins | sample GOMGulsemesocosm_2_FD_184634 | JGI IMG/M metagenome (GOLD analysis project Ga0209292, IMG submission 184634) | Methane-oxidizing microbial communities from mesocosms in the Gulf of Mexico - GOM9C Gulf of Mexico (SPAdes) (version 2) | ecosystem: Environmental > Aquatic > Marine > Cold seeps... | reverse complement strand
AGCAATTTGGGCGGGAAAAAGTTGTGGATCTTAAATCATTAAAAATGTTTGTTCACTTAACGCAAACTTTACATTTTGGTAAAACTGCCGAGGCAAACCATATCAGTGCCTCCACATTAAGTCGTGTAATTCAAAGGCTTGAAAGTGAACTTGGCAGTTCAATATTGCATCGTAATAACCGCAGCGTCGTATTAACCCATGCCGGCCAACAATTTAAAAAGTATGCAGAACAGCAGCTTGAACAATGGCAATTGCTACAATTATCACTTAGTCAAAAACAAGCAGAGCTACATGGAAAATTACATATTTATTGTTCTGTAACAGCAGCCTACAGCCACTTACCGCCATTACTTGAACGTTTTCGCCAGCAACACCCGCTAGTTGAAATTGTATTGTCTACCGGTGATGCTGCCGATGCATTTGAACAAGTACAGCAACAAGCCGTTGATTTTGCCATTGCAGTAAAGCCCGAGAGTCTCTCTCGTACCTTTCACTTTCAACATCTTGCCAACGTGGCCTTATCCGTCATAGCACCTACTATGGCGTGTAAAGTACAACAACAATTACAAGATGAACCTTGTTTGTGGTCTGAAATTCCGATTATTTTACCCGACCATGGTGTGGCCCGAAAACGTTTTGAATACTGGTATCGTAAAAAACAACAAGGAAAACCTAATATTTATGCCACAGTTTCAGGTCACGAGGCCTTAGTTAGTATGGTTGCTTTAGGTTGTGGTATCGGCATAGCTCCGCAAGTGGTTGTAGAAAACAGTCCCGTAAAAGATCGAGTGCAATATCTTATTGGTGTCGGAGAACTTGAACCCTTTGATTTAGGTATTTGTTGTTTAAATCAAAGTCGAGATCAAACATTAATTAACGCATTTTTTGACGCCATAAAAAATCCTTAAACGGCAATTGCACTGGTAAGATGGCGTAATAACCTATCCATTGCTCGATAAGAAAGTGCCTCAATAATATGTTCTCTTTGAATATCAGTAATACTTTCCATATCAGCTAAGGTACGTGCAATTTTTAAAATTTTATGATGTGCACGAGTCGATAAGCCTAACTTCTCGACAGCCAACTCAAGAAACTCATTATCATCTACAGATAATTTACAATAAATGCGAATGTCTGCACTGCCTAAGTGAGCATTGGCTATGCCTTGACGCATCATTTGTCTTGCTCTACAAGCTGCTACTCTCACTTGAATAGTCTCACTACTCTCATTATTTACCTCCTCATTAGCCCACATGCCTCGAGGCAACCGTGCGACTTCAATTTGAATGTCAATACGATCTAAAAATGGTCCAGACAAACGATTTAGGTAACGTAAAACTTGCTCTGGGCTGCTGCGGTTATCGTTATAAAATCCGGTAGGACTTGGGTTCATTGCTGCAATTAATTGAAAGCGAGCTGGAAACGTTTGTTTTTGTAAGGCACGTGAAATTGTCACCTGCCCCGACTCCATAGGTTCTCTTAATACGTCTAAAACCTTTCGTTCAAATTCAGGTAATTCATCTAAAAATAGAACACCATTATGCGCTAATGATATTTCTCCCGGTTGTGGTTGGCTACCTCCACCAACCAAAGCTGCTGAGGATGCCGTATGATGTGGTGCACGAAATGGCCTTGTTAACCATGAATTGACGTTAATAGCTTGATGGCTAATTGATTGAATCGCCGCAGCTTCTAAAGCTTCTTTTTCGTTCATTGCAGGTAAAATACCGGGTAGGCGACTAGCCAACATAGTTTTCCCTGTCCCTGGTGGGCCTATAAATAACAAGTTATGGGCACCACTCGCCGCTAACTCTAATGCCCGTTTTGCTAACGGTTGACCGACTACATCGGCCATATTAAGGGCTGATGCTATTAACGGTTGTTGGCTTTGTTGTTCTTCAACAAAAGGCAAAGGTATTTGTCGTGCAAAATGCGCATACAATTGCGTAAGGTGTTCTATCGCGTGTATTTTTGCTTGTTTTACCCAACTGGCTTGTTCAGCATTCTTTTTGGGAATAACCAATATTCGATTACATTCACTGCTCGCCATCGCCATGGGGATTTCGCCAATAATACCTCGCAATTCACCTGATAACGATAACTCACCAGCAAATTCATACTCTGTTAAATCAACGTGAGGCAATTGTTGAGACGCCGCCAAAATTCCGATAGCAATAGGCAAGTCAAAACGCCCCCCTTCCTTAGGGAGATCTGCGGGTGCTAGATTGATGGTAATACGTTTAGCAGGGAACTCATAACCACAATTAAGAATGGCGCTGCGCACTCGATCTTTCGCTTCACGTACTGACGTTTCAGGAAGGCCCACAATATTAAATGCAGGTAAGCCGTTAGCTAAGTGAGCTTCAACGGTAACCAATGGTGATTCAAGACCAACACGAGCTCGACTATAAACACAGGCTAACGACATAAAAATCCATTTTCATATTCATCCATTTGATTTTAATTGTAGTCAGCTAAGGGATAAATCGCGAGTTCACTAAAAATCACTCTAAAACAATATTGGCTGATGTTTTCAAGAAGTTAACTCATAAGTGTCAGTGAAAATAATGACAATGCCGCTATTGATTATGAAGTGATTATCTATAGCTATATGATAAATATGGTGAATAGATGCATGTAATGCAGCTATCGAGGATTCAGTAAATTAACGATTACTCTCTCCTTTTGTCGTGTTTATTACCGTTGTGTAATTTTAAAACAAAAAAACTATAATGAAAAACCTTGCACTTAATATTAGAGCTATGGTACTAATTTAATAAGCAAACGAGAGTGGTCATTGAAAAGCGAAAACTTATTCAAATTAAATGGCTTCACTTTCTTAAAAATATGCAAAGAGAATACAATGCAATACTTTAACTCAATTATTATTAACGTCGTCCTCATCGTCGTGATTATTAAATCACATCGAGGGTTTTCATTGAGCTAAAGAAAAGCAAAATATTGAAATACCAACCCTCGCTTCGTAAGAACCGAGGGTTTTTTATTATCACAATACACAGTAACTTTATTTTTAACGTAGCATTTTTGGAATTATTATGAGCGACAGCAAGCCCTTAACAGGTGGCGGACTATTATTTGAAGTGCTTCAACAGCACGGCGTAGAGCATGTTTTTGGCTATCCAGGTGGCGCAATAATGCCAATTTATGACGCTTTGTATGACAGTAATGTTCAGCATTTTCTTTGTCGCCATGAGCAAGGTGCTGCATTTTCCGCCGTGGGTTATGCCAGAGCTTCAGGTAAAGTTGGCGTATGTTTGGCAACCTCAGGACCTGGGGCAACCAATTTAATAACAGGCCTTGCTGATGCGCTAGCTGACTCTATTCCTATTGTCGCTATTACTGGACAAGTTCCCACTTCGGCGATGGGTTCAGATGCTTTTCAAGAGATTGATATTTTTGGTCTGTCACTCGCTTGTACTAAACATTCTTTCCAAGTAACCGATGTTAACGAATTACCAAAAGTACTTCACCGAGCTTTCGCCATTGCTCTAGAAGGCAGACAAGGCCCAGTACTTGTTGATATTCCGAAAGATATTCAGCTTGCTGAAGTTACCAATAGTATTGAAGATTTTTCCAAATTAAAAAATAAGGTGAAACTTCCCCCAGCAAATGTAGGTCGCGCACTCGCCCTACTTAGCCAAGCAAAACAGCCTGTTTTATATGTCGGTGGTGGTGTTGGTATGGCAAATGCGCTTGATGAACTAAGAACATTTTCAGAAATTACAGGCATCCCTAGTGTTTCGACCTTAAAAGGTTTAGGCGCTGTAAACCCTGATGATGAATATTATATGGGCATGCTAGGCATGCATGGAACTAAAGCCGCAAATATTGCCGTACAAGAATGTGATTTACTTATTGCGGTAGGTGCTCGTTTTGATGACCGTGTTACCGGTAAACTTAATGAGTTTGCCCCTCACGCGAAGGTCATTCATTTTGACATTGATACCGCCGAAATAAATAAACGCCGAGCTGTTGATTCGGCTATTTTAGGCGATCTAAAAATTAATTTGCCCGCTCTCGCAATCCCTTTAACAATAACGGCTTGGCAACAACAGTGCCGTGAGATGAAAAATAAATTTTCTTGGGATTATAACCACCCGGGTGAAACCATTTTTGCACCAGCCGTTTTAAAAGAAATCAGTGATAAAATGCCTGAAAATAGTTGTGTCACTACTGATGTTGGTCAACATCAAATGTGGAGTGCACAACACATGTTATTTGATGACCCAAGAAATTTTCTAACCAGTGGTGGTATGGGCACTATGGGTTTTGGAATTCCCGCTGCAATTGGCGCACAAGTGAGTCGACCTACTGATTGTATTATTGCGGTATCCGGTGATGGTTCGTTTATGATGAACGTGCAAGAATTATCAACTATTAAACGTTTTCAGTTACCCGTTAAAATAGTACTCATTGATAACGCTAAGCTAGGAATGGTTCGTCAATGGCAAGACTTATTTTTTAACGGTCGTCTTAGTGAAACCGATTTATCAGATAATCCCGACTTTGTGATGTTAGCCACAGCCTTTGATATCAAAGCAAAACAGATCACTCAAAAAGATCAAGTTTCAGCCGCAATTGATGAAATGCTCGATCATGACGGACCTTACTTACTACAAGTAAAAATCGATGCAAAAGATAATGTATGGCCCTTAGTTCCCCCTAACACAGCCAATGACAAGATGATGGAGAGCACTTAACATGAATAGTTATCAGCTAACAATTAAAGTGGATGATAAACAAGTGGTGCTTGAACGAATTTTACAAGTAACTCGTTATCGTGGTTTTTTAATTAGTGGTATTAATGCCGAAGTTAATACAGGTACTCATATTGGTACTATTGAATTGATGGTAAGAAGTGAGCGCCCGATTACACTTTTAGTTGATCAAATTAATAAACTGATCGACATCAAAGAAGTCAAGGTGGACAATAGCATAACGACGTAATACGACGTACAACAAGCACCCTTAAATTTGAAGTTAATTGAATAATATAAATTCATGTAACTCATTAAAAATATTATAAATTAGGAACATAAAAATGGCTAAAGTAAATGCAGAACTCATTTGGTTTAATGGCGAACTCATGCCTTGGCAAAATGCTACTGTGCATGTAATGAGTCACGCGTTGCATTATGGTTCATCTGTTTTTGAAGGTATCCGTGCTTATGATACTCATAAAGGCACATGTATCTTTCGTTTAGAAGAACACATTAAACGTTTGTTTGACTCAGCGAAAATCTACCGCATGAACATTCCTTTTACACAAGAAGAAATCATGCAAGCATGTAAAGATGCCGTAGCAAAAAACAACCTTAAATCTGCTTATTTACGTCCATTAGCCTTTTTAGGTGATATCGGCATGGGTTTACGTCCACCTATCGATGCTGTAGCAGATGTTATGATTGCCGCTTTTGGCTGGGAAGCCTATTTAGGTGCTGACGCAATTGAAAATGGTGTAGATGTTGGTGTTTCAAGTTGGAACCGGTTAGCACCAAATACTATGCCCACAGCAGCAAAAGCTGGTGGTAATTACCTTTCTTCACAACTTATTTCAACGGAAGCTGCCCGTCATGGTTACGCCGAAGGTGTTGCATTAGATGTGAACAATATGGTGAGTGAAGGCGCAGGACAAAACCTATTCTTGATCCGTAAAGGCGTTATTTATACACCACCAGGCACCGCATCAATTCTACAAGGTTTAACCCGTGATACTGTCTTCTTCCTTGCTAAACAATTAGGCTATGAAGTACGAGAAGAGTCTATTTCTCGTGAGTCTTTATATCTTACTGATGAATTTTTCATGTGTGGCACCGCCACTGAAATTGTACCAGTAAAATCTGTCGATGGCATGCCTGTAGGCAGTGGCTCTCGCGGACCTATAACTAAAGAACTTCAAGAAGCATTTTTTGGAATATTTAATGGTACCACTGAAGTACCTGAAGGCTGGTTAGACCCAGTAAAATAATTGTAAACACTCAACTCGTTATTATTAAAATGTAGCGGCATCGGGAATACTCACATACGCTTGTATGCTCAGTATTCCCGCTTTGTTCAATCAGTAAATGATTTTGAGTTGATGCATCACTAATACTATCGAAACATAAGCACCTATAAAATTTTATGTTAAAAACTTATTTGATAAATTTTTAACATAACATTTTCCCAACTTATTAATTGGAACCTTAAAATTATGCCTAAATTAAGATCTGCAACTTCTACTCAAGGCCGCAATATGGCGGGTGCTCGTGCTTTATGGCGCGCAACAGGAATGACAGATGGCGATTTTGGTAAACCTATTATCGCGGTAGTTAACTCATTCACACAATTTGTACCTGGTCACGTGCATTTAAAAGATATGGGACAGCTCGTTGCTGGCGCTATTGAAGAAGCCGGTGGTGTTGCCAAAGAGTTTAATACTATCGCGGTTGATGACGGCATTGCTATGGGTCATAGCGGAATGTTATATAGCTTACCATCGCGCGATTTAATTGCCGATTCCGTTGAATACATGGTAAATGCTCATTGTGCTGATGCCATGGTGTGTATTTCCAACTGCGACAAGATTACTCCGGGCATGATGATGGCTGCGATGCGCCTAAACATTCCAGTGATTTTTGTTTCTGGCGGCCCAATGGAAGCAGGTAAAACTAAACTTTCCGATCAAATCATCAAACTAGATTTAGTTGATGCCATGATCCAAGGAGCTGATCCAAAAGTATCTGATACACAATCCGATCAAGTTGAACGTTCTGCATGTCCAACTTGTGGTTCATGTTCAGGTATGTTTACCGCTAACTCGATGAATTGTTTAGCTGAAGCGCTAGGCTTAGCACAACCAGGTAATGGCTCAATGCTTGCCACTCATGCAGATCGCAAACAATTATTCTTAAATGCAGGTAAAGAAATTGTTAAATTAACCAAGCGTTATTATCAAGAAAACGATGAGTCTGCACTACCGCGTAACATAGCTAACAAAGCTGCCTATGAAAATGCAACGTGTTTAGACATCGCCATGGGTGGGTCAACAAATACGGTATTACATTTAATCGCAGCCGCTCAAGAAGCTGGTGTTGACTTTACGATGAAAGATATTGACCGTCTATCTCGCATAGTACCGCAATTATGTAAAGTTGCTCCTTCAACTCCTGAATATCATATGGAAGATGTGCATCGTGCCGGTGGTGTTGTTTCAATTTTAGGAGAGCTAGCTCGTGCCAACTTACTCACTACTGATGTTAAAAATGTATTAGGTTTAACCCTTGCAGAGCTTATTGAACAATACGATATTACAATAACTGATAATCAAGAAGTGAAAGACTTCTATCGTGCGGGGCCAGCTGGTATTCGTACGACTAAAGCGTTTAGCCAAAGTTGTCGTTGGGATACTGTTGATGATGATCGCAAAAATGGTTGTATTCGTTCACTAGAAAACGCTTACTCCCTAGAAGGCGGCTTAGCAGTATTAGCGGGTAATGTTGCCGTAGATGGCTGTATTGTTAAAACAGCGGGCGTGTCGAACGATAACTTAGTATTTACAGGGCCTGCACATGTTTTTGAAAGCCAAGATGCTGCGGTTGCGGGTATCCTAGACGGTAATGTTGTCGCTGGAGAAGTGGTAGTTATTCGTTATGAAGGCCCTAAGGGTGGCCCTGGTATGCAAGAAATGCTTTATCCAACCACTTATTTAAAATCAATGGGCTTAGGTAAGGCATGTGCATTATTAACAGACGGCCGCTTCTCAGGTGGAACATCTGGTTTATCTATAGGTCATGTTTCTCCAGAAGCCGCCAGTGGTGGCGCTATTGCCTTAGTTAAACAAGGCGATGTTATCCATATAGATATTCCTAACCGTATTATCAAATTGGATATAAATGATGATGAGTTGACACAGCGTCGTATAACTATGGAAGCAAAGGGGAAAAAAGCTTGGCGACCTGTTGACCGTATCCGCCCAATTAGTTATGCACTTAAGAACTATGCAATGTTAGCCACTAGTGCCGACAAAGGTGCTGTACGTAACAGAGAATTACTTGATAGAGAAGTTCCCGATGGTGATGCAAATGACTGATGCTGAACGCCAAGAGCTTATACTCACGCAAGGACTTGGATTAGACTATTTACGCCGTATATTACTGGCACCTGTTTATGACGTTGCTGTTGAAACTGACTTAACATCATTAACTAAATTGTCTGCCCGCTTAAATAATCAAATTTACTTAAAGCGTGAAGATCAGCAACCTGTGCACTCATTTAAACTAAGAGGCGCATATAACAAGCTAGTAAACTTATCCGAAGAACAATGTATCCATGGTGTCATTGCGGCCTCGGCAGGCAATCATGCTCAAGGTTTAGCCTTAGCAGCTAACAAGCTTGGTATTAAAGCAACTATTGTTATGCCGATCACTACTCCTGATATCAAAGTTGATAACGTTCGTCGTTTTGGAGCAGAAGTTCGACTTATAGGTAAGAGTTTTAATGAGGCACAACTTGCTTCCGTTAACTACGCCAAAGATGAACAAAAAACAATTATTCACCCTTTTGATGACGCTGACATAATTGCTGGACAAGGTACCGTAGCGAAAGAGCTCTTACAACAACAACCCAACTGCGATGTCGTATTTATACCCGTAGGTGGTGGCGGCTTACTGGCCGGTATGGCCGTATATCTGAAACAGCTTAGACCCAACATTAAAGTCATTGGTGTTGAAGCCGAAGATTCAGCTTGTTTAAAAGCAGCTATGGACGCTGGTAAGCCCGTTGATCTTGACCAAGTTGGTTTGTTTGCCGATGGAGTTGCTGTAAAACGTATTGGTGAACATACTTTCGATTTAATCAAGAAATATTGTGACGATGTGATTACAGTTTCTACTGACGAGATTTGTGCGTCAATAAAAGATGTGTTTGAACAGACTCGAGTGATTGCAGAACCCGCTGGTGCGTTATCGTTAGCAGGTTTACAAAAGTATTGTCAAAATAGTGTGGGTAATGAGTCACTGGTTGCAATATTATCAGGTGCCAACATGAACTTTCATAGTTTACGTTATGTCTCTGAACGCTGTGAGCTAGGAGAGAAAAAAGAAGCTGTACTTGCAGTGACTATTCCTGAAGAGAAAGGCAGTTTTAGACAATTTTGTCATGTCCTTTCTGGCCGTGTAATTACTGAATTTAATTATCGCTATGTAAAAAACGCCACTCAAAATACTCAAGCCAATATTTTTGTTGGTGTACGTTTAAGTGGTGAGGCTGATGAGCGCAAACGTTTATCACAGTTGTTGTCTGAAGAAAATTACCAGGTAATCGATTTTACTGATAACGAATTAGCAAAACTTCATGTTCGTTATATGATTGGTGGTCAAAGTGCGACCTCATTACAAGAGCGTATCTTTAGATTCCAATTCCCTGAATACCCGGGAGCTTTGGAAAAGTTTTTGGATACCTTAGGTGAGCATTGGAATATTACGCTTTTTCATTACCGTAATCATGGCGCGGCTTTTGGTCAAGTCCTTGCGGGTTTTGAAGTGAATGACGAGCAACAATTAGCATTTTTTAGTCATTTACAAGACTTAGGTTATGAGTGGCAAGAAGAAACCAATAATAAAGCATATCAGGCGTTTTTAACGCAATAATCCCACCACCAAAGCAATAATAAACCTTTGCTTTGGTATTTTCTAACTTAGAAAGCACTTCAAGTTTACAAGTATTAACTCTACGCTATAGTTATGATTATCGAATATACATGTTGATAGTTTTAAAATGGAGTTAAGATGTCAAAACGTTTACTCGTTGTCGAAGATAGTAAATCTATTGCCCTCGTTATTGAAAAAATGGCAACTTCTCTTGGCTACTCGGTGACGATTGCTCCTTCATTGGCAGTAGTTAAAAAACTCCTATCTCAAAAACATAATTTTTTTTTAGCTACATTAGATTATGCTTTACCAGACGCCCCTAATGGCGAAGTGATCCCATTTGTTTTACAGCATGATATTCCCAGTATTATCATGACGGGTCGTATGGACGATACCACGCACAAAAAATTACTCAATCTGCCAATCATCGACTATATAACCAAAGAAAATTCGCAGGCCTACCATTATCTATTAAGAATTTTACATGGACAGCTAACAAATTCTGATATCGGTGTTTTAGTGGTAGATAAGTCATTAACATCACGAAACCATATTTGCCAATTATTAAATCGTAGAAATTTTACTGTGTATGATGTCGATAATGCGAATAAGGCACTGCAACATATTGAGAACCAGCACGACATAAAAATAGTGATCACAGAACAAAACTTAACCGGCATGGATGGGCTTGAGCTTGTACAAAAAATTCGTGTGAAACATCCTATCAATGAATTGATCATTATCGCACTTTCAAGTTCTAATCGTAGCTTTCAATCGGCACGTTTTATTAAAAATGGTGCCGATGACTTTCTACGAAAACCATTTTGTCTAGAAGAATTTTATTGCCGAATTATGCAAAATATTGAAAAATTGAATTACCTAGAAAAACTAAAGTTCAGTATTATTCATTAGCCGTTAGTTTCGCTTCTATTTCTGTAAATTTTAGTTCCAATTCAGCCAATTTTTCACGTGTTTTGAGCAAAACTTGCGTTTGTACATCGAACTCTTCTCGACTTACCACGTCAAGTTGTGCCAATTTTCGTTGTAAAACCGTTTTGGTTTTATCTTCAAAGTCACTCGCCATGTTTTTTAAGCCCGGAGGAATTGCATCTGTAACTTGTTTAGCAATTTCTTCAATTTTTTTAGCATTAATCATATTGATTTCTCGTAAATTATCGAATAACACTATTGTAATGCATTTAACTATTTTGCCAATGACTAAAAAGAGGTAAAATCACCGCCCTGAAAAAATCTAGCCATTTAAAACCGATCACTATGAAACTGAACCCCGGACAAAATGAAGCCGTAAAGTATGTTACCGGCCCTTGCCTTGTATTAGCCGGCGCTGGTAGCGGTAAAACGGGGGTTATTTGTCAAAAAATTGCTTACCTTATACAAAAATGCGACTACAAAGCACGTAATATTGCGGCAGTAACTTTTACGAATAAGGCAGCACGTGAAATGAAAGAACGTGTTGTTAAACTATTAGATAAAAATTTAACCCGTGGTTTAACAGTTTCCACCTTTCACTCTCTTGGTTTAGACATTATTCGTAAGGAGATAAAAACCTTAGGTTATAAACCCGGTTTTACACTTTTCGATGATCAAGATACGCTTGCATTGCTCAAAGAATTAACTATAGATGCGTTTGATGGCGATAAAGATTTACTTAGTAAATTACAAAGTTCAATCTCAAATTGGAAAAATGATTTGATGTTGCCTGATGCCGCAATAAAAATGTCTGCTGATGCTGATACTACCGAAAACGCTGAATTCTACGCTTTATATCAAAAACATATGAAAGCGTATAATGCTTTGGATTTTGATGACCTTATTCTTATCCCCACTTTATTACTGAAAAATTTTTCAGAAGTTCGCGCGCGCTGGCAGAAAAAAATTCAATACTTATTGGTGGATGAGTACCAAGATACAAACGCTAGCCAGTATGAACTGGTAAAGCTTATTGCTGGTAAAAATGCATTAATCACCGTTGTTGGTGATGACGATCAATCAATCTATTCATGGCGTGGCGCCAAACCACAAAACCTAGTTCTATTAGGCCAAGATTACCCTAGTCTAAAATTGATAAAATTAGAACAAAACTATCGCTCTAGTGGCCGTATTTTAAAATGTGCCAATATTTTAATCGCTAATAATCCACATGTTTATGATAAAGCACTTTTTAGCCAATTAAATTATGGAGTTGAGTTACGGGTACTACAAACTAAAAACGAAGAAAATGAAGTAGAACGTGTTGTTGGTGAACTTATTGGTCATCGTTTTTTGAATAAAGCAAAATTTAAAAATTACGCCATCTTGTATCGGGGTAATCATCAGTCGCGATTATTGGAAAAAGCCTTAATGACCAACCGTATTCCTTATAAAATTAATGGGGGTACCTCTTTTTTTTCCCGAGCTGAAATTAAAGATATGATGGCTTTTTTAAGGGTTTTAGTAAATCCTGATGATGACAATGCTTTTCTGCGTATCGTCAATGTCCCTCGCCGAGAAATCGGACCAACGACACTAGAAAAACTTGGTAGTTATGCTAATGTTCGCCAAATTAGTATGTTTGCTGCAAGCTTTGAATTAGGTCTTGAACAATACCTAACCGGTAGAGGTTTATTTCATGTTCAAAAATTCACACAGTGGCTAGTAGCTACCGCTGATCATGCTGAACGTGGTGATACGCCTGCTGTATTGCGCGCCATGGTTCGAGAGATAAACTATGAAGACTGGCTATATGATACCTCACCAAGCGCTAAAGCCGCTGAAATGCGTATGAAAAATGTCACCCAGTTATTTAGTTGGGTACAACAAATGCTTGAAGGTGATGACGATGAGGAACCGATGACATTGCCACAAGTTGTCACTCGTTTAACTCTACGCGACATGATGGAGCGTGATGAAGATGAAGATGATGCCGACCAAGTACAACTGATGACATTGCACGCCTCAAAAGGCCTAGAATTTCCTTATGTGTTTTTAATCGGAATGGAAGAAGGTCTATTACCTCATCAAACGAGCATGGATGAAGGTAACGTAGAGGAAGAGCGTCGCCTAGCTTATGTAGGAATAACGCGCGCACAAAAGGAATTAATTTTTACTTATGCCCGTGAACGCCGGCAATTTGGTGAGGTTTCTCGCACTGAAGCCAGTCGTTTCTTACATGAATTGCCTCAAGATGACTTAAGTTGGGAATTAGCCCAAACGAAACAAAGCGTGGAGCATAAACAAGCAACGGCCAAACAGGGTGTCGCTGGTTTACGAGATATGCTAAAGAAAAAACCTTAACTCATTTAGTTTAAGTTTTTTAACCTTATGCCGATATTAAGTAATATCAGTAGCTTGTCTCAATAAGGATAGTAAAACAAATGGAATTACCTACAAAAAATATGCGTGTTGCAATTGCTCCAGCACACGTTGAACAAGTTACGGCTTCGCAACAAGCTGCGATTAAGGTCGCAGACGAATCAAAAGTTTCAATGTCAAGTCATTTACAAGTGGATCAAGTGAACATTTCAGAAGAAGCTCGTCAAAAGAATATTGATGATAAAAACCAGGCGGCATTAAGAAAAATGATTGGCAAAGAAGAAGTGGACGAAACTGAAGGTGAAGGACAAAAAACATTAGATGAACAGATTGCCGAGCTGCAAGAGAAAATAGCGAAATTAACGGCAGAAATAGCGCAAGAGCGCAGAAGTGGCAATGAAGATAAAGCTAAGAGTATGGAATCAGAGCTTGCTATGTTAAATGCCCAATTACTGCAGTTAATAGAACAAAAATTAGAATCTACAAAAAATCAATAATAACTCTCTTGCATCAATTATTTCGAAGAGCGCTATTAATAGCGATTTCTATAACTAACCACTATTGGAGTTGAGAGTATTTTATTACGATTATTTATCTGTTGAGTCCATCATGAACTTGTGAGCAACGACCATAATAATTAATATGACAATTGGCGGCACGATTATAGCGGCATTTTGCTATCTCACTAACGCACCATAGTGCGACTTTCTTTTGCTAAACTTATCAGACGAAAGTCAGCAGTACCGTAACGGACTCAATTGCTGATAAGCTGCTACCATTTAATTAATGACAATTTAAAAACTAACTAGTTTCATCAGGTACGTTACCGACATTATTGATAATTAATTCCCTTAACCAACGATGCCCATTGTCATGATCAAAATGTTTATGCCAAAGTAACACATAAGCCCCGTCTGCAAATTCCACAGGTACATTCAATACCTTTAAATTAAAATACTTTGCCATTTGGCTAACATGCCTAGCTGGGGCACAGAGTATAAGGTCACTTTGCTCACACAGGCTCATCGCACTATGAAAGTCAGGCATATCAATAGCAATATCACGGTATAAATTTTCTGTTTTCAGCACTTCATCAAGCAACCAATGATCTTTTCCACCAATGGTAACTTGTAAATGTCGATATTGGAGAAAAGTCTCTAAACTCCACTTTTGCTTTAATGCAGGATGATTTTCTCTTACTAAGCATAAAGAGTGCTCTTGCAATAATTCCGTATAATTTAACTCTGCTGGAATATGCTTGATATGTAAAAGGGAACGATGATCCCATTCTCGACAAGCAATACCTAAATCTATCTCACATTTAAGCAATTTGTTGAGACTATCTTCATCCCACGTATTAGTTTTTAAAGTGATATTAGGTGCTTGGTTGAGCAATTCAGGCATAAATAAAGGAAACGTTAATGAACATGCGGTATCGGCTAAGTGAATACGAAATTTGCGGCTGCTGTCACTAGGATAAAACATTGCAGGCCGAGTAAGTTGCTCTACTTGTTGAATCACCAGTTTTAATTGTGGCGCTAATTCTAACGCACGTGGTGTGGCTTTAAGCCCTTGGGCTTTACGCTCAAACAGTTGATCAGCAAACATTTCTCGTAGTCGAGACAAGTGTTTACTTACTGCAGACTGGCTTAAATTTAGGCGCTGGGCTGTTGCTGAGACATTACGCTCTTGCAACAATATTTCTAAGACTTTTAATAAATTGAGGTCAAGTTTATTCATGGGATTCACTCACTAAAATTCCAATTTGGAATAGTAGAAATAACAATAATTCACTTCTGCTCATAATGCCAATCTCTTATACTGCTCCTTCACCAATGAGAGATTGAAAATGACAAACAAGCAGCTATTGCCCCTACTAATTTTAATGGTTATTTTCAGCCCATTAGCCATTGATATATTTTTGCCAGCACTACCTATTATGGCTCAAGATTTGTCTGTGTCTATGACGCAAATTCAGTGGAGCATCACCGCTTTTATATTAAGCTTGGGGGTTGGTCAACTAGTAGCTGGTCCATTAGCTGATCGTTATGGTCGTAGGCCTGTAGCTATCAGTGGCGTCATTATTTATGGTCTCAGTTCAATCATCGCCGCGTACTCTGATAGCTTAGCCTTTTTTCTTATTAGCCGTTTAGCGCAAGGTTTGGGAGCTTGTGCAATAGTGGTTGCTGCTTTTGCTAGTGTTCGTGATAAATATAACGCCATTGAAAGTGGGGTGATGTACTCTTATCTAAATAGCGCTATCTGTTGTATTCCGGCACTTGCTCCCTTATTAGGTAGCGTATTAACGGAAAACTTTGGCTGGCAAAGTAATTTTAAGTTTATGACTGGCTACGCCATAGTCGCGGGCGCAATTTTGCTTTTCACCTTCAAAGAAACAAAGCCCACGCATACAGAGCAGCATAAAAAACTTATTACAATGGCTCGGTTTACGCCGGTTTTAAAGCACCCTGTGTTTCTTTTTAATGCTGTTGTAGTGATGTTAGCTATGGCGATTATTATTGCTTATGTGAGTAGTTCACCAGCTTGGTTAATGATGAAGCTAGGTTTAGACCAGCAAAGCTTTGTTTACTGGTTTAGCTTAAATGCAGCCATTAACATCGTTGCTTGTTTTCTAGCGCCAAGAGTTTTACTCAGATTTGGCGCTAGAGTCACGATAGGTTTTGGTATGGTTTTGTTGATTGTTGCAGGCTTACTGATGTTTACTATGCTAACTTGGCACAGCCCAATAGCCTTTATGTTGCCTATAATGATAAGTTCACTTGGTTTTTCATTACTGATGGGTGCCTGCGCTGGCCAAGCTCTTTCGCCTTTTGGTGATAAAGCAGGAGCAGCTTCTGCGTTACTTGGCTTTGTGCAAATGAGCGGTTCAGCCGTTATCGTTTATTTATTGCAATTACTGCCGATAAATGAAGCTGAGCAGCTGGTACTACTGATGCTGACTTTCATACCTGTCTATGTTATTTGGAAGCTCCCACAGGTAAAAAAACATATCATGTTAAGTGCTTGTTAGATGTATTATGATGATTTACGGAAGTGAAAGCTCCATTTGTAAATCATCCTTTTTATTTAGTTATCAGTTAAATAAAATCTGATTGTATTGAGCAATTCAAGCAAACTTACTGGTTTTAGATAAAAATGTTTAAGGCCAAAGTCACTAGCATTTTCAGCTGAAACATGCTCGTTGAAACCGGTCACCATAATAATAGGTAAATCCGGTTTTTGTGATAATAATGCGATGCATAGCTCTTTACCATGCATTTTCGGCATTGTTTGATCAGTAATAACAAGGTCTATACTTTTTTGAGCACTTTTAAAAAACAGCAGCGCTTGTTCACCATCACTACAAACGGTCGTGTGATAATCATCACTAAGGAATTCACGATAGAGCCCTGCAATATTAGGTTCATCTTCAACAATTAAAATATGTTTTTTGGTCATTATTATCGTTTGGGTTATGAAGAGTCTTTTAAAAATCCATTTATGTATATAAATTACGCTTATTTAAAAAAAATTGCACTACTAATTACAAATGCAGCCAATAAAATTGTATAAATAATGTTCTTGTTATTTGTATTCTGCTGTCGTTGCATCTGTTGTAACATAGCAATTTTCGTATGTTGCCCTTCTTTACCTACTTTTAAATAATCATAAATAAGATCAGGAATTTCAGGTAATTTTTCATTCCAAAAAGGTAAGTTTTCTTTAATTTTTTGAAAAATCGCTTTAACACCCATTTGCTCTTTTACCCAATTTTCCAAAAAGGGTTTAGCCGTTTGCCATAAATCAAGTTGTGGATATAGTTGTCGGCCCAACCCTTCAATATAAAGTAAGGTCTTTTGCAGTAATACTAACTGCGGCTGTACTTCCATATTAAAACGCCGCGCCGTATTAAATAAGTTAACCAATACCTGACCAAAGGAAATTTCAGCGAGCGGTTTATTAAAGATAGGTTCACATACTGTGCGAATAGCAAATTCAAATTCATCAACACTGGTTCGTGTTGGCACCCAACCAGAGTCGACATGAAGCTGGGCAACTTTACGATAATCACGATTGAAGAATGCAACAAAGTTTTCAGCTAAATAACGCTTGTCTTCTCTGTTCAATGTACCAACTATGCCGCAATCAATCGAAATCCACGTAGGATCAGCCGGATTAGTTGCATCGACAAAAACATTACCTGGGTGCATATCAGCATGAAAAAAACTATCACGAAATACTTGAGTGAAAAACACTTCAACACCACGCTCAGCGAGTAGTTTCATATCAACACCAAGTTGATGTAGGGTGTCAATTTCACCAACGCCTATGCCATAAATACGTTCCATAACCAAAACATTTTTATGGCTATATTCACTGTATATCTCTGGCACATATAAAATTTTGTCGCTGTCACGGCCTTGATTAAAATTACGCTTAAGCTGAATAGCATTAGCCGCTTCACGGTTCAAATCAAGCTCATCGAGAATGGTTTTTCGATACTCTTCAACCACTTCTTTAGGTCGCAACCTTTTTCCATCAGGTAACCAACGTGCAACAATATTTGCAAACATTGACATCACTTTAATATCAGCAAGAATTGTTTTATTAATTCCTGGACGGAGTACTTTTATAACTGCCTTTTTTTCACTACCGTCTTCAATTAACGTAACGGTATGTACTTGAGCAATAGAAGCCGATGCTAAAGGAATCTCATCAAAATCTACAAAATGCTCAGCAAAAATTTGTTCACCCATAGCCTGTATGATCAGTTGCTTTGCCTGCTCACCATCAAAGGCGGAAACTTGATCTTGCAATAATGCTAGCTCATCAGCAAAATCACTAGGCAAGAGGTCACGTCGCGTTGATAGCATTTGACCAAATTTAATAAAAACAGGACCTAAGGATTCAATAGCTAAGCGAAAACGTTGAGCTCTCTTTTTATCTTTATGTTTATTCCTTATCCAAAATAAGCAGAATCGGCCAAGTTTGGCATACCAAGGCAAGTTTTTTTTCGGAACAATTTCATCTAAACCATAGTTTAGAAAAGTCCTAATAATTTTATAGAGACGCAAACTACTCACAATGATCCTTTAATATTTTACTACTCAGTTCTGCATGCTTATCCAGTAGAGGCTCTACTTTGTTAATAAGCAATTCTACTTGCTTGGAAACGTCGTTAACTTGCTGATTAAAAATTGAAATCTGGCTATTGGTAACCACTAATCTTTTTTCATGTACTAACCATTCACTTGCATCAGCTTGAATTTGTTCGGAAGCAAATTTCAATTTTTTAGTGAAATAATGACTCGCTCGCGTCAATTTATACGTTGGAATATCGCCAATATGCTTGGCCAATTCACTTTGCCAATCAATATCCAATGTTTCAGCAATATGAGCAAATTGTTGAGCAACTTTAATATCTCCAAGAATATCGAGTTTGTCTTGTTTGATAAGTTCTGTAAGTTGCTGCTCTTTTTTTAGCAGCAATAACGTCTTAATACTGGTATTAATTGTACAATCAGCATGTTCCGCAAAGGTATTTACCAGTACTTTTTGCGCGATAACCGTAAAACTCAAAGGAAAGCCAATTTCCTGCAAATGAATACTTAACGTTTTTTGCTCAAGTTTGTCGAGTGATTTTTTGCCATGTAAATTTAAAGAAAGTGCCACGTTTGTGAGCTTTTCTAGTCCTGAACAAAGTAATTGCGGGTGTAATAATGCGCTCATATAATTTTAAAACTTATAACCTTTATGAAGAGCGACAACACCACCAGTTAAATTTTTATAAGTGCTTTGCTCAAAGCCTGCATTATCCATCATATCTTTTAAAGTTTCTTGATCAGGATGCATGCGAATAGATTCTGCTAGATATTGATAGCTATCACCGTCTTTAGCAACGAGTTCGCCAATTTTAGGTAATATATTAAAAGAATAAAAATCATATGCTTTATTAATTAAATCATGCTCAGGCTTAGAAAACTCTAAAACTAACAGTCGTCCTCCGGGTTTCAGTACCCGATATATTGAACGTAATGCCATATCTTTATCGGTTACATTACGTAAACCAAAAGCAATGGTGACAATATCAAAGGTATTATCTTCAAAGGGTAAGTATTGTGCATTGGCTTGCACATATTCAATATTTTGTACTAATCCTTTATCACGTAATTTATCTCGACCGACATTTAGCATGGAGCTATTGATATCAGCAAGAATCACTTTCCCTTCATGACCTACAAGTTGTGAAAATTTAGCCGTTAGATCCCCAGTTCCACCAGCCAAATCAAGCACTTTATTACCTGGGCGTACGCCACTGGCATCAATTGTAAATCGCTTCCATAAACGATGAATACCAAATGACATTAGATCGTTCATCACATCATATTGCGCCGCAACAGAGTGGAATACGCCAGCAACTTTTGACTCTTTTTCACTCTTATCTACAGTTTGATAACCAAAATGTGTGCTGTTGTTTTGATGGTTTTGATCTTGAGTCGACATGTTGAATTCACTAATAACAATAATTGGCGATAGTTTACCCCATTTAACGACAATAATTAACTATTGAGATCAAGGTAAATGTAATCGTACATGTATATTATGTTCCGCAAGTTAAGCGTAAGGCCAAATATATTGAGGAGGCTGGCATAACATAAGATAACGCTTAAAAGTTTTAATTAAAAAACCTACGCTAACGATAAACTTGAGTGTAAATATCGAATTAGATCGATAACTAATTCAAAAAAACACCTTAAGGTTAACTATCCTTAGTTTATTGAAACCTGCCAATAGGGTTTAGGACCATAATATTTTGCCAAGAAATCTATAAGTACACGTACTCGTTGTGACAAATGTTTATTTTGAGGATACACAGCATAAGCGGGAATATCACTATTATTGTAAAACTCACTTAAAACAGGCAGTAGTTCACCATTTTTAATCGCCTTATAAACAATAAAGTCTGGCGAAAAAACAAGCCCTTGCCCATCAATCGCTGCCTGACATAAAAAATCACCATTATTAGAGGTCAGCACCGTTGGAACTTTGACATTAAGTTCTTTTTTACTATGCAATTTGAATAACCAATTTTCAGGAGCTTCACTATAGTTAACTTTTACATGGCCAGTTTTTAAATCATGTGGAGTGATCGGCAAACCATAGTTATCGATATAAGCAGGGCTGGCACATAAGATCAGATTGATATGCGTTATTTTTCTCGCCATCAATGATGAATCCGCTAGATTTGAAATGCGAATAGCCAGATCGAACCCCTCTTCTACTAAGTCAACTTTTCGATCATTAAAGTCAACATCAAATATAATATCAGGGTGCTGATGGCTAAACTCTCGTAGCGCAGGCGCTAAGTGCGCGATGCCAAAAGAAAGTGGCGCAGAAAGTTTAATTTTTCCTTTTAACGCTTGATGGTCACTACTAATGTTCGCTTCAATTTCAGCAACATCATCAATTATTCGTAAGCACTGTTGGTAATAACTTTGACCATTTTCAGTGAGCATTTGACTGCGTGTTGTTCTAACAATTAAGGTAATGCCCAGTCTTTTTTCCAGCTCTGATAAACGTCGACTCACAGCCGATTTAACTGTATTCATTTGTTCAGCCGCTTTAGTAATACTGCCAGCTTCAACAATGCGTACAAAGGCTTGCATATCTTCAAATTGATTCATTCATTGTTCACCTATTACGAACGATAAGTTTATTTTATACGTGTTTATCTAAAATAATTCAACTGTAGAATGATTGTCATCGAGTTTACTTTAGGAATCAAACATGACACATAAAACAATTTTACATATCAACTCAAGTAGCCGTTATCAAGGTTCGATCACTAGAGAAATATCTGAGTTAGTTGTTAATCAAATAGGTGAACAACATCTACAACATAAGCTGGTTGAACGCGATTTGGGCAAAGGTCTTCCTTTTATTGATGCGGCTTGGGTAAATGCCAATTTTACCCCTGAGGAAAATCGTAGTGAAGCAGATAACGCCGTATTGTCATTATCAAATACATTAGTGGATGAAATAAAGCAGGCTGACCATATTGTTATTGCTTCTCCTATTTATAATTTTGGTATTCCTGCCGTATTAAAGGCATGGGTTGATTTGATTGCGAGAGCCAAATTAACATTTAAATATACTGAAAATGGCCCTGTTGGCTTAATTACCAATACTAAAGTAACGTTAGTGATGGCTTCTGGTGGTGTGCCTATTGAAAGTGAAATGGACTTAGCAACAGCATATTTAAAACAGGCATTAAGTTTTATCGGCATTACTGATGTAACTGTTGTTGATTGCGCTAGCGTAACAATTGAAGAAAAAGGAATAGTTCTGGAAAACGCTTAGGGACTGTTGATTTTTCGAGATTCTTTAATGAAATTATGTTTTGACTTTTGGCGGACAGTTTATGTCCGCTTTTTTTAATAAAAAGATCAGTCTATTTCAACACGCATTTCAACCAAATTCTTTTTAAAGCCTACTTTTTGATAAGCTCTAATCGCGGCTTCATTATCATCATAAACATCTAAAATCATTTCTTTGATATTTTTGGTCCTTGCCCAGCACGTTAATTCGTCAATAATCATTTTATTTATTCCTTTACCTCGAACATTAGGATCAACATACATAAAGCCGAGGTAAGCGTAATGACTGTATTTTTTATAAGCTTTAGAAGGCATTATTTTGGCATAACCTGTCGCCACTAATTTATCGTTATCTTCTGCGATAAGTAACAAGACATCATCATTTCTAATCAGTTGTTCTATATCATAATAACTGATATCACCTTCTTTTAAATTAGCCGCAAATGGACGTTCTGCGGCAATAACACCTTGTTCAAATGCTAAAAGTTGAGCCAAATCTATATTCGATGCTGCTCTAATAACAACCTGTTTGGTATTCATATCCGTGTTTTTCCTATTGAATGGCATAGGTCATGCAAACCGGAAACATTTTCAACACGTTTCCGGTACTTATCGATAAACAGATTACTGTTAGATTAGGCTAAGCAACGCTTTAAGCCACAATAAAACACATACTCATACAGTCTTTTTTAAAGACTATTATGGTTAAAAATAAGAAATTTGACCTCTATGCATTCATGGCCGCAGCCATCGATTGCTCTGCTACTTGCTCTAACCAATTAAGGTC
>Ga0209292_1002293_pt1 | contig 22130 bp, 23 predicted proteins | sample GOMGulsemesocosm_2_FD_184634 | JGI IMG/M metagenome (GOLD analysis project Ga0209292, IMG submission 184634) | Methane-oxidizing microbial communities from mesocosms in the Gulf of Mexico - GOM9C Gulf of Mexico (SPAdes) (version 2) | ecosystem: Environmental > Aquatic > Marine > Cold seeps... | reverse complement strand
CTTCTCTAACCCGCTTCAGCGCTTGCTTTACTCATTCGCTTAGTAAGCTGCTTCTCCGTGTCAGTGAGGCAGCATTATAGGGAAGTTCCTGACGTTGGCAAGGGCTTTTTTACAGATTAATTTTGTTTGGTTATTTATAAAGCACAATGAAGACTAAATGCGATCTAAATCACTTTTTATCGCCCATTTACTTTGATAGGTAACAATCTACGCCGAGCAATCTCTTTAATTAGCTTGGTAATTTAAAAAAATCCTTGATCATTGATTAATATCAGGGCGCCCTGCTGGCATTACTTGATAATAGCCCTACATATCTATCGACATGCGTCAGTTACAGCTAATAACTGTCGTTATAGTAGGAAAGCACCATGCAAATTACCGACAACACCAAACAACAATCGATTGTGCCACTTTTTAGACTGAGTTTTCGGCCATTCTTTCTGTTCGCCAGTTTATTCAGTATTTTGGCTATAGGTTTATGGGTGGGAATGCTCTCAGGGTTATTTATGTTTGAACCCTATGGTAATGCCTTATGGTGGCACAGCCACGAGATGCTGTTTGGTTTTACATTCGCGGTCATTTGTGGCTTCTTGTTAACGGCCATTGAAAATTGGACCGGCATTCCAGGCATTAGGAGTTGGCCGCTGTTTATCTTGTTCAGCGTTTGGCTCTGCGCCCGGCTGGCTTTGTTATTTAATATTACCCCATCCTATTGGATTTTAGCCTTAGATATATCTCCAGCACTACTTGCTGGTTATTTTCTCTGGCGTAGCATTGCGGCGGTAAAACAGTGGCGTAATGCAATCTTTGTTGTCGTTATGTTTGTTTTCGCTTGGTCGAACGCGTTAATGCATATTAGTTTAATCGAAAACACGCCCCAGCTTGCTAATCAATCGGTAACAACCATGGTTATGCTCGTTACATTAATTATGTGTGTGATCGGAGGTCGTGTTATTCCATTTTTTACCGCTCGTGGTACTGGCACTGACAAAGTAGCCCCCATTACTACCATCGAGTATTTAGCGCTGATCCCACTCGTGGCCTATATTGTGTTATCAATTATCAATAGTTTCTTTAGCTTAGAAAGTTATATGCTCGCGACTTGCCTATTCGTTGCAGGTTTTGCCAATTTACTGCGCTTAATTCGTTGGCGCCCTTGGCTTGTCGTTAAAGTGCCACTATTGTGGTCTCTTCACGGTGCATACCTCTTTATTCCTTTTGGCTTGATAGTATTTGGCATTTCGTTGCTAGAACCAAGCCTCATTAAAACGTCTACCGCGATCCATTTTTTGACCGCTGGCGCTATGGGCGGTTTAATTATGGCAATGATGGCCCGTGTATCTCTAGGCCACTCAGGACGACCGTTAGTTATAAAGCCAATGATGGTTGTCGCGTTTTCGTTAATTTTAATCGCAGGTGTGATCCGAACCATAATCCCCTTGTTATCACCCCAACTTAGCTTTTTGAGTTATCAAGTAAGTGCTATTTTATGGATCGTCAGCTATAGCCTTTTTGTTTGGGTCTATTACCCTATTCTAAGCAAAGCGCGGATTGATGGTCGTCCGGGGTGATAAATTCGGTATCGACAAAGTGATGCTAAGCAAATGTCGATTGTAGTCTGCGCCCAACTCAGGCTATGATTAAATTTAGGAAATTATTATCACCGCCATTTAAAGGAGCTCATTGTGCGCATCCACCTCTTTCTTATTCCGCTTGTTAGTTTTTCACTATTTTCCAGCACAATATTTGCGCAAGTCATTTATAGCTGGACAGATGAAAGCGGCAGTGCCAAATTTAGCGATAAAGTACCGGTTAATGTTGATCCCGCAGATTTAAAAAAAATAAAGGTTCGTACTAATAGTTCATTTAAAACGGTCAAGCAAATCGCTAAAGAGCAAGATAAGACGGTTTCACAGCAGCAGCAAGACTTAGTAAAAATGTCACAGCGAAACTGCGACATCGCAAATAACAATTTGAAAATGTTAAATTCATTTGCCAACATCACTCAAGCTGACTCAAACGGTAACGAGATTACCCTAACACCTGAACAAAAGGCGCAGCAACTTGATTTAACCCGTAAGCAAGCCGAAATTTACTGTACTAAATAACCTAATATCTCTAATAGCCCGAGCGGCGCAGCAACAGTATTTTGTTAGTTAAAGCTTAACTCTCCATCGACAACATCGACTGTAATTGTGTCTCCGGGACCATAGCTGCCTGCTAAGATCAATTGTGCTAATGGGTTTTCTAGTTGCTGGATCGCACGTTTTAAAGGTCTGGCGCCATAGGTTGGATCAAAACCATTAATTGCAAGTTGCTGCAATGCTTGATCTGTCACGTTCAATTGGTAATCTTGCGCCTCTAATCGCTGCGCCAGTAATTGCAATTGTAATTTCGCAATGAACTCAATATTTTGCTGGCTTAAAGCATGAAAAACCACACTTTCATCGAGTCGATTTAAAAACTCAGGACGAAAGCTCTGCTTAACCACCGCCATCACTGCCTGTTTAAGTTCAGCAGGGCTGCTGGTGCCTAATTGCTCTTGGATCACTTCGGATCCTAAATTAGAGGTCATAATGATCACGGTATTTCTAAAATCGACCGTGCGCCCTTGCCCATCGGTGAGCCGGCCATCATCTAATACTTGCAGTAGAATATTGAAAACGTCGCTATGGGCTTTTTCAATTTCATCGAGCAGGATCACTGAATAAGGTTTACGGCGTACCGCTTCGGTTAAATAGCCGCCTTCTTCATAACCAACATACCCAGGAGGAGCACCAATTAACCGCGCAACGGAATGCTTTTCCATAAACTCCGACATATCAATGCGAACCATGGCGTCGTTGCTATCAAACATAAAATTAGCCAGTGCTTTACACAATTCGGTTTTACCGACCCCGGTTGGCCCTAAGAACAAAAACGATCCAATCGGCCGGTTCTGATCAGACAAACCAGCCCTTGAACGACGAATAGCGTTAGACACCGCCGTTACAGCCTCTTTTTGACCAACCACTTGCTGATGCAGATAAGACTCCATCGCTAATAGCTTGGCTTTTTCCCCTTCGAGCATTTTATTGACCGGGATGCCCGTGGCACGAGATAATACTTCGGCAATTTCATCGGCGGTCACTTTATGCCGCAGCAACGTCATCTCTTGCATATCGGCTTGCGAGGCTAAATCGAGCTGATGTTCCAATTCTGGAATTCGGCCATATTGCAATTCAGACATTCGGCTTAAATCGCTGGCTCGAGTGGCTATTTCTAAATTTTGGCGCGCTTGTTCTAACGCTGATTTAATATTCTGAGCGCCTGATAATGAGGCCTTTTCCGCTTTCCAAATTTCATCGAGTTCAGAAAATTGTAGCTCTAAGCTGGCCAAATCACTTTCCAGTTTATTTAAACGCTTTTTAGAAGCATCATCTTCTTCGTTGGTCAGCGCTTGCTGCTCAAGTTTGAGCTGAATAATCTTACGCTCTAACCGATCCAGCGCTTCAGGTTTAGAATCTATCGCCATGCGGATGCCAGCAGCGGCTTCGTCGATTAAATCAATCGCTTTGTCGGGTAGCTGACGGTCACTAATATAACGGTGCGAAAGAGTCGCTGCCGCTACAATGCCAGGATCGGTTATTTCAACGGCATGATGGAGCTCATAACGCTCTTTTAAACCGCGCAATATCGCAATAGTGTCTTCAACGCTGGGTTGTTCTATTAATATTTTTTGAAAACGTCGCTCTAACGCTGCATCTTTTTCAACATACTGGCGGTACTCGTCGAGTGTGGTCGCGCCAACACAATGAAGGTCACCTCGGGCTAACGCTGGTTTTAACATGTTACCGGCGTCTAACGCACCGTCAGACTTGCCTGCACCGACCATGGTATGAAGCTCATCAATAAAGAGGATCACTTGACCTTCGGCTTTGGCCAATTCGTTAAGCACGCTTTTTAAACGCTCTTCAAATTCGCCGCGATATTTGGCACCGGCCAGCAACGAGCCCATATCAAGCGACAAAACACGTTTATTTTTAATACCTTCGGGTACTTCGCCATTAATAATTCGCTGGGCTAAACCTTCGACAATCGCGGTTTTACCTACCCCTGGTTCGCCAATGAGTACGGGGTTATTTTTGGTACGACGCTGCAGTACCTGAATGGTTCGGCGAATTTCATCGTCACGACCAATCACCGGATCAAGTTTGCCTAGCTCGGCCCGTTCGGTTAAATCAACGGTGTATTTGTCGAGTGCTTGACGATTGTCTTCAGCATTTTGTTCTTCAACTTTTTGGCCACCGCGTAACGTTTCAATCGAGTCGCTGACAATGGCGCTGGTTAAATTGGCTTTTCTTAATATTTCACCGAGTGCGCCTTTATCATTAAGCGCAGCGAGCACAAAAAGCTCACTGGAGATGTAGCGATCTTTGCGTTTTTGCGCCAACTTGTCACAAATATTGAGCAAAGAAATCATTGCATTAGAAAGCTGAACATCACCACTAATACCTTCGATTTGAGCCAGGCGATCAAGCGCCTGCGCCAGCCGAGAACGGATGGTACTAATATTTGCTTTGCAAGAGCTTAATAAATTTCGGGTACTGCCACCTTCTTGAGCAAGCAAGGCAGAAAATAAATGAATGGGTTCGATATATTGGTGATCGCGTCCTAGCGCTAAGGATTGAGCATCTGAAATCGCCAGTTGAAATTTATTGGTGAGCCGATCTAATCGCATGAGTAATTCCCTTCTAAACTATTATTTATAGAATTGGGGACATTTTTTTATTTTTCAAGCAATAATCATCGTAATCGAGCGTGTTATTAAATTGATTCAATCCAAATCAAGCTAACCATTCGACCGGTTTGACCATCACGACGATAAGAAAAAAATAACTCTTGTTGGGTGTAGGTACAATAATCGCCACCACTGACTTGTTTAATGCCCAAATCAGCTAACCGAGCTCGGGCAAGCTGGTACAAGTTTGCAAGATATTTTTCACCAACGCGGGTGAAACACTCAAGATCTTGTGGCCGTTGTTTGACAAAGCAATCGACGACATCCTGGCCGACTTCAAACGCATTAGCACCAATTGCTGGTCCTAACCACACCATTAAATCTTGCGGTGCGACGTTAAATTTCGCCACGCTTTGTTCGATAATTCCGTTGGCTAAACCACGCCAACCAGCATGAACGGCAGCCACCTGTTGGCCACGACGATCACAAATCAACAAGGGTAAACAATCAGCGGTCATCACCGCCATCACCCGATTAGCCATTTGAGTTATCGCGCCATCAGCAGTTGGGATCACTGCTGTACTATTGGCTTTATCACCATTGACAATAATCGTCGAATGCACCTGTTCAAGCCACAAAGGCTCACTAGGTAACTGCTGGCGCAACAAAGCGCGGTTAGCAGCGACGGCTGCTGGATTATCACCAACATGTTGCCCAAAGTTGTTGCTAACAAAAGGCGTGCCGCTAGCCCCACCATCACGAATGGTGGTAAAGGCTTTAATATGCGGCGGCGCCTGCCAGTTGGCAGCAATCATTGGTGGCAAACCTTAGTAAAAATCAGGATTGTTAAGCGTATCTTCGCGCAGACATTCGGTCATATCGACCATATCTTGTGGTATTGGCGCCTGCCATCTCATTTGCTCACCGGTGATTGGGTGAATCAATTGCAGTTTTACCGCGTGCAACGCTTGGCGTTTAAAACTACGCATTGCGGTCATTAGCTCATCTGATGAATTTTTCAATGGACGAGGACGACCACCATAAACCGGATCACCTAATAACGCATGGCGTAAGTAAGACATATGAACACGAATTTGGTGAGTACGGCCTGTTTCTAGGCGCAAGCGTAAACGGGTATGGCCTCTAAATTTCTCGGCGATACGGTAACGGGTAACGGCTTCTTTACCCATTGGGTCAACCGCCATATGAGTTCGCTTGGTTGGATGACGTGCAATAGGTGCTTCAACAATGCCACCGGCAGTCATTTTACCAATCGCGATGGCTTCGTATTCACGCGTTACTGCACGCTTTTGGATCATCCGTACAAGCTTGGTTTGCGTCGCAATTGTTTTGGCAATCACCATCAGACCCGTCGTATCTTTGTCAAGACGGTGAACAATGCCACAACGTGGTACTTGCTCAATATCAGGACAATGATGCAATAACGCATTTAATACTGTGCCATCTGGATTACCGGCACCGGGATGTACGACTAATCCGGCCGCTTTGTTAATCACTAGTAGATGTTCATCTTCATAGACGATATTAAGTTCAATATCTTGCGCAATCCAGCGCTCATCCAATTCGATAGTAACATTCACCGCAATAGTTTCATCGCCGCGCATTTTAGTTCGCGCCTTGGTCATTACTTCACCATCGACGACAACATTACCGTTTACAATCCATTCTTTTAATCGACTGCGAGAATACTCACTAAATAGCTCGGCCATAGCCTGATCTAATCGTAGATTACATTGTTCAGGAGACAACTCACCTGCTAACTCTATTTGCTGATTCATTAATAATTCTTCTTAAAGGGAAACTTATTGCCCCATTAATACTCAAAAAAACTCACGTTAGAGCGTATTGTAGCTTTAATTTTGCTTCAGCTTAATAGATACTTATCAATTCTGTGAGAATAATGAATAAAATTATGACTAAAAGAAGTTCCCTGCTCGGCCTATCTTTGGTATTAGCCGTTGTTTTATCTGGCTGTGCCAGTAAACCATCACCGAAACCAGTCACGATAGACACGCCCGAAAAAATGTACGAGAATGCACAAAAATCACTCAACGATGGCAGTTTACTTCAGGCGACTACCTTGCTAGAAGCCATGGAATCGCGATATCCGTTTGATCCGCAAGCGACTCAAGTTCAGCTTGATTTAATATCTGCTTACTATCGCCAAGGTAATTTAGAGCAAGCTTTGGCTAGCATTGATCGTTTTTTGCGTTTAAACCCAACCCATCCAGACATCGATTATGTGCTCTATATGCGTGGTTTAAGTAATATGCAATCTGATCAAAACATGTTTCATGACATGTTTGATATCGATCGCAGCGATCGTGACCCGCAATTTTCGATTCAAGCCTTTAAAGATTTTAAACAACTAATAACCGCCAAACCTAACAGCCATTATGCGCCAGACGCTAGACAACGAATGGTCGCGTTAAAAAATCGCTTAGCACGTCATCAGCTGTCAGTCGCCAACTACTACCTTGAGCGTGGAATTTATGTTGCAGCAATCAACCGAGCAAAACTGCTATTGTCGCGCTTTAATGATACTCAATATACCCAAGGTGCATTGGAAGTCATGATAACGAGCTATCAGGCGTTACAGCAGCCTGAGCTGGCCGATAAAACAGCCAAGGTATTAGCGCTAAATTTTCCAACCCAGCTCACTAAATAACGTTAGTCATTGCTTTAACCTTGTCACTACTGCAGCCGTTGCAGTGGTGGCGGCTTGCCCGCTAATATTTGAACCTACCTTCCTTTGGGCTAATAACTTAAGGTCTATCAATAAATCAGCAATCTGATGAAGGTGTAATGCCCTCACGCTATCTATCAGTAATATTGTGAAAGAGAATCCCAATGAAATTTGAGCCCGCACTGCAACAGGCCACCCTAATTAAACGCTACAAGCGCTTTTTAGCCGATGTCATTTTGGACGATGGTAGCCAAACCACCATCCACGTTGCTAACACCGGCGCGATGTCAGGGTGCGCGCAGCCCGGTGATATTATTTGGTATAGCACCTCTAACAACCTCAAACGTAAATATCCATTTAGCTGGGAGCTGACCCAAACCGCAGCAGGCCACTTTATTTGCGTTAATACCATTAGAGCCAATAAATTAGCTGAAGATGCGATCAGGCTAGGCGTTATCAGCGAGCTACTCGGTTATAAGCAGCTGCAACGAGAAGTAAAATACGGCAATGAAAACAGCAAGATTGATATTATGTTAAGTGATGGCGACCAGCCAGACGCGTTCGTTGAGGTTAAAAGCGCGACCCTGCTAGAAAATGGCCAAGGCTACTTTCCTGATGCAGTAACCGTCCGCGGCCAAAAACATTTACGTGAATTAATGACCATAGCGCAGAGCGGTCATCGTGCGGTGTTGCTCTTTGCAATATTGCATACTGGTATCGATAGTGTCCAAGCCGCGCAGCATATTGATCCTAAATATGCCCAGCTGTTAACCCAAGCAAAAAATGCCGGAGTAGAAGTTATTTATTATAAAGCCAATATTAATAGTAGGTTCATCGAACTGTCGTCACACTCGACGCCCGTCAATATTTAACATGACGTAGTATTATCTTAGTAAAATTAAGTTTGGTTAAATTTTAATAAATAATTGCATTTTAAAACAAAAAGGCGTTACCTTAGAATTTACCATGTCGTCGTCTCTATGGCCTATTGAGCCTAGGAACGGAGTTATACTGCGAGAGATAAATAAAATATAAATATGCTTAATTTTTCGGTGAGGGGTTGAAATATAGTTATCAATTCCCCATATATAAGCCATTATTTTTATGATTATAATTTGCCATCGTAAATTTATTTTGCTATAGATATCGCCCTAAAATTTAAGCAAGATAAAATTCGCAAATGTTGGCGAGTACAGGAGAAGCAAAATGCCTACCGCAAATGCTAAAAAACTTGGAGTAATGGCAATTGCCAACGTTGAACCTTATCAGTTAAAACCTGGTGAAGAGTTCATGAACGAAGCGCAATTAGATCATTTTAAAAAGATCTTAGGGGCTTGGCGCAATCAATTACGCCAAGAAGTAGATCGCACCTTGCATCACATGCAAGATGAGGCAGCAAACTTTCCTGATCCGGTTGATCGTGCAGCGCAAGAAGAAGAGTTTGCACTGGAACTACGCACCCGCGATCGTGAGCGCAAGTTAATTAAGAAAATCGAAAAAACCTTAGTGTTAATCGAAGAAGATGATTTTGGTTTCTGTGATACCTGTGGTATCGAAATTGGGATCCGTCGTTTAGAGGCTCGCCCTACAGCTAATCAGTGTATTGACTGTAAAACGCTTTCTGAAATTAAAGAACGCCAAATGGCGGGCTAATTTCGTTCGAATCTAATTCAGATTGGCGCTGTCTTTTCTGAATTAGATCATCACTTGACCCAATAGTACTAATGACCAACACACCACCGTATCGTGGGCGATTTGCCCCATCGCCATCAGGCGATCTTCATTTTGGTTCTCTTATTGCCGCTCTTGGCAGTTATCTTGACGCAAAAAGCAATCAAGGCCAATGGCTATTGCGAATTGAAGACATTGATCCGCCGCGAGAAGTACCTGGCGCCAGCCATGCCATTATCAATACCCTTGAACAGTTTGGACTGCAGTGGGACGGCCCAATTGTCTACCAAAGCCAACGGCACGAGTTTTACCAACACCAACTTGATTTAATCTTAAATAAACACCGAGCTTATGGTTGCGACTGTACCCGAAAAATGATCATGCAAGCTGGCGGATTATATTTAGGGCAATGTGCTAACAAAACCGTACTAAGCACGCCGCATTCAATTCGCTTTGCAAACCGTAACGGTATTAGCCAATTTATGGATAGGCTACAGGGAACAACTGAGGTTAGCAGCGATTTTGCGACCGAAGATTTTATTCTCAAACGCAAAGATGGTTTATTTGCTTACCAACTTGTGGTGGTACTTGACGATATTGAGCAACAAATAACAGACGTTGTGCGAGGCCGCGATTTACTTGAAGTCACCAGTCGCCAATTAACCTTGCTACAGTATTTAGAGGCATCGCCAATTCGTTATCTGCATTTACCTTTGGCTATTAATGCGCACGGCTTAAAATTAAGTAAGCAAAATCATGCAATGGCGCTCGATTTAAAAAAACCTAAACAACAACTCATTAAAGCCTTAGCGTTTTTAGGTCAGAGTATTCACGAGCAATATCAAGATTATACAATAGAACAATTATTAATTAGTGCGACAAACAACTGGCAAATTTCTCAGATCCCATTAGCGGTACCACCACTAACTGAAATCATTAGCAATTGATCCCAAGTTAGGCTTATATTTTGACGCATCGTGATGTACTATTGCCCCCCAAATTTTAATCGTTTGTTTCAAGTAGCGGTTACAAAACTAAAATATCAAGGGCTATTTACATAATGTAAGGGCCACGTTGCACTAATAATTAGCGCAACAATTAATCGTTAGTCAGTAATTAAATACTGGATTAACCTGTTCAATAGAGGTGAGTTATCTTTTCTAAAGTTATTAAGCTATGCCGCCAAGTTATCCGCGGTGTTACTGTCGAATCGAAAAAAGTAGAATCGAGCGCATTAGCGGTCGAAGTTGTTGAGCGCGCTGAGCATTCTATTTCAAGATCACACATGAGTCCCAATGCAGTCAAAGTATTGCATCGCCTTAACCGCGCAGGATTTGAAGCCTATTTAGTCGGCGGTGCAGTCCGTGACTTGTTATTGGATCAACAACCGAAAGATTTCGATGTCGCAACCAATGCGACACCAGAACAAATCAAGGACTTATTTAGAAATAGTCGCTTAATTGGCCGCCGTTTTCGCCTGGCCCATATTTTATTTGGCCGTGAAGTGATTGAAGTGGCAACCTTACGCGGTCATCATCAAGAAACAGATACCGAGCAACTCGCCAAACAAAGTGACAAAGGCATGTTATTGCGCGATAACGTTTATGGCACCATCGACGAAGACGCTGAGCGTCGCGATTTTACCGTTAACGCTCTATATTATAATGTGGCTGACTATTCCATTCGCGCTTATGGCGGCGGCTTAGACGATCTCGACGATGGCATATTACGGATGATCGGCGATCCAGCGACTCGTTATAAAGAAGATCCGGTACGAATGTTAAGAGCGGTTCGCTTTGCAACCAAACTCGATATGACCATAGCTGATGAAACCCAGCAACCAATTAAAGATTTGGCACCCTTGCTAAAATCTATCCCTGCGCCACGTCTATTTGAAGAATATCAGAAGCTTTTTCTGTCTGGCAAAGCGCTGGCTAACTATGAAATGTTAAACCAATTCGGACTATTCGAGCATTTATTTCCAGATTGTGCTGAACTGTTAAGCAACAATGAGCAGGGCAAAGAAGCGTCGCTTTATCGCTTGGTCTGTAAAAATACCGATCTAAGATTAGCCAATGATCAGCGAGTAACCCCTGCCTTCATTATTGCCGCCTTTTTGTGGTATCCGATTGAAGTACGTGCTCAAGAAATAATGACCGATGGTGGCTTAAGTTATTACGATGCAATCATGGTCGCAATGAATGACGTTTGCGATAACCAATGCCGCTCGATTGCAATTCCAAAGCGTTTTACTAGCATGGCACGCGATGTTTGGAACTTACAATTGCGCTTACCGCGCCGCAGTGGTGCCCGCGCATTTAAGTTAATGACTCACCCTAAATTCCGTGCTGGTTATGATTTACTGTTAATCCGTGGCGAAATTGAAGGTGGCGAAACCCAAGAGCTAGCGCAGTGGTGGACGACGTTCCAACATGCCGGTGAAAAAGTGCAACGTGACATGGTCCGTAAATTAGGCGCGCCAACCAAACGTCGCCGTGCGCCGCGTCAATCGAAAACTAAACCATCACAACCAGAATAAATCACCATGAATACTTGTTATATTGGCATCGGCAGTAATTTAGAGCAGCCTGTAGAAAAAGCACAACAGGCAATAGCCGCCCTAAAGTTACTGCCGCAATCAGAATTTATTGCGGTATCACCGCTTTATTGCAGTAAGCCGATGGGGCCAAGCGATCAGCCAGATTACATTAACGCTGTCGCTGCTATCACCACATCGCTGGCACCACTGGCGTTGCTTGACCAACTACAACAGATTGAGCAACAACAGGGCCGTACCAGAAAAGCAGATCGCTGGGGCCCCAGAACCCTCGATTTGGATTTATTGCTGTTTGGTGATCACATCATCGAGTGTGAACGCCTAACGGTGCCGCATTACGGGATGAAACAACGTGAGTTTGTATTGTATCCATTATTCGATATTGCGGCTAATTTACAGTTACCTTGCGGTGAAATGTTATCAATAGTGGTAAAGAATTGTCCTTTGAACGATTTACAAGTATATTGTGGCAACTGATACCAATCAGAATAAACAACCAGATACTATAGTCCTATCGCAGCATCTCTTTGCAAAGGCAGTTGCGATAATATCATTGTAAAATAGTATCTTTGATAAATTTAGATCGAAGACTTCGATCATGAACTTATTCCAATTGGTGTAAGTATTAGGGCAAGTGAAGATTATGAAAAAGAATATGACTGGCACCAAGCTAATTCAAATGAAGCAGCAAGGCGATAAAATATCTGCTATTACTGCTTACGATTCGAGTTTTGCAGGGGTATTTTCGAGCCAAGGTGTTGATATTATCCTAGTAGGCGACTCATTAGGGATGGTTTTACAGGGCAACGATTCTACCTTGCCTGTGACTGTCGATGAGATGGCTTACCATGTCCGCTGCGTTAACGCCGGCAATCAAGGCTCATTGCTGATCGCTGATATGCCATTTATGAGCTACGCGACGCCAGAACAAACCTGGACCAATGCGACGACCTTGATGCGCGCTGGTGCCAATATGGTTAAGCTAGAAGGCGGTAAGTGGTTACTTGAATCAATTTCAGGCCTTACCGAACGCGGTATTCCGGTATGTGCCCATATCGGTTTAACCCCACAATCGGTTAATGTCTTTGGCGGTTATAAAGTTCAAGGTCGTGAAGAAGCACAAGCTCTCAAAATGATTGACGAAGCGTTAGCACTGCAAGACGCAGGCGCTCAGCTATTAGTGATTGAGTGTGTGCCTAGCTTGTTAACTAAGCGTATTAGTGATGCGTTAACCATCCCAGTTATTGGCATTGGCGCTGGCCCTCACAGTGATGGCCAAATATTGGTAATGCACGACATTTTGGGCATTTCGAGCGGTTACATTCCTAAATTTTCGAAAAACTACATTAAACAAACTGGTGATATTCATTTAGCAATTGCCAGCTATGTTGAAGAAGTAAGAGCGGGCACTTTTCCCGGTCCTGAACATAGTTTCGAGTAAGATTGGCGGTTAAAATGAAAACAATTTCAGATAGTAAACAGCTGCGGGCTCAAATTAGAGCATGGCGATTAGCTGGCGAAACCATTGCTTTTGTCCCAACCATGGGCAATCTTCATTTAGGCCACCTAACTTTGGTTGATGAAGCAAAAAAACGCGCCACTAAAGTCGTGGTCAGTATTTTTGTCAATCCAATGCAATTTGATAATAAAAATGATTTATCAAATTACCCACGGACCTTGCAAGAAGATCAAGATAAGTTAGTTGCTCGTCAAACTGATTTACTGTTCACTCCGACCCCTGATCTTATTTATCCCAAGGGGCTTGATGCACAAACCTATGTTGAAGTGCCTGGCATCAGTGATATTTTATGTGGTGCCAGCCGCCCCGGTCACTTTCGTGGTGTTGCAACTATTGTTGCCAAGCTTTTCAACTTGGTGACTCCAGATGTCGCCTGTTTTGGTACTAAAGATTACCAGCAGCTGCAAGTCATTAGAAATATGGTCGCGGATCTATCAATTGGCACCGAAATTATTGGTGTGCCGACAGTGCGAGAAACGACTGGCTTAGCCAAAAGCTCGCGCAATAATTACCTCACAGAACAAGAGATGAGTGTTGCACCCTTACTGTTTGAAACCATGCAACAATTGGCGGTGGCGATAACAGCTGGTGAGTCTATTGTCGAACAAATCGCGCTAGCAACCGACAAACTTAACGCCTCACCCTTTATTACCGATTATATTAAAGTGCGTTATGCGAATGATCTATCAAAAGTGACGACTGCGGATCAAAAGTTAGTCATTTTAGCGGCCGCCTATCTTGGCAAAGCTCGGCTAATAGATAACATGGTGTTTAATCCGAACGTTTAAGCGTTAGTCGTGTACTTAAACGATTTCGGATTTAGTTAGTGCTGACGGTAGCCACGAATATCAGTCGGGAAATAGTCCGTAGTCAGCCCTTTGGCAATCGTCACCGACGATTTGGCTAAGTCGATGAATTTAACGTCACGATAGCTTTTATACTTTACCGAATAAAAGGTTTTAACGATCGGTGCTTTGTTATCGTCGACATTCGATTGCCACACCAAACCGGCCATGCCATCACTTAAGGCCACCAGTGAGCCCACTGGGAAAAAGCCCATCTTGATCATAAACTTCCGCAGTAAATCACCATCGAGATGATGCGGCACTAAAGTATTCATTATTTTAAAGGCTTGGCCAGGGCTCATACCCGCTTTATAAACTCGCACCGCGGTTAGCGCATCATAAATATCCACAATCGAGCTCATTCGTCCGACTAATGAAATTTGATCGCCACGTAAACCTAACGGATAACCGGTGCCATCAAGTTTCTCGTGATGCATCGTGCTAACATCGCGTGCTATTGGTGACAGCGCTTCAATCGCATCAAGCAGTGGAATAGACCGTACCTGATGCAGTTTCATATGGGTAAACTCATCGGCTGTGAGCCGTGCGGGTTTATTTAACACCATAAGATCAACTTGCGTTTTACCAATGTCATGGATGATCCCGCCCACCATTAATTTCTTTAACATTGTTTGGCTAAAACCAAGGTGACGACCAAAGGACACCAATAACACGCCCACATTAATCGAATGCTCGAGTAAGTAAGCATCTTTGGTGCGCAGCGCACTTAGCGACTGCAAGGCATCAGAGTTAGCCAGTAATGACTCGACTAATTGATCAGCAATCTTATTAACCGGGTCAATATCAACGCCATTGCCTTGCGCAAGTGAAATTAGTAATTTGTTGACCACATGTTTTGATTCGGAAAACAGCTTTGTGGCGCGGTGGATCTCTTGATTAAAAGAAACACTATTGACCATGCTAGCATCTATATCGTTGATCTGTGACTTGTCGATATCGATCGTAACCTGACGGATATTTTTACTGGTTAGGTGTTCTAATACCGCTTGATTTTTTACTAAACCGGGATTAGTAACGACTATTTTTTTCCGCTTATCCGCTAAACCGACCAAATACATACCTAAGGTCAGTTCATTGATTGATATTTCTTGTAAATTCATAATTAATATTATCGCTACAACTTTCGGCTATTGTAACCTGAAACTCACATCGAAACACTGATTAGTACAGCGGCACTATAGATCATCGTCAATTCCAACTGACATTGATCAATTCAACAATTAAAACAGTGAGATATCATTGGTAGCACTAATGAAAACAACACAATCAGAGGGGTATATCATGAGTTCATGTTGCGGCGCCTGTGGCGGACCAGCCACCGAAAAAAACAAGCAAGAATTAGAGCAAGACCAAGCAACTGAGAAGCAAGAACAACAAAAGAAAGAACAGGCGAAGCAAGCACCACAGCAGTCGTCATGTGTCGGGGCAATATAACCATAACCGCGCACGTGGTGATTATGGCTCTATGATAAAACTCTCGTTAGGTATTAACAGACAAGCTCGCGTTTAATTTAAATAAGGGCTGACCGCTGGCTTGGTACTTGCGTTCAAACGGGGTAATGCATGGCTGTGGCACAAATTGAGCCACCTCACTGCTATGGTTGGTGATAGCCAACGCCGCTGAAAACTCTTCCAAATACAAACGCCAGTTACTGCGCATTTCTAACTCGCCACCCAAGGCAACTAAGCTAGGGAATACCGCGGCACCATGCCAACGTCGTTGCACATGTTTAGCTTTAGGCCACGGGTTCGGATATAAAATAAAATGCTTTTCAGGCAACATTTGGGCGTCTAGGGCCAAGCGCCAAAAGTCATTAAGATCGGTACGTAACAACATGAAGTTATCAATACCGTGCTGCTCGTAAGCTTCATTTTTATTTAAGCGATGACCCGACTTATCCATGCCAATCACTAAATGATTCGGATACATTTTCGCTAAGTTGATTGTACTGTCACCCACCCCGCAACATGAATCGAAAATAATTGGCTTACCACTGCGCTGCACTTCAAGTTCAACTTGCTTAAAGCCATCGATAGAATGCTGCTGGTAAGGTTTTTGAAAAGCATGCTTTAAATGCTTTTCAACGATGTCGGCCAGTTTTTCGTGCACCCCAGGCTGATTGGTAACAATTTGGTGCGAGTTTGCAAAAGACATGATTTTTAACCTTAACGAATATTTTAAGAGCGCAGACCAATACCACGAGAGATCATCCAGTGTGCAATGCTATATAACACCACTACAAAGCCAAAAATCATCGCAAAAGAATGCAGTAATGGAATATCGGTAATGCCCAAAAATCCATATCTGAAGGTATTTATCATATAAACAATCGGATTAACCTGTGAAACCCCTTGCCAAAAATCAGGCAACATTGTTAGTGAATAAAATACGCCGCCCAGATAAGTCAGTGGGGTCAAAACGAAGTTTGGAATGATGCTAATATCATCGAAACTTTTCGCCAGTACCGCATTGATCAAGCCACCCAAAGAAAACAAAATTGAGGTCGCCAACACGCTTGCCATTAATACCGGCAGGTCAAAAATTTGTAACGGTACAAAAAACAGTGACAGACAGGTCACTATGGTGCCAACTAACAAACCACGAATAACACCACCACCAACATAACCGGTGATAATTATCCAAGTCGGTACAGGCGCTACCATCAGCTCTTCAACGTTACGCTGAAATTTAGAACTAAAAAATGACGAGGCAACATTAGAATATGAATTGGTAATAACCGACATCATAATCAGGCCAGGCACGATAAATTCGATATAACTAACCCCTGACATTTGACCAATTCGTTCGCCAATTAAATTACCAAAAATAACAAAATACAGGCTCATAGTAATGGCCGGCGGTACCAGAGTTTGCAACCAAATTCTGGTAAAACGATTAACTTCCTTGGTAATAAGGCTTTTTAATGCAATGTAATAAAGTGATGACACAAGGCCTCCTAACGATTTTGTTCAACAATACGGATAAATAATTCTTCTAGTCGATTGGCTTTACTGCGCATGCTCACCACTTCAATGCCTTGCTCGCTCAATTGGCTAAACAATAAATTAATGGTCTGGCCGCGCTCAACATCAACCTCAAGCGTATGCTCGTCAATGGTGCGCACCGTAAAACCATCGAGCTTGCAAGCACGATCTGTTGCAACTATTTCTAGCACTAACGTTTCAAGATGTAGCTTGGCTAATAAAGACTTCATGCTGGTATTTTGAACCATGGTTCCTTGATCAATAATCCCGATATTACGGCATAACATCTCGGCTTCTTCAAGGTAATGGGTGGTCAAAATAATGGTCACGCCGTCTTTATTTAATTGGCGTAAAAAATCCCACATTGAACGGCGCAGCTCAATATCAACCCCGGCTGTTGGTTCGTCAAGGATCAGTAATTTCGGCTGATGCATTAATGCCCGCGCAATCATTAAACGACGTTTCATGCCGCCCGACAATTCTCGCGATTTTTCATTGCGTTTATCCCACAATTCTAGCTGGGTTAAATAAAGCTCAGCGCGTTTAAGCGCCAGCGCTCGCGGCACCCCGTAATAACCGGCTTGAATCATTACCACTTCTAACACGGTTTCAAACTGATTAAAGTTAAATTCTTGCGGCACTAAACCAATATGTTGCTTAGCTTGCACTAAGTCGGTATCGATATTAAAACCAAACACCTCAACTTGGCCTTGGGTTTTATTGACCAAAGACGAAATGATGCCAATGGTGGTCGACTTACCCGCGCCATTAGGCCCAAGCAAGGCATAAAAGTCGCCCGCCTCAACGGTGAGATCTATACCTTTTAATGCTTCAAAACCACCTTGATAGGTTTTTGTCAGCCCTGTTATCGTTAATGCGTTCATTATTTGGGGATACCTTTGATAGCCAATCTAAATACTTGGGCTAGTATACCGATTAATTTTACATTTAGACTATTGAGTACTACTAATTGCGATAAAAATCACCTAGGATTTTCTATTTCATGCTCACTGGCTCAATATAATGCTAATCGAACGCTTGCTGATTACCTTGTTTCCAATCGCCTTTATTGTCGCGATTGGCTTCGCGTACACCAAAAAGTATCAACCCGACTTAAGTTTTTCTAATACGATTAATATGGATGTATTTCTGCCCGCACTGATCTTTTCCGTGTTAGCAGCCAAGTCGTTCGATTTATTTCAATATCAGGGGTTAGCGCTAGCGACGACCGTCGTGATCTTGGGCTCAGGCATTATTTTATTACCGTTGCATTTTTTAGGGGTCAATTTAAAAACCTTCTTGCCGCCAATGATGTTTAATAATACTGGCAACATGGGCATTCCATTAATTGTTTTAACCTTTGGTGAGCAAGCTTTGCCGGCGGCAGTGATTATTTTCTTAATTAGCATGATCTGGCACTTCACCCTCGGCATTTATATTTTAGATCATAAAACCAAGCTCTATAAACTGCTCGGCATGCCGATTATGATTGCCACCATCATGGGCCTAATCATTAGCATCACTAAATTTTCAGTGCCCCAAGGCTTGATGATATCGATTGAAATGATCGGCCAAATTTCGATTCCATTGATGTTATTTACCCTGGGGGCGCGACTAACCGATGTCGATTTTTCAGATTGGAAAATTGGGGTGCTTGGCGCCATTCTTTGCCCTCTATCTGGGGTTATCCTCGCGGTACTCATTCAACAGCTGGTTCAGTTACCGTCACAGCAATATGCTATTTTGCTGGTGTTTGGCGCCATGCCTCCGGCCGTACTCAATTACATTTTGGCCGACAAATACCACCAGCAACCGACCAAGGTAGCGGCGATTGTATTAATCGGCAATATGTTTAGCCTCGTGAGTCTGTCATTAACCTTGGCGTATGTTTTATAACACCAATCTAGGTAAGTAAGTGGTCAGGTACTTTGCTAGGTTGGTATAACAAAGGACATTATTTTGAAGCGGCATAAATCAGCTAAAATTAGCCAAATTTTGGCAACTAGCGCAAAATTAGCACGCAGTGCGCTTATTTTATTGGCTTGCCTCTATTTGGGTAAAGGCTTAACGTATATTACCGCGCTGCCGATATCGGGCAGCATTTTCGGGTTATTATTGTTATTTACCGCCTTAAGCCTGCGGCTAGTGCCACTGAGTTATTTGCAACCAACCACCAGCTTACTGCTCAATTACATCACCTTATTTTTTGTCCCGGTCGGCGTTGGGTTATTACAATATACCAACTTATTGGCCGAGTTTTGGCCTGCGATTGTGTTTAGCAGTGTGATAAGCACCTTGGCGGTATTAATTAGTGTCGGCTGGTGTTATCAAAAATTAACGAACCGAGCTGACAACTGATGATGATTTATCTTTATTTATTGGCCACTATTGCGGTATTCCTTGGTGCTAAGGCAATTAGCGCTAAATTTAATAGCCCTTTGGCTAATCCTTTACTGATCGCTATTGTATTTTTTATTGGGTTATTTAGTTTGTCGCCCTTAAATTATCAACACTATGCGCTCGCCAACCAACCCTTTATTTGGTTGTTAGAGCCCGCTGTAGTCGCGTTAGCGATTCCACTGTTTAGTCAGCTAAATCAAATTAGAGCAAACGCCAGCGCTATTTTTATCAGCTGCAGTTGCGGCGTTATTATCGCGATTTCAAGCTGCTTAGCCATTGCTGTATTGTTCACCGATGACCGGGTATTGTTACTGTCATTACTGCCAAAATCAGTCACCAGCCCAATTGCGATGGCCGTGGCTAATGAAACAGGCGGGCTGGCTTCGCTCGCTGCCGCTGTGGTTATTGGCGTCGGCTTACTTGGCGCATTAACTGGCTTTAGCATTCTTAAGCGCTGTAATATTACCAATGCCCAAGCGCAAGGGTTAGCTATCGGCTGCAGCGCTCATGCTATTGGCACGGCCAAGGCGATAGAAGTAGGCCCAGAACAAGCGGCTTTTAGTTCATTGGCTTTAGTCATTAGCGGCGTGCTTACCGCCTTAATTGCGCCGTTATTTGCTTGGTTATTAGGTCTTTTTATCTCATACTGAAATTAATTGTGTTAACCCAAGGTCTAGTGTTTTAAGCCACACTAAAAATATAGTAATTAATGACAAATGTAACCGACACCCTAATTAACCCAGCGACTACCTGTACCTTAGTACTGTTGTGTAAACGTCCAGCGCTGCACCACGGTAAACAACGCTTAGCTGCCACCATCGGCCCCGAGCTAGCGCTTAACTTTGCGCAGCACTTTCTGGCTTGCGCGTTAGAGGATCTGCATCAATGGCCGGGCCAGTTAGTGATCTCCCCTGCCAGTGAGTGCGACGGCCCGTGGGCGAGCAAACTACTTGGTAAACCTGCTTTAATCTTGCCACAACAGGCCGGTAATTTAGGCGAGCGATTAAATTGGCTAGATCAACAATTACGCCAACAAGGTCATCATCACATTTTATATATCGGCAGCGATGCTCCCATGCTCAGTCAGCACCATTACCACGCTATTTGTGATGCGTTAACCCATGCCGACATCGCACTGGCACCCGCACAAGATGGTGGCGTTACCATTATGGCCAACCGTCAAGCTTGGCCGCCAATGACCGACCTCCCCTGGAGCACCGACCAATTAGGCGCCGCTTTGGCCCACTTGTGTCAAGAGCAGCAACTTAGTACCGCCACAACTGAACTGACTTACGATGTTGACCACCAGCAACAACTGATCCAATTAAGCCAAGATCTCGTCGGCGACTTGCGCCCCGCTCGTCAGGCGCTACTCAAACAAATACAACAATATATGACGCAATCAGCGTCAAGCAATGAGACATCCAAATATGCATAACCAAGTTCAGGAATATTACGGTAAAACCCTGCAGGGCTCACAAGACCTACAAACCAATGCTTGTTGCACCGATGATGCGATGCCCGAATTTTTAAAACCTATTTTGAGCAATATCCACGACGAAGTGATGATGCGTTATTACGGCTGTGGTTTAGTCTGCCCTGAGCAACTAAGCGGCACTAAAATTCTCGATTTAGGCAGTGGCTCTGGCCGCGACTGTTACGCGCTAGCCCAAATGGTGGGTGAAACGGGTCAGGTAGTTGGTGTTGATATGACTGACGAGCAGCTTGCTGTTGCTAACAACCACATTGAATATCATCGCGAAAAATTTGGTTATGCCGCCGCTAATACTTCGTTTCATAAAGGTTATCTTGAACAGCTTAATACCTTAGGGTTTGAACCAGCGAGTTTCGACATTATCGTTTCGAATTGTGTAATTAATTTATGCCAAGATAAGGCCGCCGTACTCAAGCAGGCCTTTGATTTGTTAAAACCCGGTGGCGAACTGTATTTTAGCGATGTTTATGCTGATCGCCGCGTGCCAGCAAGTTTGGTTGATGATCCAGTGTTATACGGCGAATGCTTAAGTGGCGCGCTGTATTGGAATGATTTTATCAATTTAGCCAAAGCAGCAGGTTTTGCTGATCCACGTTTAGTTGAAGATCGGCCTATTACGATCGACAACCCAAAGATCATTGAAAAAATCGGTCACATTGGTTTTTATTCAGCGACCTACCGACTGTTTAAGTTGCCCGAACTAGAAAGCCACTGTGAAGACTACGGCCAAGCGGTTATTTACAAAGGCACCATCGAACATTTACCGCAAGTTTTTAACCTTGATGCTCACCACCGCATCGAAACCGGCAAAGTATTCCCTGTGTGTGGTAATACTTGGCGGATGCTCCGCGATACGCGCTTTAAACCGCACTTTGAGTTTATTGGCAATTTCGATCAGCACTACGGTATTTATGAAAACTGTGGCACTGAGCTGCCTTTTAGTGCCACCGCTACCTCAGCCGACTCTGGCGGTGGCTGTTGTTAATTAAATATGCTAATTCAATTAGGGCGCGATAAGGAGTGATCATGACAAGTACAGACAAATCACCAGATTGGTATGTGACCCCAACGGGCGATCCTCGTGGCTACATTGAACCGGGTCAACTGTCTGAATTATGGTTTCATACGGGTACTCGCTGTAATTTGGCCTGCGATTTTTGTCTTGAGGGTTCAAACCCTGCCGACAAGCGTTTAGGCAGCCCGACACTGG
>Ga0209292_1002287_pt1 | contig 22169 bp, 19 predicted proteins | sample GOMGulsemesocosm_2_FD_184634 | JGI IMG/M metagenome (GOLD analysis project Ga0209292, IMG submission 184634) | Methane-oxidizing microbial communities from mesocosms in the Gulf of Mexico - GOM9C Gulf of Mexico (SPAdes) (version 2) | ecosystem: Environmental > Aquatic > Marine > Cold seeps... | reverse complement strand
AGCTACGGACATTTTACATGAATTAGTAAAACACAAGCACTTCGGTGTAAAAGCATTCCAAGCAGAAGATGAAATTGCAGGGATATGTTCTGCCATCGGAGCGTCATTTGCAGGAGACTTAGCCATAACCACCACTTCAGGACCAGGTCTTGCATTAAAAGGAGAGGCTATTGGACTTGCTATGATGACGGAATTACCATTGGTAATTGTAAATGTACAACGTGGAGGACCATCAACAGGATTACCTACAAAAACGGAGCAATCAGATTTATTACAAGCCATGTATGGACGTAATGGAGAAAGCCCTGTAATTGTATTAGCCGCTAGTACTCCAGCCAATTGTTTTGATTATGCATTCCAAGCAGCTAAACTAGCATTGGAACACATGACGCCTGTAATTTTATTAACCGATGGATATATTGCCAATGGATCTGCTCCTTGGAAAATCCAATCAGTTTCTGAATTACCAGCCATCAAAAATCACCAAATGAAAGGTCCAACAGAAAATTGGCATCCTTACGACAGAAACGAAGATTCATTAGCACGTGTATGGCCAGTACCTGGTACTCCAGGCCTAGAGCACCGTGTAGGTGGATTGGAAAAAGACCGTGTTACAGGTGACATCTCTTACGCTCCAGAAAACCATGAGTTAATGTCGAGTATTAGAGCTGAAAAAATTGAGAGAGTTGCTAATTTTATTCCAGAAATAGAAGCTGAATTTGCTCAAGAAGGTGATATATTAGTTGTAGGATGGGGAGGAACGTATGGTTCGCTTCACTCTGCAGTGAAAGAAATGGTAGACAACGGACACGACAGTATCGGTTTGGCACATTTTAACTACATCAACCCATTACCAAAAAACACCGCAGATTTATTTGCAAAATATAAAAAGATCGTTGTTTGCGAATTAAACAGAGGACAGTTCGCAAGTATTTTAAGAGCATCATTTGATCAATTTAAATTCTCAGAATTCCATAAAATGCAAGGATTACCATTTGGAAATAATGAGTTAATTGAAAAATTCAAACAACTTTCAAATTCATAATCATGGAAACAACAGAAAAAAAATATACATTCAAAGATTTTGCAAGTGACCAAGAAGTACGATGGTGTCCTGGTTGTGATGATTATGTTATTTTAAGATCTATGCAAAAAGCGCTTCCAGAAATGGGCGTTAAAAAAGAAAACGTTGTATTTATTTCAGGAATCGGATGTTCTTCTCGTTTTCCTTATTATATGGATACTTATGGTATGCACACCATTCATGGTAGAGCACCAGGAATTGCAAGTGGTTTAAAATTAGCAAATCCAGATTTAAGTGTTTGGATTGCCACCGGTGATGGAGATTCCATGGCCATTGGAGGAAATCACTTTATCCATGTATTACGTAGAAATATAGACTTGAATATTTTATTGTTTAACAATGAGATATACGGATTGACCAAAGGACAGTTTTCACCAACGTCTTTAGTTGGTCAGAAAACAAAATCATCACCTTATGGAAATACCCAACAACCTTTCTCTCCTGGAGAATTAGCATTGGGGGCACAAGCTAGATTTTTTGCTCGTATTGGAGGAAATACACCTAAGGAAATGACTGCTTTGTTTATCGAAGCTGAAAAATACAAAGGAACTTCTTTGATCGAAATTTTGCAAAACTGTGTCATTTTTAATGATGGATGTTTTACTCAATTCACCGATAAAAAAGTGCGTTTAGACAAACAATTATTCGTAGAACATGGAAAACCAATGGTATTTGGAGCCAATAAAGACAAAGGACTTGTTTTAAATGGCCTAAAACTAGAAGTAGTAACTATTGGAGAAAACAATATTACAGAACAAGATTTACTAGTACATGATGCAAAATGTAAAGACTCTACTTTACACAGTATGCTAGTCAAATTGGAATATCCATTGGTAACGGGTATCATAAGAGCTTATGATGATGTCACCTTGGAAGAACGAGAGGATGCCTTAACCGCGGAGGTTAAAGCAAATTCCAAATTCAAAAAAACAGATGATTTGTTTTTCGCAGGAGAAACTTACGAAGTTAAATAATATGGAGAAGGGTGACGTTAGTCACCCTTTTTTTTGCAATTATTTTTAACTTTGACGACTAATCAAACAATAAACACTCAACAACATGGGCTCAGAAGCTATTATTGTATTCCTAATTGCCGGGATTGTACTCGTTGCTGGAGCAAATTTTTTATCGAATTTAATATCACATAAATCCGATAATGTCCAGAAACGTGAACCCTACGAAAGCGGAATGAAAACCATTGGCCCCACTTGGGTTCAATTTAAAGTAAGCTACTATTTGTACGCTATACTTTTCTTAATTTTTGACATTGAAGTTGCCTTTTTAGTACCATGGGCAGTGGTATTTAAAGCAACCGGTGGAATTGCATTTATCGAAATATTAATTTTCCTTACTATACTAGGACTTGGTCTTGGCTATGCATGGAAAAAAGGCGCATTAAAATGGGACTAACAAAAGCAAATAACGAAATACCAGCCGACTTCCCAGGAAAAGTAATTCCTGCTGGAAATGGCGCTAATGTCATTGTAACATCATTAGACAAAGTAATTAACTGGGGTAGATCAAACTCCTTATGGTCTTTGTATTTTGGAACGAGCTGTTGCGCTATCGAAATGATGCAGACAGGAGCAGCAAGACATGATTATTCACGCTTTGGATTTGAGGTAGCACGTCCTTCCCCAAGACAAGCGGATCTTATTATTATTGCAGGAACTATTGTTAATAAAATGGCTCCCGTTTTAAGAAGACTCTACGATCAAATGGCAGAACCAAAATACGTAATTGCCATGGGTGCTTGCGCTATTTCTGGAGGTCCATTTTTCTACAACTCATATTCCGTTGTTAAAGGAGCAGATCACGTTATTCCTGTAGATGTATATGTACCAGGATGTCCTCCAAGACCAGAAGCTTTACTAGAAGGTATGTTAATGTTGCAAGACAAAATACGTACCGAAAGTCTAAAAAGTAAAATCAATCCTATTGACGGATTTGACGAAGGAAACTAAACATTTAGCCATGACAAACAACAACTTACAAACTTTAATTAGTGGCTGGATTCCTGAATTAGAATTCACCGAAGAAAACACGCAGTTTTTAACCATAACCGTAGCTCCTGAACAATTGCATGGTTTAATGAGTCAATTAAAATCCAATTCAGAGACTTTATTTGATTATTTATTTTGCTTAACAGGAATGGATTGGGGAAAAGAATTAGGCGTAATTTACCACTTGGAATCTACCACATTCAGACATCAACTGGTGGTGAAAGTAAACACTAGTGATAGAGAAAATCCAACCTTTGATTCTGTATCTGATATTTGGAAAACTGCCGATTTTCACGAAATGGAAGTCTTTGACTTTTTTGGAGTGACATTTAGTAACCACCCTAATTTAAAACGTTTATTTATGCCTGAAAATTGGGAAGGATTCCCATTGCGAAAGGATTATGTAGACGAAGTAAATATGATTATTAAATAATAGCAACAATGATCACAGACCCAACTAATAAAAACGTAAAAACAGAAGAGTACTTTATCAACATGGGACCTCAGCATCCTGCGACTCATGGTGTACTCCGTTTGATATTAACTATTGATGGTGAAATCATTAAAAATGTAGAACCAGATTTAGGATACATACACCGTTCAATAGAGAAAATGTGCGAACGCGATAGCTATCAGCAAATTGTACATTTAACCGACAGAATGGACTACCTTTCTTCACATATAAACAACGAAGCCGTTTGTTTAACCGTGGAGAACGCCTTAGAACTGGAAGTTCCCGAACGCGTAAAAGTCATCAGAACCATTATTTCTGAATTGACTCGTATTGCCTCTCACAACTTATGGTGGGGTGTTATGGGAATGGATGTTGGTGCATTAACCACCTATTTCTATGGATTCCGTGACCGTGAATTGATCAATGATATTTTTGAGGAAACTTGCGGTGCTCGTTTAACCATGAATTACAACATTCCTGGAGGGTTAATGTTTGACATTCACCCTAATTTTGTAAAACGTGTCAAAGATTTTATCGCACACTTTAAAACAAAATTACCAGAATACGACACCTTATTAACAGGGAATGTTATTTTTCAAAAAAGAACCAAAGGCGTTGGTATTTTAACCAAAGAAGATGCTATTTCATTTGGAGCATCTGGTCCTGTTGGACGTGCTTCTGGATATTCTTGTGACGTTAGAAAACATCACCCATACAGTGCTTACAATCAAGTGAAATTTAACGAATCCTTAAAAACGGAGGGAGATACTTTTGCACGTTATCAAGTAAGAATTCAGGAAATGTGGGAATCAATGGCCATTATTGAGCAATTGATAGACAACATTCCAGCAGGTGATTATAAAGTAGCTACCAAAGCGGTTATTAAACTACCAAAAGGAGAGTTTTACCAAAAAGTAGAAACTGCTCGTGGAGAATTAGGAGTTTATGTAAACAGTACTGGAACTAAAAATCCGTACCGTGTGAAGTTCCGTTCGCCAGGTTTGTCTAATTTATCCTTGTTAAATCACATTGCTACAGGAGGTAAAATTGGAGATTTAGTAGCCTCTATGGCCACCTTGGACATTGTAGTACCAGACATCGATAGATAACAACATATCCATCTTAACATACATAGTATATCATTCACATTTTAAATTTTTTACAAGTGAGAATACCATTATCCATTACACAAACTGTACACGATTGGCTGTTTAGTATTATGCCCGAAGGTGTTGCAAGTATCGTAGAAATGATACTTATAGCCACGGTGTATTTAGTACTTTTTGCCGTTGCCGGTTTGTACCTCGTATTATTAGAACGTAAGGTAGCTGCATGGTTCCAATTACGTTTAGGTCCTAACCGTGTAGGTTACAAAGGACTCTTGCAAACCATGGCCGATGCCTTAAAACTGGTTTCAAAAGAATTAACAATTATAGATAAAGCGGATAAATTTTTATTCAATCTAGCTCCTTATTTTCCAATTATCACTGCGTTAATGGCCTTGGCAGTTTTTCCTTTTTCGGAAGAATTTCAAGCATTTGACATTAACATTGGAATTTTCTTCCTCATCGCCATTTCCTCCATCGGAGTCATTGGAATTCTATTAGGAGGATGGGCTAGTAACAATAAATTTGCCTTAATTGGAGCCATGAGAAGTGGTGTTCAAACTATTAGTTACGAACTTTCCGTTGGCTTATCATTATTAACAATGGTCCTAATTAGCGGCTCATTACAGTTATCAGAAATTGTAGAAGTTCAAAAAAATGGATGGTTGATTGTCCAAGGACATATTCCGGCCATCATTGCTTTTATGATTTATATGATTGCTGGGACAGCAGAAACCAACCGTGCTCCTTTTGACTTAGTAGAAGCTGAATCAGAACTAGGTGCAGGATTCCATACCGAATATTCAGGAATGAAATTTGCTTATTTTTTCTTAGCAGAATTCATTAACATGTTTATCATTGCAGCCATTGCCACTACCGTATTTTTCGGAGCTTGGTTATCGCCGTTTGGTGTTACAGAATCCATTCCAATGTTAGGAATCTTCTGGTTCGGACTCAAAACATTCCTAATTATTATTTTAATGATGTGGTTCCGTTGGACATTCCCTCGTTTGCGAATTGACCAATTATTAACCTTGGAGTGGAAATATTTACTACCGTTAAACTTGATGAATTTGGTCCTTATGGCCTTCATCGTTTGGCGTAACTTAACCATTCAATTTTAAGAATCATGAGTTATTTTTCAGATATATACAATGGGATAAAGTCATTACTAACTGGTATGTCAGTTACCGGAAAGTACTTGCGTAAATCTCGTACAGGTGCTATCACCCAACAATACCCAGAAAACAGAGACACCTTAAAAATGTTTGACCGTTTTAGAGGGGAAGTAATTATGCCACATGACGAAAACAACGAACACCGTTGTACTGGATGTCAAAAATGTGAAATTGCCTGTCCTAATGGAACCATCGAAATTATTTGGGATCGAGGAATAGACCCGGAAACAGGGAAAAAGAAGAAAAAAATAGACCAACATATTTACCATTTAGGAATGTGCACCATGTGCGGACTTTGTATAGAAGCCTGTCCTACGGATGCCATAATATGGGGTCAAAACTTCGAAAACTCCGTGTACGACAGAAAACATTTAACACGTGTATTAAATAAGCCTGGTTCTAAATTACAACCTGGCGTAGAAGATTAAATTATGGAACAAATTATATTTTATATACTCGCGGTTGTCATCATAGGAATGGCCATTGCATCGGTTACCAGTAAAAAAATGCTCCGTTCAGTTATTTACTTACTGTTCGTCCTCATGGGGATTGCAGGTATTTATTTTTTATTGGATTACAATTTTCTAGCAGCTGTGCAACTCACAGTATACGCAGGAGGGGTTATTGTATTAGTAATTTTCTCTGTATTCCTTATCCATCATATAGAAATGGAATTGGAAATGGCCAAAACTCTCAAAAAAATAATAGCAGGAAGTATCAGCTTCGTTGGAATTGCCACTTTTTTATGGGTGATTTGGAACTACGATTTCAAAGTAGTTGAGAATTACAATGCCATAGAAGTTAGCAGCATTGGAGAAAAATTCTTGAGTGTAGGTGATGGAGGATTTATTTTACCATTTGAGGTAATTAGTGTCCTTTTATTAGCCGCCATGATAGGAGCCATTATTGTAGCAAAAAGCAATAAATTAACCGATAAAAACGTAACCAAATCATGATATTAGGAGTCAGCATTTACGAAATACTAAGCCTTACTACCATCTTGTTTTTTATTGGTATTTATGGTTTCGTCACCAGAAAAAATCTAATTTCTGTATTGATGTCCATCGAATTAATCTTAAACGCTACGGTTATCAACTTTGTAGTGATTAACAAATACATGTTTCCCGACAAATTGGAAGGCGCCGTATTTGGAATTTTTATCATCGCAGTGGCAGCTGCAGAAACAGCATTGGCTATCGCCATCATTATTAATTTGTATAGACAAATCACTTCGGTTGAAGTTGAGGATACTACCACATTAAAATATTAATAGCACATGAACTTTAGTTATACCATATTAATACCGCTCATTCCATTTGTAGTTTTCTTACTTCTAGGATTAAATCATAGGAGAATTAAACCTGCAGTTTCTGGATATATAGGCGTGTTAGGATTATTGGCTAGTGCCTTATTATCCTATTTTACAGCGTACAAATACTTTTTTACAGTTCCAAAACTAGAAGGAGTATACCAACAGATTACTCACAAAACTGTTTGGATGAATTTTACCGATACCTTACAGATAGACATGGGTGTTTTAATAGACCCTATCTCTGTAATGATGTTGGTGGTAGTAAGCACCATTTCATTAGTCGTCCATATTTACAGTAGAGGCTATATGAAAGGAGATCCCGGTTACACAAAGTTTTTTGCCTTTTTAGCGCTCTTTACATTTTCTATGTTAGGACTGGTATTGGCAACAAACCTCTTCCAAATTTATATCTTTTGGGAATTAGTGGGAGTTTCTTCCTTTTTACTAATTGGTTACTATTACACCAAACCAGCTGCTATTATAGCCGCTAAAAAAGCCTTTATCGTAACTCGATTTGCTGATTTATTTTTCCTAATAGGAATTATAACCATCGGGTTTTATACCGGTACTTTTGACTTTGAAACCCTAAACAATCCAGCGGGGGAAGTCATCACTAACTGGGCGTCTACTTCCTTTATGGGATTGTCCGTTTTAACGTGGGCATTGATTCTCATATTTATTGGAGGTGCAGGAAAATCGGCCATGTTCCCATTGCATATCTGGTTACCAGATGCGATGGAAGGTCCCACACCTGTTTCTGCATTAATTCACGCCGCTACCATGGTAGTTGCAGGAGTTTATTTAGTAGCACGTTTGTTTCCGATGTATTATTTTATCGAAGACGGTTTTGCACTGAACATAGTGGCCTATGTAGGAGGGTTTTCTTCCTTGTTTGCAGCGATCATTGCCATCACCCAACACGATATTAAACGTGTTTTGGCTTTTTCTACCATGTCCCAAATAGGATATATGATGATGGCCTTAGGAGTTTCTGGATATGACGGACACGAAGGAGTCGGATATATGGCTTCCATGTTCCATTTGTTTACCCACGCCATGTTTAAAGCCTTATTATTCTTAGGAGCAGGTTCTGTAATTCATGCCGTACATAGTAATATGATGGGAGATATGGGGAACTTAAAAAAGTACATGCCTATCACTAATATCACCTTTTTAATCGCTGCTTTTGCCATTGCCGGTGTACCACCATTCGCAGGTTTCTGGTCTAAAGATGAAATTTTAGTAGCGGCCTTTGAACACAGTAAAGTACTGTACGGAGTAGGATTGTTTGTTGCTGGGTTAACTGCCTTTTATATGTTCCGATTGTATTTCAGTATTTTTCATGGTAAAAAGACTAATTACGAACATACACCACACGAATCGCCTGCTAGTATGACCTTCCCATTGCTATTTTTAGCAGTGATGAGTATTGTGGCAGGATTTATTCCTTTTAGCGAATATGTTACCGCAAACAAAGTTCCGTTCGAAGCACATTTGAATTATCCTTTAGCAGCCATAGCCGTTATTACAGGACTGATTGGAATCATCTTAGCTTATGTATTTTATAAAAACCCTACAGAGTACCCTGCAAAATGTCGCAAGGCTTTCGGAAGTTTTTACAAATGGGCCTATGCTAAGTTTTATTGGGATGAAATTTACTTCTTTATCACCCGTAAAATTATTTTCAACTGTATTTCTCAGCCAATTGCTTGGTTTGATAAAAACGTAGTGGATGCTTTTATGGAAGGTATTGGTTCTGGAACGATTCAAGTTTCGGAAAAAACAAAAAAAATACAATCTGGTCGTTTCCAAGATTATGCCATGGCCTTTGTAGGCGGTGCAGTAGTCATAGCCATTGTACTTATATACATATTTAAAAACTAAAATTAACATGGATATATTATCACTTTTTGTTGTAGTTCCTGTTATTACAATATTGGCCTTATTTTTTTCCAAAGGTCTAAAACAATCCCGCATGATAGCCATGATAGGGAGTTTAGTACAGCTAGCAATGGCCATTAATTTGGTGTTTGCTTATGTAAAAGAACGTGCCGTAAACGATGCCATCATGGTATTTACCCGAGACCTCGTTTGGTTTAAGGAATTCAATATTCATTATGCCATTGGTGTAGACGGAATATCAGTTGCTTTACTAACGCTTACAGCAATCGTAGTATTAGCAGGGGTTTTTATCTCCTGGATGATGGACGATTTACCGAAAGAATTTTTTGTATCACTGATTGTACTCGCTACAGGGGTGTACGGATTCTTTATATCGATCGATTTGTTTACCATGTTCGTATTTTACGAAATAGCCGTAATCCCAATGTATTTACTCATTGGAATTTGGGGAACCGGTCCAAAGGAACATTCTGCCATGAAATTGACCTTGATGCTAATGGGAGCTTCTGCCGTATTACTGGTTGGAATCCTAGGTATCTATTTCAATTCTAACGCAGATGGAGGTGCTTTAACCTTTAATATTTTAGAAATAGCCAAGGTGAATATTCCGTTCGAAGCACAAAAATTATTCTTCCCACTTACCTTTATTGGTTTTGCGGTGTTGGGTGCTTTATTCCCATTTCATACTTGGTCACCAGACGGGCATGCCTCGGCTCCTACTGCCGTTTCAATGTTACACGCAGGTGTACTAATGAAATTAGGTGGATACGGAGTATTTAGAGTTGCCATGTTCTTATTACCTGAAGGCGCTATGGACTGGTCCTGGTTCTTTATTATCCTATCTGCTACCGGAGTTATTTACGGAGCTTTAGGAGCCGTGAGACAAAACGACTTAAAATACATCAACGCGTACTCATCCGTGAGTCACTTGGGAATGGTTTTATTTGCTTTATTGATGTTGAACAAAACAGCTTGGAATGGTGCTATTTTACAATCCTTATCACATGGATTTATGACCGCCCTTTTCTTTGCTTTAATTGGAATGATATACGGACGAACCCACACTAGAGATGTTCATAAACTCGGTGGATTACTTAAAGTGATCCCTTTTATTTCTGTAGTTTATGTGATTGCAGGTATGGCCTCACTTGGATTGCCAGGGTTTAGTGGATTTGTTGCCGAAATGAACATTTTTGTAGGAGCTTTTCAACATACTGATATGTTCCACCGTGTAGCTACCATCGTTTCTATCTCCGCCATTGTAGTAACTGCCGTATACATTTTACGTGTTGTTGGCTTAATGCTAATGGGGCCTGTTAAAAATGAGGAATTTAAAAATCTACCTACCGTGCGTTGGTATGAAGTAACCGGAATTTTATTATTGTTAATTCCTATCACTGCCCTAGGGGTAGCACCTTTATGGATTAGCGACATGATTATGGAGAGTATTCAGCCTTTTATTCAAGGAGTAATACAATAAATTAAACGAAAAAAAAGAACACATGAGTTTTAGTAGTTTATTAATAATGAGACATGAAATGCTCCTATTAGCGATGATATTGTTGCTAATTGCAGGAGAGATATTTATACCAAAACATAAAAAATCGAGTTTGGTACACTTGGCAATTTTCCTTTTTGGAATTCAAACTGCCGTCGGTTTTTTAAGTTTGGACACCGAAACATTGTTTGGAGGTTCGTTTAGAACCAATGACATGATACACTTGTTTAAAAACATCCTTAATGTAGGCGTCTTAATTTTATTGTTACAATCTGCGGATTGGATTACAGATAAGTTAATTGGAGCCGAAAAAGGTACCGAATTTTTCATCTTGTTATTCTCTTCTTTATTGGGAATGTACTTTATGATTTCTGCAGGTGACTTCTTAATGTTTTACATTGGATTGGAATTATCTACCTTACCAGTAGCCGCCTTAGTGGCCTACGATGCAGGCAAAAGAAAATCGAGTGAAGCAGGAGTGAAAATGATTTTATCAGCAGCGCTGGCAAGTGGAATTTCACTATTTGGGATTTCCCTTTTATACGCATCTACGGGGTCCATTTACTTTGATGTAATGGCAATCGAGATGACGTCTTCTAACTTGAGTATTTTAGGATTTGTACTATTTTTTGCAGGTTTAGGGTTTAAAATTTCATTAGCCCCTTTCCATTTTTGGACAGCGGATGTATACGAAGGAGCCCCGATCAGTATTGCTTCTTATTTATCCGTAATTTCGAAAGGAGCCGCAGTATTTATTTTGCTGATATTGATGTTTACCGTGATGCGACCATTAATAGATGCTTGGCAAAACATGCTATATGCTATTGCAATACTTACCATGACCATCGGTAATATATTCGCATTACGACAAAAAAACATGAAGCGTTTCTTAGCGTACTCTTCCATTGCACAAGCCGGGTTTATACTTCTAGGATTGATAGCAGGAACGCAGTTAGGAGCAAGTTCTATCATCTATTTTGTATTGATTTACATTTTCTCTAACCTTGCCGTTTTTGGAGTTGTACAAGCAATATCAAACAAAACAGGCCTAGAACACATGGATGACTATAACGGATTTTACCGCACCAACCCAATGTTGAGTATGGTCATGCTATTAGGTTTGTTCTCTTTAGCAGGTATACCACCAGCCGCAGGTTTTTTTGGTAAATTCTTTTTGTACACAGCAGCTGCAAGTCAAGGGTATTATTTATTAGTATTTTTAGCGGTAGTAAACGTAACTATTTCTTTGTACTATTATTTAATTGTACTAAGAGCTATGTTCATCAGAAGAAGTGAGCAACCAATACCGAGTATTAAAAACAGCCTATATATGCGTTTAGGATTAGCATTGACCGTTATTGGAATATTAGCAATAGGTATATACAGCCCAATTTACGATTACATTCACTCTATTAGTTCTCTTTTAAATTAAGATTATGGCATTAGCAGGAAAACACACATTTGGATCTATAGGCGATGTACGCGTGACCTTTGTAGAAAAAAAGATATCGGAAGACCGTATGACTTTCTTAAAAGCCTTGTTACAACACAATGGTTTTGAGGTGGTTTTACAAGAAGAAAAACGAAAAACAGAGGAAGATCCACAATTGTATACTATAGGAGTTACAGACATGGTTTTTAACCCTACAACCTACGTTTTTGAAAGGCGCTTAAAAACGTTTGACAATAAAAAAGTAAACCAAGATTATTGGAATCAGGTATCGGAAGATGCGAATCCAAAGTATTGGAAAAATGAGGCACGTTAATATGGTTGTTGGTTCTTGGTTGTTCGTTGTTAGTTGTTAGTTGTTAGTTAGCAACGACGCGTACACTAACCTCTGAATTACTAATTATAACAATTACAGCATTTTTATTTATATAATGACACGCTCCAATATTGGGGCGTGTTTTTTGTTTACAAAATAAATCAAATACCTACAAAGGCAAGTTTCAAAAAAGTATCCACTGAATTATGAGGTTAGTTGTTAGTTGTTAGTTAGCAACGACGCGTACACTAACCTCTGAATTTCTAGTTATAACAATTACAGCATTTTTATTTATATAATGACACGCTCCAATATTGGGGCGTGTTTTTTGTTTACAAGATAAATCAACTACTTGTAATAGTAGACTCTCCAAAAACTAGATATTGAATTATTAATGAAAAAAGGAAAATAAAAAAGAGTTGCGTACTAATAAAATCGTAGAAATTATACCCCCATATAAATTCGATCTACTAATGAAGTAATTCTTATAGCACGTCAACTCTTATTCCAAATAAAAAATTGTCAAAACAAATTTTTATGTGAGATGTTTTTTTAAAAAAGATATTTTAAAAAAACTGAATTAGTTGTTAATTAAAGGAAAATAACCTTTATAAAGTACCTCGTTTTCTAATAAAAAAAAGAAAACTGCTTGTACATCACAAAGGAACGAAGATTCTAAGGTTAGCTCTTGTTCTATTTAGACAATAGCTAGTACAAATTGGACATTCCTAGTGTTTGTATAGGAAAAAACAACCATATGACTAAAGCTTAGTCACACAGTCGTTTTCTAACTTATAAGAAATAAGACTTTCTTCACAAATAGCGATGCCTTTATCATTAAAATTTAAGCGATGTCCATACTCACTAATCCATGCAATTTGAGTTGAAGGATTACCTACCACTAAAGCGTATGGTTTTACTTCTTTCGTAACCACAGCTCCAGCACCAATAAAAGCATATTCACCAATATTATTACCACATACAATGGTCGCATTTGCACCAATACTTGCGCCTTTTTTTACAATAGTCTTTTTATATTCATCCTTTCGAATGATGGCACTTCTAGGATTTATCACATTGGTAAATACCATAGATGGTCCTAAAAAAACATCGTCTTCACAGATGACACCTGTATAAATAGATACATTATTTTGCACTTTTACGTTATTCCCTAACACAACATTAGGAGAAACAACAACATTTTGCCCAATATTACATTGATCTCCAATAACACAATGGGGCATTATATGGCTAAAATGCCAAATTTTTGTTCCTTGTCCAATCGTACAATCAGCATCTATTACGGCCAACTCGTGTGCAAAATAATCCATATTCATTTTTTTTAATACCCTCCTTCTGCTGGTTTACCACTAGCAATAGCTAATGCAGATGAAGTTCCAATTCTACTTACTCCCATGGTTACCATTTTTACAGCATCTTCAAAACTTCTAACTCCTCCTGCTGCTTTTGCTTGCAACGGTTTTGAATTTTCAACGATCAATTCCATTCCTTCAAATGTTGCTCCAACTGGCTTTCCTTCAGCCGCTTTAAAAAATCCTGTTGAAGATTTCACAAAAACAAATGCTGCTTTTTCTTCTCCAAAATTATCTAAAACTACATCACGAATCAACTTAGAAATATCCACTATTTCTTCGTTTGTCAAGGCAGCAATCTCAATAATCCATTTACAGATTTTATCATTGTCTAAAGCTATTTTCGTCCCCTTAAAAACCTCTGCTTTTACTAGGTTAATTTTACCTTCCTTAAAAGCTTCATAATTAATCACGTAATCCAATTCATCTACGCCTCTGTCAATAGCAATTTGAGCTTCTTCTAATTTCTCTACCGTAGTGTACGTTCCTTCATGAAAACCAATCACAGTTCCCACAACGGTAGTTCCATTGGCATCTGCAATCATTTTTTGTGCAAGTTCAATATACTCCGAACGTATCATGGCTAATTTAAAATTATGCGCTATACACTCGTTTACCAAATCTACAACGTTTTGTTTGGTTTCTTCTTCTGAAATATTGGCCTGATGCGCCAATTTCAAGTACGTACTATCTAAATGCTGTTCTATATTCATCACTCTTAAGTTTATCTGGCAAAAATAACAAATAATAGCCATTAATAGAACACAGCTCCTAAGGAGTTATCAACGCTTTCTATTAATGGCCATCACAATAGGCTCTTTTTGACTAAAAACCTTATTAGTTGCCCGTTTATTCCACTCTAAATACAATAGGCAAGACATACTTTACATTTACAGGTCGTCCCTGCATTTTTCCAGGAGTCATTGTAGGTAATAACTTCACCACTCTCATAGCTTCTTTTTCTAAGGCTTTATGAGGTGCCCTAGCTCTCATCTCCACAATTTTTCCATTCTTATCAATTTTAAATAATACGGTTATTCTTTTTTTCCCAGGAGAAAGTCCTAATTCACCCGCTAAATCACCATTAAATTTTCTACCAACAAGTTTTTGTACCTGTTTAGAGAAACAAGCCTTTTTCTCTTCGTTGGTCCCTGTACATCCAGGATAGGTCGGCACTTCTTCTACAGAAATAAAAGGAACATCATCCACTATTATTTCATCTATAAGCTCTTCTTTTCCAATTTCTTTTAAGACATCTACTGGAGCATCTATGTCTTTGGCTATTAAAACTGTCTCCGCTAAGGTCGTATCATCGTCATCAATTACGGTAGGCTTCTCTACAATAACACTAGACGGCTCTACCACGGCTACAGCAGGTTTTTCCACTTGAATCACCACAGTCGGGTCGATATCATCAACAAAATGATTCAACGAAAAATCATTCAGTAGAAACAAATCTTTTTCCGTTTTGTTCTCTATCCCTAGATAAGTTACAAACAAAGCTAATACAAGTCCTAGTTGCATAAATAGCATCGAAAATTTTTCTAAATTGGCATTGGGGTGTTTTTTTGATTTCATAATAAAAAGGTTTTTAAAATGTTAATATTTTGTTAATTTCAAAAAACATGCCACAAAAAAAATCCCAGTCAAAAGACTGGGATTTTATATATTATAAACGAATAATTACTCTACTTTAAATACAATAGGTAAACTGTATTTTACACCTACTGCACGACCACGTTGTTTCCCTGGGGTCATTTTTGGTAAAGATTTAATTACTCTAATAGCTTCTGCTTGTAATCTCTTGTGCGGTGCACGAGCTCTTACATCTGCAATATTACCATTTCTATCAATCTTAAACATTACAAAAATTCTTTTCACACCTGGTGCCAATCCTAAATCACCTGCCAAGTCTCCGTTGAATTTTCTTTTTACATGTTTGTCAATTTTTTTAGATAAACATGTTTTTAATTCTGCTTTACTTCCTTTACATCCTGGAAATACTGGAACATCTTCAATAATTGCGAATGGTACATCCTCAATTACTTCTTCTTCTTCCTCTTCCTCGATTATTTCTTCAACCTCAACAGCTTCGGTTTCATCAGTCTCTGTAGATTCGATAATAGTCTCTTCAACTTCTTTCTCATCTTCAACTACTTCGATTTTATCTGGTGCTGGTGGTGGTGGAGCTTTTTGTTGTTGTTGCTCTACATGTTGTTCTATTTCAACAACTTGTTCATCTTCTTCTTGATTAAGCATTGCAGGTCCTAAATCTGCAAAGGTACGATCATAAGTCTTACGCTCTATAGCCAAATAGGTAATTAACAATGCTAACACCAACCCTAACTGCATAAAAAGCTTACTGTAATTCTCCAAATTCGCCTTTGGACTTTTTTTAATCTCCATCTGATAAAAATTTTATAGGTTGCTAATTTAATAATTTTAAAACGATTTTTGCAAGTATATCTAGATTAATGCTGTTTATTTTTTAAAACGAACTTAAATAGTAAATATGCTGCAAACGCCCCCGTACCGTTGGCAAACATATCATATACATCTGCTTCACGATAACTTGTTAAACTTCCTTGTAAAACCTCAACAACCATACCAAAGGCTATTATTAACAAAGTAAGCACAAAGGTTGAAATACGAAATCGTTTATTCTTATATGCGGCATAAAACCAGCAAAGCGCTAACACAAAATAAGCCATTGCATGCAATGACTTATCTGATAATTTTACGGGCATACTAGAAACCAATGTATTAATAGAAGCCAAACTCCCAACTAAAATAGCTAAAGTACAGAGTAAGGCTATTAGTAATGCATTATCCTTCAATAAGGTTTTTATATCCTTCAGCATCTAATAATTCGTCTATTTGAGTAGCATCCGCTATCTTAATTTTAATCATCCATCCGTCTCCGAAAGCATCTTTATTAACCATCTCTGGTGCATCTTCCAAGGCTTCGTTAAACTCAATAACTTCTCCTGTTAAAGGCATTAACAAATCAGAAACTGTTTTTACAGCTTCTACGGATCCAAATACTTCGTCTTTTTCTACGGAATCATCTAATGTATCTACATCTACATATACGATATCTCCTAATTCACCTTGGGCAAATTCAGTGATACCTACAGTTGCGATATCTCCCTCTATTTTAATCCACTCGTGATCTTTTGTAAACTTTAAATCTGCAGGAATATTCATGTTGTTTTATTTAGTGTTTATATTTAATTTCCTAATAAATATCGGATACTTAAACCAGAACTAATTGACTGTCTTGGGAAAGTCGTAGAAATGGCGTATCTCGATGAACTTTGGTCAAAATAAAACGAGGCTGTTAAGCTCTTTGTCAATGCATAATCGGCAAAGAATTTAAACGACAATAATCGCTGCCCTCCAGTAATTTGATCATTATCCTCATCAATGGCGCGTATCATAGTCTCATTGTCCCTTAAAGATAAATCGGCTCGGAGGTTTAAATCACCTTTTAAATTGGTTTTCTTTCCTCCAAAATTAACTTTCATTTTTACATCTTTAATTCGATACCCTAGACCTACTACATATTCGGTTCCACTAATCTGTGTAATGGTATTATTATTAAAGTTTAATGTCAGCCCTTTATCTTTGTTTATTTGACCGGTGAAAGATACGGAATTTTTCATTTTTAAACTCAACTTTAGTAACGGAGAAAACTCCTCTATTAAATTTACGTTTGTATAAAGTCTTTTATTTTGATAATTCCCTACAATATCCTTTTCTGTATAAGGATCATTTTCGTTATAGTTCAAATTATTTGTGAAATTTGTAATTGAATACAAGGAATTATAACTATGAGATAAAGAGAAACTTCTAAAGTGTTTTTTAAACCACTTCATTTTCATCAAGCCTTTATAAGTCAATTGCCAGCTAGGAATAGGGACACTTCTAAATGGATTCGTTTTTACTTTATTCACATCCTGTCCACTATAAGCTGCTAAAAATGCAGGCAATGCCACTTGCTGACTTGTGGGGCCATAACCGTCTACAGACTGACCCGATTCTGTTGCTAAACGCTGTGCAATAACCGCTCTGTTGCTTTTAAATGTTTCAAAAGTTTGATCATTATCCTTAAAAGAAGTGCGCAACATATTATAGCTAATACTGTAACTTCCAAATTCAGTTATAGGGGCATCATTACTTAACACACCATCCACAACATCCAACTGTTGCGCGGTTCTACTTGTTAATAATTTATTGGCAGACAACTCTATATTCAAGTTTTTAAACGGCTTTATATCGATGCTAAAATCGAGTTTTTCCATATGAGTTTGTGTATAGGTTTTATTATAATAAGGATCGTCCACTCCTCTAGAGATAAGCCAACCATTTTCTATGGCTGCATTTCTAATATCTATCTGGCTTCCGAACACATACCCAAATGTTGGCGCTAAACTTCCACTATAACTATCTCGTCCTAAAAAGCCAACTTCTGGAATATAACCTGGCAATAAGGTCCCATTATTCTCTGAATAACTCAACCTCGCTTTTTTAACCGCTGTCAATAAATCATAAAATGTCTGACCTACTTTAGCTCCTATCGATTTTGCTTTACTCTTTCCTTTTTTTCCATTTTTAGAAGTTGCTTTACGTTTGTTTAACAACTTTGTAAGCCCTATCGTTTTATAAAACTTTTTAAAGTCCATATCCATATTAAACGTATGGGTATTGGAATTCTGAATCGTATTTCCAATTTGGTCTACATAGGATTGAGAGGCCGATTGCCAATCAAAATCTGCAGTATACGCATAATCCGCTCTCATAAAGCTAAACAAAGGAATCTTTTGTAAAGGTACTTTGTACGAAGCACTTAAAGACTGATGATACCTGTCTGGGCGACCAATTTCAAAGAAGTTATCCAACAAACCAATATCATCCGTAGATTTAAAATTATCGTAGACGTAATTATTAGTGGCTCTAAAATTAAACTGTAACGATTTGGTGATATTATATCCGATATTATAATCCCAATCAAATAAATAATGTCGCTTTTTTAAGGTTGGTAATTGAGGTAACCCTTCTACTAAACTTCGAGATGTTTGCTCATTAAAAGAACGTACAATATTAGAGTTTACAGCAAAAGAAGAGGGTAGTAAATTGATGTTAAAATCCTTGATTAAATCAAAGTACTTGCTTTTTTTCAAGAAACTCCAATTCTTAAACGGCTCTATTACTTTTGGTTCAAATGCATAATTATAATTTGCAGAAGCTCTTACGGATTTGTCCAGAAACTTTTCTACGTTATAATCTTTGTGATAGGTTTCATTATAAGCATAAGATACCGATACATTTTCAACGGCATAAAATTGTTGTTTTTTAGTGTTTTCTGGTGATCTGTTTTTACGTACATTTAACAAGCTTATACTACGGCGCTTTGTATAATCCCTTGCTTTATTACTATTCGGATTCACATCTTTAGCGTCTTCAAACAATACATCTTGGTATTGAGGGTCGTATTTAGGATCACTTACCTCCTCTGATTGACTTACGTTTAAAGGTAACTGTACTCCCCATCTTTTCGGTAGTAACTGCCCCACATTAACATTTGCCACTACATCATATGCTTTTTTATCTTCTTTACTACGTTCGTTTACACGCTGCTCTATACTACCAAACCCTTGTGTTTCCATACGTCCAGATGCAGATACCGATGCAAAATCAGCAAAATTAGCATCCGCACTCACTACGGTAGCCCAACCTCCTTCATTATCAAAACCAGCAATACGCAACTCATTAAACCAAACCTCTCCACTTTTTACAAATCGGTTATCGTTATTATGAACACCCAGCATAATGGTTTTAATTTTCGCTAAGTTCGGATTTCCTTTTACTCTAATAATATACCCATCAACTTCGTATTGTGATTGATCTCCTTCTGGAGATGGGAATTGGATGTTTGGTGCAATTCCTGCCTCAAATCGTTCCAATTTTAATTTTCCAAAACGGTCCAATAAAACTTCTACATTATTTTCTGGTAACCAGACATCCGTATCAGAAATAGCAGAAAATTCTGAAACATCTAATTTTTTTTCAATTTGATAATAATTATCATTCAAATCACTACCTAGTCTAATGATAGCACTCAAATCCTGATGATCAATCGGGTTCTGTCCTAGAATTCCTTCGGCATGTAAAAACATTTTTAGTTTTTTATACATCCTTAAATCCACCCGAACGTTTTTATACACCGCTCTTGTTTCTTTCGCTTTTAGTTCCGTAACTTTTATAGACAGAGACTGTTCATTTTGCTCTTGTAATGTAGTACTTCCACGTAAAATCTCTCGTTGAATCCCCGGAGGTAATACATAAGGAATAGGATTTCTATTTTCATTTTCCTGAATATTCACGACCCCTACTTCAAAATTTTGCAATGCTGCATTTGTTAAGTCAACAGGAGGATTTATAGCTTCGTCAAGTGTTTTAGTATAACGTCTCCAATCTCCTCTCACCAATTGCAACTCACCAAAACGCAATACCACTGGCATTTTAAATTTGGTTAAGAACATGCGCATAAATCGAATAGAATAAAAGCCATCCATATCGTTAATCACCTCATCAGGAGCGCTTACCTGAATTCTAAATTGATACCAAGTAGAAGTACTTTCACTTCCATCAGCTAGTATTACCGTTACCTTTTTTTCATCTACAATATGATTTTTACCAACGACCAAATCACTTTGATTCAATGAAACTCTATATTGATAATAGCTCTCAACAGAATTCATTGTTTGATCCTTATTGATATCCTCGGTATCTGGGTACGTAGTAGCTGAAGTTGGGTACGATTCTGGCGATAAATTATTCGTAGGAGAATTTCCTTGTGTATTATTATAGCGTTTATACCTATTTAAAATAGATGCTTGTTCGGTATCGTATTTTCCACTTCGAAAATACATGTAATTATCGTTTGCTGGATCATCTAAATCTGCAAAAGCAGGGAATGCCAATTTTTCTTCTTCATCATTCAATCCATCAAAACCAATATCTTGACTCAATCTCTCGCTATCTTTATCGCTAAAAGCGTATAATAAAGATTGATTTGTTGGAATCTTACCCCAGATGGTTTCTGCTGTATTTGCAGTACTTAATGGACTCTCAGGTAATCCATTTTCATACATTTTACGTCCATCCTTTAAAACATCCTCCGAAATATTCCCCAAATTAAAATACAATTCTCCCACCTGATTTGTTGGGTCATTGGGGTTTGTCCCGGTAGGGAGTCCTTCCGCTTGAGTAATGGAATAATTTTCAAAAGGATCCATCATCCAAAACTGGATGTACTCAACATTTGATTGTTCAAAATTGGTAGTAGTTAATGGGCGTGTAATTCCTGCCCATCTATCTTCTGGATTGGTAAACTGTCCTTGACCATCCACATTATTAGTATCGTAATTATAACTTCCTCTTTCGTTTGGATAATAGGCCAAATCCAAGGTTCTTACAATAGTAGATTCTGTAATATCTAAATCCTGCTCCGGAAACAACTCTTCATAACGTACTCGTCTCACCTCAGCTCTAGACAATTCATCATTATCCACCCCTTCAGGTTTTAAGGAACCTCCTCCGTAAAACAGCGGATCTATAATATACCACGCTAGTTTCGCTCGTTGATGTCCGTACGATAAATCAATTTCATTTCCTCCTAAATCAAACTCTGTTTGATATTGGGGCGTACTTGCCAAATGCCATTGTAAGGTAGATTTAATTTCTAAAGGAATTTGAGACCCTTCAAAATCATCTATATACGAAGTAGCTTCACCACCTTGCTCAATTCTTTTTGGAGAACCTGGAAGTAGGTAGGCAAAATCTCCACGAATAGAGAAATTAGACACCGCATCAGTATCAATATTAGGCAAATAATTTACCCATTTTGTAAATGCAGGTACTTCCGTTCCAAAGCTGGCATTCAAACCAAACATCGTATTATTAATAGGCTCTTGACCAAATACTGATTTTTGAGTAATTGGTTTTTCGTTTAAATTTAATAAGGTAGCTCCTACCAATAAATCATCCGAAAACTTATGTTCTATATCTATTCCTAAGAAACGTTTTGTTTGAAGATTAAATACCGCATTATTTTCAACAGAAACATTAATAGGTGTATTAGAAGCTTCTAAGGCTGGATCTATTATTTGAACACGACCTATTTGGTAATCTACCACATAATCTATCCCTTCTACTAATTCTCTACCTCCCGCAGTCACTCGTACAGATCCTTTAGGAACATTAAACGCATTTAACGGAATCCCATTAGAGGTTTCAGATTTGTGATATCCTTTAAGCAGGTATTTATCCCTACTTTGATAATTATTTTTTGCTTCTGATTTTGTCTCCTCGTATAATTCCTTGAAAATATAAATATCATCATCGGCATGCGTTAGTTTTAAAGCCAAGTCATTGCCAAAAGGTTCCACTACAGGAAAAATAACATACCCTTTTTGAGAGCTCACTGTA
>Ga0209292_1002285_pt1 | contig 22184 bp, 17 predicted proteins | sample GOMGulsemesocosm_2_FD_184634 | JGI IMG/M metagenome (GOLD analysis project Ga0209292, IMG submission 184634) | Methane-oxidizing microbial communities from mesocosms in the Gulf of Mexico - GOM9C Gulf of Mexico (SPAdes) (version 2) | ecosystem: Environmental > Aquatic > Marine > Cold seeps... | reverse complement strand
ATGACACAGCGCCGATATTCAGTGCTTTATACTTCATGTTTGTGTTATTCGAGTTTGAAAGTAGTACCCAACCAAACTCGTTTTCAGATTCGTAAACACTGAATTTATCATCACCTTGGTAAGTATAATAAATTGTACGTTTTAAATCTGTGTTATCGCCAATTTGTTCGATTATTGCAGGAGTTACGCTAACAGATTTAGTCGAAACCCGTGATGGGTCAGGGTGCATGACTATTTTAGTTGTTGCCATATCTACCGCATAAACATAACCATTCATCAACGTCTGAAGTAATGATAATTTGTCATAGAGTCCTAGAATATCAAGCTCAAGGATAATTCGTGCGGAATCGCCATTATTCAATTTGAATAAAGAGACAATAGCCACCGTCCATTTTTGCGTTTGTTCACTTTTATAAAGCGTTGAAATAAACGGTTTTTCATAATCCATTTGCTGACTAAACCAAACTCGTGACCGATTATCTTCAGGGTCCGCGTTATAGACATAGTTCGTTGCATAATATTCATTTTCAGATGTCAGCAAACCAATCTCTAAGTACTTGTTTTCATTATCAAGTAAATATTGTGCACTTAATAAAAATTCTGTCACATTATAGTTATACTTGTACGTTTCACCCAGAAGATACAACTGATTTTTCACCGCGTTCAAGTGCTGATCTAGATATTCATTGGCAATATCTAAATTATTCTCAGCCTGTTGATGGGTATTTTTTTGGATGTACTTATAATCAGAATAGCCAACGTACATTAAGCTGATGATAATCAATGCCACAAGTGGATAAATCATCGAAATGAAGAATTTGGGTTTTAGTTTGAAATGCAGCATATTCACCTAAGTAAATTTATATCTATACTCAAAATTGATTGGACTTATGGTTAATTTACAAATCAAAAATAAACCATAGAGTAATGGTGAATAATAACAAAGAATCTAATGAATTGATTAATTAGATATAAAAAACAGTTGTTTAGTCTCACAAATAGAACTTTAGTATTAATATTTTTAAACAATGATATAAAAATGGCTAGTGTGAATATGCTAATTTAAGAGTAGGGTATTGATTACAACTTTTTATCTATCTTGTTGTCCTAAAGTGACGAGCTGGACTAATTCCTTCTATTAATAAGAGTGATACATGTATGTTTAAAGCATTACACAATTTGTTTAAGCAACTATCAGATGATACATCATTGCCAGGTGTTGTAGATAAACAGGAATTTGAATTATCAATGGCGGCATTGTTGTGCGAAGTCGCAAGCGCAGATAGTACGATTAATGAAAAAGAAAGCATTGCTAAATTACATCAACTCTCATTGTTGCTGGATATCGATCAGGATAGAGCAAGTGAACTATTGGCGATTGCTATAAAAGACAGTGAAGAAGCAATATCAATTTATGAGTTCACATCTAAGCTTCGAAATGTTGAATACAAGCAAAGGTACGTCGTAATTGAGTCAATGTGGCATGTCGCTTATGCGGACGGTGTAATTGATCCACATGAAGAAGCATTAATCAGGCAAGTAGCAGATCTTATTTACATAACACATTCAGATTATATAAAAGCAAAGTTGGCCGCGTATCCAGAACTGTTATGATTTAGGTAAAACTAATTGCCAGTTCGGCGCTTGGTTTTATATGTGTGAAGATATTTGATTTCATCATATTTTGATAAAATATGATGAAATCATTTATATGCATATCATATACTTTATGGTAAATAAGATACATGTTAAATACGAGGCATGATCTTGAGGTAGGACTACAGTGATAATTGAATTTTAGATCAAGATCTTCGATTGAGTAAAATAGGGGCGTGCGAGATGTCATGGAAATTTAGCCTATTGCCACTTTGAAGTTTAAAGCAAGATCAAATACCGTTATTGAACTATAAGATCAGATCTTATTATTCTAGGTAATATATAGCTAAATCAGAAACTTGCCATCATCAATAGATGAGTCCTTATTGTATACTAATATTGATTATATACATCCATTAATATTAGTTGAATGCTCGATTTTTACCACACGTCTAACGGTTATCATGCGTTGTAATCGCTTTCTATAGACGCCTTCAGTTAAGAGTTGTGGTTTCATTGTTAAGACCAAGCTCTCTCTATGTGGGCCTCGACCTTAAGCGATGAATTGATTTGTAGTTAAACGTAAAATATAATGTATTTTATAAAAGTTCTGTAACACATGAGGCGCGTTGTCATGACTAAAGTCATCATAAGAAGAAAGGCTCGTAAAATAACTAATGAATTAGACGCTTTAGATTTTGCTAAAGCTGTTAATAAAGCTTCAATCCCTCTTAACACTAAACCAAAGGGTTTAGTGTTAAGAGGGATAAGAGTGAAGAACAATAGTTTCACGATGATGTGTCACACGATGTTCAAACTAGAAATATAACTTCTATAGGCTCATTATTTAGCGTGCTATGTAAAATATACAACAGTGTGGCAGACTAAAACTTTCAGATTTCACACAGCACGCATGATTTAGTCGTTCAAAAACTGAAAAAGTCTAGTGGCCAGTAAAGTTTGCCACTGAATTCACTCTATCAAAGAGTTCCAAATAATCGATCTCCGGTGTCAGGGCCAATACCATTTTGTATTTTAGTAACTTTCCCACCTTTGTATTTATTACATGAGGTTCTGATAGTAAATAAATTTAGCTCTGCTAGTAAAGTACTTGAGCTTGATGGTATTACAGTTGTAAAAACAAGGCATTTTTGTTGTTTATCAACAGGTAGTTGATTAATAACATTAAAAAGACTTTTACCAGAATTGATCACAGCATCTACGATTACTACTTTATTACCAACGACAGCATTCAATATTTCATCCGTTAAAAAGTCATCGTTGACGAAATGTATATCAACATGGCGATCAAATCTTCCGATCATGTCAGCTATTCCAAGACCAAAATTTAAGCCCGCTCTCATTAAAATTAAAATCGAGAAACGGTCACATCTATGCTCTTCAGTTCTTAAGTATTCATTTGCAGCAATAACTCCTAGGGAGTAATGTGTTTCTCGTAATTTATATCCAGAAACGTTTGAATTGCTTTTGCATCGTTCAACCAATATTTTTTCATCTTGTGTAAATCCATTCTCTAGCACGACTAAACTCATATTAATTAACTCCTGCAAGCTGTTCCACTGGGTAACACCAGTCTGTTCCGAATATTTGACTTATTTTTGAATCGCCTTTCTCATTGAAATATTCCATTACGGCCTTATTTAGTTTACTGTGAGCGACAATGAAACCGTAATCAGATGTTTCTAACATCGGTATATCTATGATTGAATCACCAATTGAAGTAACACAATATTCATGATCTATAAATGCCTTAGCAAAGTACTTTTTAAAGAGAGGGGTTACTAAAAACTGTTGTCCAGCACTAGCCGAGTTTCCAAAAATGGAATCGATCATATTTCCTTCCTCAGCCTTTGGCTGCCAAATTTCTATAAGGCCAGCAGTAAGCGCTATAACAATTGAGTTTTGGCTCTCTTTTATCAGACTGTCTAACTCTGAACTCAACATTATTTTACTTTTTGCATGTGAAGCCGCAGATACTCGTTCATTATGTTCATAGTTAGAATAAAGTTTATTAGTTTTAAAGAACTGATAACTTGAATAACGATCTCCAGAAAATATACTTTTTAAGTTACACTTATCAAGGTCAAGATAATCACAAAAATCATAAGTTGTATCATTTATCGCATAGGTGTTATCACAGTCGATAATCAAAACATTTGAAGTATTAGGTTTATTGTTCTGATTTATTAAATCTTTAACATACCTATTGGTTATTTTCGAGTAATCATACATTTCAGAGTAGTTTTCAACCCACGACGCAACGAATTCAACGCAAGTTTCAGTATCCTCATCCAAAATCACAAGCTCTTTATTTAAGCATTCGCAAACATTTTGCATCGCTTTAATCTCATACGCTTTCCATTGGTCTATATCGTGCGGTTGGATCTCTAAATTTTTCTTTTCACATGAACTATTTCGTGAATTATCAAGGATTAGTTCTGTCAAAGTATCCAAGTAGAAAAAATGATCATAGCAATACTTATCTGAATCAGTAAATACAACATTAAAACCATCTTTATCAGGAAACGAATAATGACCATCTACAAAAACCACATCATGTTTTGTATCAGCTTGGTCAACTATGCATGTAAACTCTTCTCTTAAAAGATGTTTCTCCGATTCACGCAACTGTTTAAAATTACGACCATAACCCTCCATCGCTAACCCATTTAACGTTGACGACCCAGGAAGGTGTATAGCTGATATGCCAACCTCATTAAAATGAGAAAGAACATGACTAATAAGGTAATCTTTACCTGATCTCGACGTGCCATATATTGCTATTTTCATTAGCTTCTGCTCCTACGTATTTATCAAAATAACACTCACCATCATTTAGAGATTTCATTTTTAGCATTAACGCTTCTAAATCAGACATTCTCATATCAAATGGTCCATAATTAAAATCCTCATTACCATAAAACCTGCCGCACGGGTAGATGCCTCGTTTAGTAATGAAAATATTGGTTCTTCCTACACCACATAAGCTCCCATACATTGTACAGTCGTATTTTTTCTTTTTATTTTCATCAAGTTGTCTGACTTCGAAATCACTACCTTTGAAATAAGCCAGCAGATCTTTATACTCCAAATCAGAAACTACAAGGCTTTCATCATGGGAATCAAATAATCTCGAAAAAGTGACATCCTTAAAATTTTCTTCAGTTAGAAATTCAAACAATTTGATTTGATTTCTTAGCGTTTCCTGGTGCACAGTACAATTAATAGCTGGTTTTTCTTTAAACTTTGCTTCGAATTTTTCAACGCCTTTATAGACTTTTTTAAATTGTTCTCGGCCTACATTATGAAGTTCTTCGTAACCATCAACTGAAAAACAAAGCTTTATTAGATCTTTATTTTCATAGAAAAAATTAAGTATTTCTTCACTTAAAATTGTTCCATTAGTGATGGTGTAAAATTGAAGTTTTTTATAGCCTTTAGTCTTAATGTACTGAATCAATTCTTTTATTTTTCGATACTGAAGTAATGGTTCTCCTGAACCAACAATGCCAATTTTAAAGACCTCGATATTGTTTTCCAATGAGTAGTCATAGATTTCATCGACGATTCTTATTAGCTCGTTAGCACTAAACTCCTGAGGCAAACCACTTAACTTACCATTATCTTCGTTATGGAAGTGGCAGTAAGCGCATTTCAAGTTACACTTTTCACCAAGTGATATACATGCACGGTCAATCATGTTCTTTCCTTGAAAAGTAATTTAACTTTTTGATGGTTAATTTTTTTAGGGTTTAGATAGTCAACAGCCTTCATATTTTTCCTACACCTGATGTCTAAATCTGTAACTGGTGCCAACTTATTAATGATACTTTCGCTGTTCTTAATACAAGCTTTGAAAAGAGCGTTGTAACCATTAGTATCTTGTTGATTGACGCACGAACCATGTTCTAGAAAGAAATCAACACCTAAATCAAAGCCACTCCATGCAGAGATCATCAAAGGTGTATTCCCTGCATTTTTTCCACCACTTCCCAAATCTACATCAGCCCCATGCTCTGCAAGTATTTGGATTATCTGAAGGCTCTTCAATTGGGTAGCATGGTGCATAGGTGTGAAATAATATTTATGCTTATCTTGTTTATCTAGATCTACATTTGGGAGCTTAAGAACAAACTTTAAAATCCCTTTATTACGACTTCTAACAGCTGCAATAAGTGGCGTTAAACCATCATCCGGATTGTGAAAATTTACACCAATATTATCCGTATCAAAGGCGATGACCTCATCGTACTTTTTACTTTTAATAAGAGAAATGAATTCTATAGTCTTTACTGGATCAAAATCAGTATCTGTTTTAATGAATTGCTGAGCATATTCATTAGGAGTAATTGATGATAAGTTATTAATTTTACTGCAAAGAAATTGAAAGTAGATATCATCAGATAGTAAAAAAATATGATTATTTGGTTTTGATTTGGCTCTTCGAATAGCGATGTCTGCTATTTTTTCGTCATTATTTCCATCGTTTTTACGATTTTCTTCAATTGACAAATGATCTTTAAAATTATTGATTGACTTCATCACTAGCCATGCTTTTTGTTTAACTGCTGGCTTACCTCTATCTTTTAAATTGTTTAATTCTGAAATAACAATATCTGGTATTACAACATCATCAAAACATTCAATTAGTTCAGATAAAAACGTTGGTCGCTTAATTAAAGCTGACGTATCTACTACGACTATTTGCTTCCTTTCAGTAGCAATGCCAAGTATTTCATCTGTCGTAGTCTCAAAAGTTTGAGCTAGTTTTATTAATTGAGAAGATGATGGTTCATTTTTACCATTCTCCCAATTCGATATCACGGGTCGTGCCACACTTATTTTGCTAGCTAAATCCTTTTGTGACATATCTCTACCATTCCTTAGTTTCTTTATGTTTTCACCTATCAGTTCGGTAATCATTTATTACAACTCCTTTGTTTTTCAATCTTTTATCTTTTTATTTGTAACTGATAATAGCCATGCTCCAGTTATTGCACAACGGAAAAATGTACGATGTATGCTTTTATTACATCGTGTAATGGATCGTGACATATGGTCTATAAGGAAATTAAGGTGTGTATAAATGCTGTGGCATAGAGAATTTAGTAGAATATTAAAAGGGAGTGAGTAAACAAATTTTTAGACTTTTTATTACGTATTGATTAGCTGAGGGTTATTTACATCGATAGGAGCTATATCTTGATAGGTATCTCAATTGTAATGAATGCACCAAATTATTGGTATTAATGTAATGCATTGATTTTAATAATAGTCTAATGTCTTACCATATAGAAATGTCTGCTAAGTAATCACTAGACTACGCTAGAACGAATACAGACATTGTCTCGACAAGATGTTTTCCGTTGAGTCATTATCGAGCTTATAACGTCATGAAAAATTTGAATTTAGTTAGCTTAGAGTTATCTATACATGCTTATAAAAGAGCCTGCAATGGAGTTTGAACCCAGAGGTGTAATGTATCACTCAGCCCTAGATAGGCTTTTAAAACACCCTTAATTTTGGATATAACATTAAATAAGGATATAAAATGATTAACCTCTTCAACTTTGCTACATCTGAATTATCTCAAGATGCAATACTTTGTTGGCTTCTTTCATGGAGTGATCGAGAAAAGTCTCTTCAGAACGAAAATAGTGAATTAAGAACAATATCCAAAAACCTAATACTCTTATTCCTTCACCAGCACGACAAGTACAAAACTATTACATTCGATGATATTGAATATGCTCATCATTTAAAGCAGCAATATCATAAAACTGATGTGTACTTTCAAGTTAAGCTAACTAAATGGGAAAAGAGTGTTTCATTTATTGTTGAAGACAAAACAAATACTTCGCATCACAGTAACCAATTAAATACATACCTCGAACGTATTAAGAAAGACAACATTGAAGAGCATGATACAATTGGGATATATTTCAAAACTGGTTTTATCAATAATGTAGATAAAGACTTACCAGAGCAATATAAGCTTGTGACAAATTCGATGTTCAATGATTTTCTTAATGCACAGAGTTGTACTAATGAAATATTTAATGAATATAAGTCATACTTCAATGCATACCAGATTGCGTTTGAACTACCAATTCAACAAGCAACAAGTAATACACATTTTCATAAAGGATTACAATCAACGCAAGGTCAAGATGCGTTGATTCAAGTTATCCGTAAAGGCATCGATAATACATCAGTCAATTACGGGGTGAATACAGGTGGTACACCTTGGACACATCTTAAATTCTTTTCTTTTGTTCCTAAAGCGCATGAAGAATCGTTAAGTCACAATAACTTTGATGAAAGCTTTTTTCTACGTGTTGATTATAGGCAAGGACCAGGCAAGGTATGGACACCTTATCTAGCATTTAGAAATTATAGCTACTATGACAAAAACGAAAATAATAGCCTAATTAGAGTTAAGCGACTTAATTTTTATAAGAGTATTTTTAATGAATGTTGGATCCGTATTGTTGAAGAAACTGATAGCGACATAACAGCTGGTAAAGTTGTTGGTGATAATAGTGGTAACTATGAACAAGAAGTAGCGACAATATTCTTAAACGATACAAATAATATTCCATCAAAAGTGATCCCTTTTATAACTAAGTTAATTATCTATTTTCAACAAGAACTTAACTTACGCTTTAATGAATTTCGTGTACTTGAAGAAATAAAGGAACCGTTAATTTATAAAGTTAATAAACATTTTGGCTTACCAATAATCATCACCCCTTATTATCACAAAGGAAAAGATGAACATTTATGTGAATTAAAGTTTGCATTACCATCATGGGCCGATAAATTCGGGGAAGAGGGTGTTGTTGTCATTGTTTATCAACATAAACATACTAAAGGCTTATCGATACGTACTTTCTGCCAGACAGCCAAACTCGAACAAAACGAAGAGTTAAAGCAATATTCTAAAGAAAATAATGAGCTCAACATAAAACCAATTAAAGGATGGTCTACTTGGAGTACTTTTTACAAAGAAGTTGGTCACCCTGAGGATAGTTACCATATGGATTTCTGTGTGGAATCACTTTCGAATAAGTTGATTGAGTCATTAGAAAATGCAGATAACCACCTATCAAGTTTATTGATTAATAGTTAATGTACAATCATTCAGCTGTTCAGTATCAAAGTACATAGCTTCACAAAAGTGAAATGGAAGAGGATTTTGGCCTTAAACTTAGGGGGGAGATGAATTACGTGTTATTACTCTTATGCGAAGTAACGTGTAATTAACTGCTTAATTACACTAAATAATTGTTGCTATGTTAACATCGGGAAGATGCAATAATGAATAATATATCGTTTACAAAACAAATGTTCTAAACGATATAGCATAACAATGATTAATACTTAGAATTACAATTATGCATATATCGCTAATTAACAGCTTTACTAATACATACCACTATATACCTGATACTAGCATCATGAACTAGATAGCAAAAAATGTTGAAATCTTCATAGCAGGATAAATATTTGCTATAGAAAATATGTGAAATGTTGAAATTAGAGCCTCAGAATAAGCCATAATAGTTTCATCAACTGCGGCCTTAATAATAAATGAACTTTTAAAAAACGGCGTCTGTAAGGGAAAGAATGCAAGACAAGATTTATGAATTTAAAGAGTTAGAAAATCTTTCAGATCAAGAACTTCGAGCTTGCCTTGAGCAAAGTTGGGATATTAAAAATGGTCAATTTGAGGTCTGGGGAGAGATAAAGCCCTTAAAAGATAATGCTTGTGGCTTTTTAACGAACACGCGAACTACAAGCAATAATAAGTTACTTGCTTATCCATTAAGAGGTGTAGGAAGGACTTGTCAATTCTTTATTAACTCTAATGATGCCCAACAATATGGAGACAGACACTTATCACGCTTTATTCGCTGTAAATTAGAGTTATCCCCACTATCAGAGCGCAGGAAACATGGGATTCCTTTTAAAATGAATGTTTTGCCTAGTAGCTGCTCACCACTTGAACAACTGCCAAAGGAAATACCACACGATATATTGACGCACAATGAAAGAACCTTTTTTATTTCTAAAAGTCTTTACGAATTTTACCACCTTCAAGCGGATGCGAAGGCTGAACAAAAATTTGAAGCGTTAAAAATAAAACAAGATAAAGAGATTTTAGAAGCTATTGATAATGCTCAAACAGAGCTGAATTATATTCAGGGTGAACGATCAACTGTTGAAGATAAACGAGATACGGCAATTAAGGTTAATCAAGCTCTATTCGGTAAGAAACAAAAGCTTGATGAGACGATAACGTCTCTAATGACTCAAGAACAGCAGACACAAAAAAACATAGCCCAATTAACTGAACAATTTGCCCAATTAGAGGCCGAAATGAATCATAGAATCACACGTCTTAAAAGTTATGTATCCGAGAAAGCCTTATTTTTAAAAACCTTTGAATTTGTAGACGAAGAAGACCTTGAGCACTTTTTACTTGAGTCAAAGACTGAGTCTAACCGGGTAGAGGGAGTTTCATTTAAAGACGTATTGAATGGTAATTACGAACAAGCCGTATCTTACATTCAGGCACACTTAGTTGAGAATGACATCTTATATCCTCGCCATATTATTGAGAACTATATTACATTACTTCGTACTAAAGATTTGATCGTACTTGCGGGTGATTCAGGTTCTGGAAAAACTAACTTGATTAAGTCCTTTGCAAAAGCTGTCGGTGGAAAGTCAGTTATTATTCCAGTTAAGCCTAACTGGACAAGTTCTGAAGATTTACTTGGTTACTATAATCCACTTGAGAAGAAATACCTAGCTACACCATTCTTAGAAGCATTACTGGAAGCACAGAAAAACCCAGAAATTCCATATTTCATATGCCTTGATGAAATGAATCTTGCTCGAGTTGAATATTATTTTGCTGACTTTTTATCCCTTTTAGAATCAAGAGATGAAGAACCTGAAATTAAACTTTATGCGGAAGACGAGTCAGCACATGTGCTTTCAGAGTTAAAGGCAGTTGTTGAAATAATTCAATCAGGTAAAGAAAAGTACAGCCAAGATGGTGTTGTTAATTTCATTGAACTTTTAAAAGATGAAGAGCTAAATAATCATTTAAGACAAGCATTTGGATTTAGCGAACAAAATTCACTTATTAAGTATCACAGTGAAATACGTCGAATGCTTTCAGCAGTAATGACAATGCCTTCATCCATTAAAATGCCTGCCAACGTTCATATTATTGGTGCAATTAACATCGATGAAACTACCCATTATCTTTCACCAAAGATTCTAGACCGTGCCCATATAATGCGTTTCGAATCACCACTATTATCTGATTGGGAACAGATTTTATCTGAAGTTGAGGGATATGATTTTGATGAAGTGTTAAAACCATTACTAATTGATGTTGAAGCCCTAGGTGTTCGTAATAACTATCCAAAATTTGACCGCGAAAATGAATTTTGCCAGCTTTTCATTGAGCTTAATAAAGAGTTTTTCAATAAATTAGGTGTAGATTTTGGAATGCGGACTATTCGACAAGGGCTTAATTATCAGGCTCTTTTTGAGGATGTTAATAGTGATTCATTCCAATCTGTCAATAATTTTTTGCTTCATAAAGTGTTGCCTAAATTTACTTTTGATGGGAATAAACAAGTCGGCCAGCAAACAAAACTAGATTTGATTGAGAAAGTGTTTGCAGAACGTATTAGGCAAATATTACCACTACATAACGAAATACCAGAGATCTTCTCGGCGGTTGCCGCATTAGAAAATGTCGTAAGTGATGCGAAAGCAAACGATGGCGTTGTGAATTTTTGGTCATAATGATGAAACCTGATTTTGAAATAAAATACATTGAAGTTCAGTGGTACGATAAAGACACTGTGACCAAAGTGACAGAGTCTTTAATTAATTTATCCCCTGAATATAATGATGAGATTGAATGTTTCGAATGTGAAACAACAATTTACCCAAATACCAAGGGGTTACGTGGACAACTAGCTGTTCGTTTTTTAGTTAATAAGCCGGTGAGTCCATACATTGAATTGCCTAATGGAAACGTGCAGCACCTTAGTTCAATTAAAGATATTGATACCGGAAAAACTTGGTGGATTGTAAAAGGTTCATGGGACAAACAAAATAAATTTTGGCGACATACCGGCATAAATACAGCCGGTACGTTGAAGATCATTTTACAAGAACAAGCGTGTCATGTACTTATTGGTTCAGTTGATTTTACCCGAGACCAATTAGATCGTTATCTATCTAGCTTTAAGGATGACTTGTGGGAATTAATATTAGATGATTCAAGTCCCATTCAAGCTGATAGAACAAGTAATGGCATTGGTGTTAATGAAGATGTAATTGAGTGTATTCGTCACCTTACCTCAAATGCCCAAAAGGTGCTGAATAACCCAAAAGTAGAGCTTCGCGAAATACAAACCCTAAAGCCTCGTAGAGCTGTGAAACCGGTTAACCGTACATTCATGGAGCTTGTTAGTAAAACCAACCAAAGGTTTTTAACTAGTCGTGCTACGACACCGTCACATAATGTTGCTGAAAACCGCTATGTACTGTTTGCGCTAGAGCGGTCTTACCGAATTATTAAACAGGTTTCGATCCTCTCAGGTAACAAGTTCAAACGTTATGCAGATACGGTAACTAAACTTCAAAATCAGCATGACTCATTTACTGATACAGTTACAATCAATAAAGATCTAGTAGTCAAAGATTTAGAGATAATTAGAGAACGTTGTCATATCACATATTGGCAAAACTTGTTGTCACAGAAATTAACAGCTAACAATGTAAGTTTAAATCCTCAGTCGTACAATCAGAATGAACTTTACATCCGTACTCAGGGGTATTCAACAGACCGATACACTGAAGATAAAGATGGTTTTTTTATAGAGACTTTTAACAATGGAATGTGGGGAAAAGAAAACAATAAAACGACTATACTATCGTTTAAAAACGATTTACCTGAACTTATTAACTGCCTTGAGCCTTACTCAGAATATAAAATAATTGGTGTAAGGAATCGCTTTGAAACCTTAAAAGCTGTGATTTACAGTTTTTCAACTTTAAGCCTGATTGATGTAAGATCAACTCAAGGGCTTGAAGGGGCAAGAAAAAAGTTTGAAGAAGAAAAAGAGCTTGGGAAGCAGTTAAATGCAAGTTCCTGGAAAAGAAAGCTCAATCGAAATGAATTGGATGAACAAGAGAAAGAGAAAGCAGCACTTTTAAACCGCATTAACTTCTATTCCGAGAACCAGAAGCTTTCAAAATATGTTTTTGAGAAGGTAGAGCCTAAACAAAGACAACTTTTGAAAATTATTAAGGCACTACGTAAACTTGATATAAAGCCTTCTTCGTACTTTCCTAATTCAATGACATTTGTACAAAATCCCCATTATCAGGGAATACACAATGGCTATAAAATTTTGAGGGAAATTACGAATCTTGCAGATGATCAACTGCTAGTCAACCTTGAAGACATTGATGCTATTGGCCTTGTAAATATGCCTTTGATGTATGAGCGATGGTGTTTACTGCAAATTATCAAGGTCTTGAGGGAGTCATTTCGATTTATACCGCAGAGTAACTGGAAATATCAATTAATTGATGCGATTAAAACCAACAAAATAGATATTGAAGTAAGTCTTTCTAATGTTAATTCAAAGCGCTTTATTACCTTAACCTACGAAAAAACATTGGATAGCGGTAAAAGACCCGACTTTGTGATCGATCTTGAGTGGTATGCCGATGACGATGCTCTAAATCAGCATGTACAAAATAAGCGCTTTGTAATGGATGCTAAATTTTACGATAAAAAGACCTTTGAAAGATTTGGAGGCTTGATGGGTGTTGCTGACAATCTTTATAATCAAAAACACTATCGAGAATCAACTGATAACCCCGTATTTATCATCCACCCATGTAGAACAGCACTTCCTGAGCGCGTGACTTCTCAAGAGTGGGGAAAATACAGTTTTCTAGGCGAGTTACCAATAGGGGGCTCTAACATTAACCCTGATCATCAATATGGTGGAGTATTTCTAAGTCCGATTGATAGACAGTTGTATACTGATGAACTACAAAGATTACTTGGTTTATTTTTGCAATATAAGCTAGAACACTCAGGAACCCTAGATAATAAACGGTCTGATGATCGTATTGTATCAAAACCATTTTGTATTCGCTGCGGTTCTGTAAATATACGCACAATCGACAAGCCTTCATATTATAAAAATAGGCAAGGGCAAAAGGTCAAGCGTACTTCTCGTTCTGTATGGATGCAATGCAACGATTGTGAGCAGTTTATTAGTTTTAATCACTGCCGAAATACCAACACACGACTAGTCAAAAATGGTTTTTATTGGACGTATCATTCAGCAAGAGCCATCGAGCCATTTAATAATAAATGTCCAAAGTGCAGTGAATGGGGAGCTTGGTAAGTATCTTATGTGCAAAACAAATTCAGAGATCATCAGATAATGGAATCATTCATTAAAGCATATAAGAAAACTGGTAATTCAGTTCTGGCGTATAAGGAAATCACTAGTTGTGATGGGATGTCGCTTGAAGAAATAGCGGATGGTTCATTTTCATATCTTAATGACGTATTCGAAGATATTGATTTTTATGTATCAACTGAATCAGTACAGAAAAATTAAGATCATCACCTGGCTATTACTAAGCAAAATATAAAAGATAGAATGATCCGATAATTAGGTTAATTGAATATTTATTTTCGAATTGTATGAATTATTTATTGGTATTTGTAGTTTTTCTGGAAGTTTCCCTCTCTAATTTTTATAGCATTTCCATTTGTGTATTTTTGAGGCTCTATAGTTATTTCTGATACGAACTTACCTTGAGATCAAATTCAAGGTAAGCACATTTTAGATAATTAATAAGACTGTTATTTTATGCTAAACGGCAAAAATTAAAATTTATGAGCCTTTTATCGTTCAACGCAGTAGCGTAAACGTTTAGCGTAGGTCTCTAAAAAATCGCCATTCAAAGTACGAATTTGATGTTGGTTATTAAGAGTTATTAACTGCTGTGCATGACTCATTTCAAATCTAGGAGATAATCCAGATCCTATTTCTTTTAGCGGATTACGTCTTTTTATAATCTCGAAGACCTCAAGTGCTTTCATTGCTGGTATGTAACAGATAAACGCAGTGCGACCTCGGCGACGCATGAACAGGTAATTACTGAAATCCTCAGTTAAGTGTCCTGTAGTTATTGTTTCATTGTCTTCTAGTTGATTGATAAAACACTCGGCACTGATTTGGTCTACTAAATTTATGCCAGAATTATAAGACATCATGATTCCATTCCAATGAGTATCTTCAAAGTCTTCCACATAAGGAGTGGGTGAGTTCTGAATGAAACTCAAAAACTCATGCCAATTCGGCAGAACCTGTTTTGCTTCTCTGGAATTTATGGCTTTCATAGTGTCTTCTTTTGAAGCTGTGAACACTTGACCTATGAATTTTTTCGTCGAGTAAAATATACGGTGACCAAGTCCCATCTGAGCGACAGCTCGAATTATTTCTAGTATTTCTATATTACGAGGACGACGACACATAGTCATTGAATGTTGATCAAACAGGTCAATATGATCTGGATACTCAGCGACAAATGCAATTGTGTAATTATTGCAAGATTCTACGGGAGAGTTATTAATAATAAGCGTTAAAGCAGATAGTGGTAAGTTTGCGTCAAAGTTGTCTTTTATAGATCGAATTATCTTTGAACGATTGCTACCTGTATTGCCATAACACGGGTGGCGGGTGATTGATACGTGCATAATCAACTCCTTACAAGTTTGATTAAGAGTGACCTACCTTATAGATCACTGCTTCGAATTATATAACCAGATGTCTTTGGTTGTGTGGTCATTAATGCAGACAGACTTCACTGAATGCATTTTCAACACTACACACATTGAGCATAACGAAGTTATTTTTTTATCAATACTGTGACACCTAGATAGTATTGGTCGCGGTTTTTTAGTTCTATGACTCATTTTTATTACTGAGGGCTCAATCAAGCTTCTGATATAACACAACATCCTGAATTTCATTAATAAACTGTTCAATGCTATTGCTCATGGCGTCAAAGCTAATGACTTTAGCTCTAGAAATACTCAGGTGTGGGCTCACCTTTTTAGCTGTTTTAATTGCATGATCAATATACTGCTCAGAACTGATATTAGGTAAGTGATAAGCTGTTATTTGATACATCTTCACTTTCTTAGTCATACTATCTTTATTCTGTGGGACAACTAATACAGCAATAGCATTTTTAGATTGCTGTAAAAATATTTCTATTCCTGTAACCAAGTATTGATATTTTGTAGTGAATAAAAGTGCCGATTCACCAGAAATTAAAACTACCTTTTCACTTGATAGGTTTAGGATTTGGTAAGCATCATGAAGTCCGATGTTAGGGACTTTATTAATGTTATTACTTGTATGAATGTATTCCATTTCTTTCTTTAAAGTGGCACTTCTATAACGAGTTTGGTTTTTACAAAACTGTTCAACTACAGCTGCATCGTTCTTGTAACGGTTCCAGACCAAGGTACAAAATTTATCAGTGAAGCACTCATCAATTTGAGGAAGGAACATAGGTACAGCGTTTGACCTTGAACACTCTTCGGTTAAATCGTATTTAAGAAATTCTGACGCCGCGTTGTGAGACTTTTTATCGATGACAATGAATCGACTCTTTACGCCTCCCATACTTTCTAAGATTCGAACAGCTAAGTTTTCTCTTCTTGGATACCAATTCAGCATTTTTGTTTCCTTTAGCTACATTCTGTCTTAATTTTTATACGTTATCATCATATTACTATCAACCGAATAGTCGGGTTATATAACCCGACATAAACACTTATCTAAGGAAGTATTATGACCAATCACCTTCTTGGTGTGCCAATGATATCAAGTAGTGCGAAATCTGTTTTAAGCCATATTCTTGTGTTGCTAGTTCTGCCGGGCTAAACCCTTTTAGCCCGAGGTTTGATATATACCACCAGCTTTCAAAGTAACTGAATTCCTCAAAACAAAATGATGAATACACGCAGATATTCATCAAATCGTCATAATCTATTTCTTTAAGGTAATGCTCAGTAAGGAACTGCTGTATTAGCACCTCCATAGGTGGTTTAGAGTTCATTGGCGTTAGTCTTCAACTGAAGATTCAAAGCACCATCTGGTGTCGTGATGTTAAACATCCCACTGTTTACAAGGATGTAGCATGTGCTTTCGGTTACAAAGATACAATTGTTAACTAACTCAGAAAGTAACTCACTTTTAATGCTGCTACATTTGATGCAAGCCGAGTGTTGTAAGATTGAATCCGAATAAATAAACTCGGGTAACAAACCTAGCTCCTCACATTCACATAACTCTGATTCATTTAATGTAATGTGATTCCACGACCAGTTATCAATAAGACAACATTCCTTGTCAGGATACTCATATTTTACGATATCAATCATCCTATCTTGCGTATCAATAGTGCAACCAATTGATTCAAAATCATTAATTCTATTCGTTATGTTCACTTCTGCAATGTCTTGTAAATTCATGTTTTTCTCCAGTCTTTAACCGATTTAAACAATGTATTACCTATAACTATTACTTATGGTGCTTGAGCCAATATGAACTTAATGATTCACCTGATATTTCATTTTCTCCCGGAGACCAGGCCGGGTAGTGTAGATCACCATCAATGACTAATGATTTAATTCTTTCAATTCCACAACAAAGCGCTGTTGCCGCTTTTAGTATCGATACGTTTTTTTTACATGTGTTGGTGAATTGTTCACTTAACCATTTATCGAATGACCGCTTTTCTACCATTATATTTGCAGGCTGATGACTAAGGTGTATTTTACCCGGCACTTCTTTTAAGAGAATGGCATTAATTAGCATTCCTCTCGTACACAAGTGCATTCGCATCGCTTTTTTATGGTCATCGATATCAGTGACCCCTTTTAAAGAAGAAAGGCCCGTATGAGTGATGAGGTCGCTCACTACTTGAAGGTTAAACATTTGTTCTCTGGCGACATTTGTTCCATTCGCTGAATGCAATGTCCGAGACTGAACTGAATAAAGTAAATCGTTATCCTCAAGTAATAAATACGATTCCAATTGTTGGCGAGTTACGTGATATCTCGCCGTATTATCGATTGAAGAGGACAATATTTTCGCACGAGAAGGGCGAATGAAATCATAAGACTCAATAAACTCAATGTTTGTGCTCGGAGTGCTGATAAGTGGGCATTTCTGTTCTGGATTACTGTCTATATTGAAAAACGTAAGACGGCTTTTAAGTTTTTTAATTGGAGCTAAAATAGCTTGTCCACCTAGGTTTGACAACTCACATCGGTTTTTAAAGCATGATGCTTCCCACTGTTTGATACTCGATGACGACTCTAATATTGAATAAGCATTACGAATGTGGTCATTAAGATTTGAGCAACTTGGTAATGTATAAAACCTGTCAGGGAAAGTATCAAAAGGGCGAGCTATCGCAAATATAGTTTGAATAATATCAGCTATCTTTTTGCTTGTTTGCTCTGTTGTATTTAGGATTTCGTCCCACATTAGTGTTTCAAGTGGTGAAGGGCTTCTCTTCACAGTGTTATCAAAGTCATGCCACAGTAATCCGCATTTTCGACAACCGTCGAAGACAAGCGTATTCCAATCAAATGGATGATTACAAGCAGGGCAGCTATTTGTATAGCTACGGTTATGTTCTTGGCATGCTTGAAAAATTGGAAGTTGGGTTCGACAATCAATAGCATCACCTTCTTTGATGAAATCAATGCAGATCCGGGGTTCTGTTATACGTATATCATTACAAATTCCATCATTAGGATTGTATCCGAACCCAGGTGCATTTAAATCTAGGTGTTTACGCAATTCCTCTTGCGATATATCTAATGCAATGGCTAATTTAGGCAAAATTATCGAGAATTCAACCGATGACCATTTCACATGATTTATCATCTTTATTTTCTCAATAGAAATTACCTTAAACAAATGCTTAATAGACGTTAAACCATTAACATTAGCTAGGCGTAGTAAATACCCTGCAAACAATTCATATTGACGAGGAAGAATACGAACACCTAACATTTTACTTCCTCTTCTTTTTGGCTTTGGCTTTCAATGCCTGCTCAGCGGCTTTGATATCTTTCAATTCAATTAACTTATCTTCAATTTTGTCTAATTTGGCTGAGAATGGATTGAAAGTACCTATTTTATCGTTAACCGGATCGTTTCGATAAGCTTCAATAAATGAAGTTTTGCTTATTTTTTTTGATGACTCCATGCTCAGATTTAATACTTTAAATAATAGATACTTAAATTTTCTTGGTGAGCCTGCACAAGCTAAATACAATCTATCGAACATATCATCAGAATATAAGGGACAAACATTGAGTTCCATGTCATTAAATAAGTCATCAAATCCAGCCAAAAATGAACCAAAATTTTCGATGCCTTTATCTGAATCAATTTCAAATTCTGTTATATAACATTTTATATACCCTAGACGCTCAGCTAGCTCAGCGTATTGAGTAAGTGCTTTTTCGGCTGTCGGAATGCCGGCTACGATTACAATAATTTTGTGCTTATTCATTCTGTTCTTAATAAAATTAAGCGCTTCAATGGTCCGTTTTCCAGCATACTCACGGAGTAAATGCTGGCATTCATCGATGATTAAATACCTAACCACCTGATTCTTAATTAATGTATCCACTCGTCTGGTTAATTCTGTCGCATTACCTGTAAGATCGGGGTGCTCAGCTGCAATTAAAATAGCTTTACAGACAGATATGATGTTTGGTTGCTCGGGCATTTCAAACTTCAAAATAGGTTTTGGGGTAAACTGATAATCAACTGAAGCAATGACATCCGCTGTAACTTGTTCCAAATGGTTAGAAACAAATTTATCTAATACTGTTGACTTACCGAGCCCCGTTTCAGCCAATAGCATCATGCCAATCGATTTTATGCCTGCAAAATGGGTCATAGAAAGGATGGCATTTTTAGCTGTTACATATTGATTCGTCTCTACGACCTTATTTTCAATACCGATGTATGCTTGTTTGATTTTTTCCGGTGTGTTTTTATGCATCTTTATGCGCCTTAATAGTAGGGAGTTTACGTTTTTTAGATACTTGGACTTCATCTGTAGCAACTTGCTGTTCAGCCGTAGTCGTATTATCTAGCGTGGTAAGATCTGCACCTCGCGGCGTTTTACGGCGGCTTGCATTCATTTTTTTATCATGTATTTCTTTTACTACGGTACGCACGGGGTTATCTTTTGTTGCGCGATGATGACCGAAACCTTTGTTGCTGTATTCTTTCGTAGAAAAAAGGGCTTTATATTCAGCGAGTGACATACCTTCCGTAATACGAGGGTCTAAAGCTATTAATTCTAATAACTCACCAGTTTCTTCATCTAGTGCACTTACTCGGCTAATATCATTGTTATTATATAAAATTTGAATGGTTGCTGATTCACCTAGAGATTTTTTCATCTGTCCGATTTCTTGCAAACGGCCACTTGCTTCGTTGTATCTGATTTTATTATTAACAACACCAGCCTCCGATGAGTCCCCAGAAATTGTTCTGAAAACAAAATCACCTTGCTGTAAACGTAATTCATCTTCGTTTGCAGGTAACATTACATACATACTGGCTTGAGACTCCCAGACTTGCTGGGGTGTTCGCCCTCCTAAACCTTTATGTGGCGTTTGATGATATTCATCAACAATCCACTGTGTTATGAGGTTTTCAAGTTGTGCGGGAGTAATAGATGCTTGTTTTTCAAGAGACAGATCAAGTTCTCTGACGTCTTTGACTCGTTTGCAGTATCCTGGGATTGTCTGTAAAAGTTGCTTTCTTAACGTGCCAAAAAAACGTTCTATGTAAGGTTTCTTCCAACCACAACCAGTCTGTGCTAATTGGCACGTAGAACCTAAATCCATCAAAAATGCAATAGTAGTATTTGCTGTATAGCCTGGGCCACCATCAAAGACAACGATTTCAATTAACCCGCACATGGGCCAAGTATTTATTATTTCGGGGCAGACTAACGATGGGTCTTTTTGTAATATCGCGTGTCGATAACTATCAATAACTGAAGATGCGGTTTCACCTGTGCCAATTTGCATCTTATATCCCATGACGCTACGAGAATGACAATCGATGACAAAATACACGACTACTTTCCCAAGGTAATTACCTTCTTCGTCTATAACCCCCAGGGAGAAATGAACCGCATCAACTTCAACACGCTCTAAAATATGGTCGGTTATTAGCATTGACGTTTTGTTACGCTTGGCGGCTTTTAGAGCTCGCTTACCTTCGCGGGCTAATATAACTTCTGCATGGGGGAGCTCTTTTATCCATTTTGTAAAAGTCTTGTAGTGAGGTATTTTTTTGTTTGATTGAAATGCTTTTTTAAATTCATCAACAAAGCAATCATAGCCGTATTGCATCGTTGGTCTAGATAACGTTAAGTAATGATCATCAATACAAGCAAGTGCTAAATCTAGTGTGTTCTCATCGAATGAAGAACGCCTTTTCCTGGTACGACTCGGTAATGTTGCTCTCACGCCAGCAGTATTTTTTTTCGTTATTTTACACCATTCAATTAACGCCGTTCGTGAGGGAGGACAAGGGTCGCCAATTTCTTTTGCTACATAGTTTGTAACTGCTTTTAAGAAATTAACACCACCAATTTTGTCGTCAGTTCTCAATAACTTAACTCTTGAAACATAAGCGCTGCGACGCGCTAACTCTTCAATAGATTCGGTGGTTAGCGGCGCTTGGTTTAACAGTTGCACTCTATCATCGACAGCAAACAATGTTTTACCAAACATATCTATGACGTTATTTCGAGAGAATACTTCACAATCATCTGTCTCGTCAGGTTCAAATACAAATTTGTCTCCATTCGCAACTTTAAGTAACTTGCCTGCGACGCCTGACAACTTAACCTTCGTACCGTTTTGATTCTCTAGTAATTTTTTAATTATATTCATATACACCTACCAAATAATTTGAATTTCAGACCAGCGAGGTTTTAAATCTGCACTAATGAGCTGGTGCGCTAGAGCGCGGCGGATAAAACAAGGTTTAAAGCCAAATTCTTTCAACCGCTTAACTAAGTCGACTAGGTTCATCTGGCAGTAAGGGATCGTTTTCTTTATTTTTTTAAATTCATCAATGGGCTTTGGATGATTAAGCCCAGTCCTCAGTATTCTGTTATTGGCGGCTTGATGTGAATTACGAATAGTAACCTCAGTCACAACTTCAAACTGGTATCCCAAATCGATGAAATGAGCAATTAATATTTTAGTTTTATCTTTAAACTCAATGGATTGGGTGTCTTTAAAGTACTTGATTTCAATTATTTTTTTACTGTTTGAATATCTCAAATAATAATCTGGGGTGTAATTATGCTTCTTACCATTCAATTTAAATTTAAATTTAAAAGTCTGAGGCTGACTAATAATATCT
>Ga0209292_1002282_pt1 | contig 22199 bp, 22 predicted proteins | sample GOMGulsemesocosm_2_FD_184634 | JGI IMG/M metagenome (GOLD analysis project Ga0209292, IMG submission 184634) | Methane-oxidizing microbial communities from mesocosms in the Gulf of Mexico - GOM9C Gulf of Mexico (SPAdes) (version 2) | ecosystem: Environmental > Aquatic > Marine > Cold seeps... | reverse complement strand
AATTAAATACAGACTATCAATTAAATTGGTCTTATAAGTTATCTAAAACCCACTTGTTAAGTCTTGCTTTAAAGAAAAATAAACAAAAATTTGAACAAACTTTCAGGAAATACAATAAAAATCTTATATCACTGTCTTGGACTTGGCTTTTTATTGACGACATGACACTTAGATCAAATATGCAATATATTAATACGACTGATTCACAAACTACTGTAAATAATAGTGAGCATCGCCAGATCAAAATAGATGAAATTAACATAAATATAGAGGTAGCATACAAATGGTAAAATATAGCCTGATTTTTGTATTATATTTTTTTATTTCAATACCCGCTTTTGGTTTGGGCATTACACAAGGTTATGAGTTTGGGCCAGGTGATAGTTTGTCTATTTCGGTATATCAAGAGAATGATCTCGCTTATTCGGGACAAATTAGTCAGCAAGGATTAGTTGATCTACCGCTTTTAGGAAGTATAAATTTAAGTGGTTTAACACAAAAAGAAGCTAAATCTCATCTAGAAGCGTTATTAAAAGATGGTTATCTCGTGTCACCCAGTGTGTCTATTCAAGTCTCTAGTTACCGACCGTTTTTTATTTATGGTGAAGTCAGAAGTCCTGGTAGCTATAAATATCAGCCAGATATCACATTAGAGCAGGTTATTGCATTATCTGGTGGCTTAAAAGACAGAGCATCTCGTAAAAAATGGACCATTCAAAGGGGGGTCGACAAGTCGACATTTGTCGCCGAGCCTTCGACGATAATTCTACCCGGTGATGTTATTAAAATAGAAAAGAGTTTCTTTTAATTTATGGTACAACAAGAAGCCAACTTTAAACCCATAGATGATGAAATAGATCTGGCTGATCTTATTTCTCTTTTTTGGATGAAAAAGTGGTTTATTTTAGTTATTACGTTTTCAGTCTTTGCTATAGGTCTTGTTGTTATAGATAAAATGCCTGAGGTTTACAGTGCTTCAACAACGATTATGGTAAAAGGTGAAAAAGCCAGTAATCCGCTACAATCTCTTATGTCTGGTGTGTCATCTTCTAACGAAGAACTAGATACAACAATCAAACTATTAAAATCAAAACAGTTTGCCAAAGAAATCATTCTACGTCTTGAAGATACTTCCTCTTTATTAAATGCGGCAAAAAATAAAAAGTGGGATGAAGTTCAACTTCTGAATAACTTGAAAATTAGTACGGTTTCTAAAACAAACATGTTGGAAATTGCTTATGAAAGTGAATTTCCTCAATTCACAGCTCTAGTTGTTAATACAATAGCTAATAATTTTGTAAGCTATCAAGCTAACTTGATGCGACATGATAATGAAAGAAGTGGTGACTGGATAAATTCTAAAATTGAAGATGTAAAAAAGAAATTACTTGATGAAGAAGAGAATCTAAAACGATATCGAACTGATAATAATGTTGTTGATATCACAAGCTTAGTGGAATTATCTAAGCTGGAAATTAGTCAATTATATAAAGAGTTACGATTATTAAAACTTGAGCATGAAAAACTTAATCGTATAGATGTAAAAATAAAGTCAGCAAAAGGAAACCAAGTTCAGGTAATGAACATTTTTGAAATTGCTAATTCAAAAATGATCCGTGTATTGACACAGCAAGAGTCAACTCAAAAAGCACAATTATCACAAATAAAACTGAGGTATTTGCACAAACACCCGAAATATCAGGCTATTGAAAATAAAATACTAGATACCCAAGCTCAGCTAAAATCCGAAATAAAAACAGTTATTAATAAATATGTCATAAGGATGAATGAAGTTGAGCATTTAATCGCATCGATACAGCTGAAATTAAAAGAAGCAAACGTTAAGCTAGAACATGCGATAACAAAAAGAATCAACTTTGATAAAATTAAACGAAATATAGATGCCAACATTACTTTATTAGCTTCTATAACAGCTAAACAAAAAGAAGCTGAATTATTAAATGATATAAATAGAGGCGGGGGGATCATTGTTGTTGATCCCGCGATTACACCTAAACATCCAATAAAGCCAAAAAAAGCATTATTAGCAGTATTATCGTTAGTAATGGGTTTTATGCTTTCGGTATTACTTGTTGTTATATTACATTTCTTTGCTGATGCACATCGCAAGTTTAGACAAATCGCTCATCACTATGGTTATAAAGTGATTGGAGAAATTCCTAAAGTGAAGCGTCGTGGAAAAAATAAATCATTACCTATCATTTCAGGAAATGGTAAGCAATTTGATATCTATGAAGAGTGTATTCGTTCAATTAGAACTAAAATATCTTTAGATAGAGAACTCAATAAACAGAAATTAATCGCTATCAGTTCTTTAACGCCAAATGAAGGGAAATCAAGTACTTGTTTGCAGTTAGCCAAATCTTTTTCTGAGTTAGAAAAAGTGATTATAATTGATGCAGACTTGAGAGATCCATCAATTGCTGTCGCGCTTAATGAACCAAGACATAGACCTGGATTAACAAACTTATTGGCACAAACACATACCTTTGATGAATGTGTTTTTAAAGATGAAAATATAAACGTAGATGTTTTAGCATCAGGGCTCAGGCCAATGAACCCACTACTTTTTTTATCAATGAAACGTTTCGAAAATTTACTGGTTGCACTACAAAAAAAATATGACAGAGTCATTTTAGAATGTCCTCCTATTCTGTCTGTAAGTGATGCACTGATGATAAGTAAACATGTTGGTGGTTTAACGTTGGTAGTTGATATTCAAAAAAACTCAGTGGCTAAGCTTAACCATGATTTAGAGTTACTCAATCAGTCAGATACCAAAATAAATGGTGTCATATTAAATCGTGTGAAATATGATAAACAAAATTATTATTATGGCTCTACAAAAAGAGCTTAATTAACCTTAAATATATGACAACTTTAGAATCTTCAAAAGAGCATAAACAAAAATTAATCTGGCAAGTAATACAAGCGATACCCTATGGCAAAGTTACTACTTATGGACAAGTTGCAAAATTAGCTGGCCTTCCTGGCTTAGCGCGCTTTGTCGGCGCTACATTGAAACAATTACCTGATGGATCCAAACTACCTTGGCATCGAATAGTTAATGCACAAGGGCGAATCTCATTTCCAGAGCTCAGTGAACGATATACAGTACAATTAGAGTTACTCACCAGCGAAGGCATAATTTTTAATAATGGAAGGATTAACCTTAAACAACATATATGGTGTTTATAAGTTAATTCCAATAAATATATAAACACGCTAAATGAGCTAAATATATTCTTTTGTTAAATTTATACTAAATTATCAAAAATATTTAAACCTTTTCAATATCAGTTACGACTAAGTAGGTAATGAAGATTTAAATCATTATTAATATTGATTTATATTCCTGGATTTTGAAGAGGTTCCAATGACGGATATTACATATTTATTCATTTTACTCATGCTTCCCGTTATCAGCTTAGCGGCGTGTTATCTCGGTTTCGAGTTAACAAAAGCATTATTTTCCCGAGCGTTTCCCTATTTTAGAGAAAATATGTAATTTAATTAAGTTTTTCATCAAAAAAGTTTACTTTAGCTATTGCTAACTCTTTAAAAATACATAAATATAGGTCCGACAAAAGCTTAAAATAATAAAGATAGGAATTCTAAAGATGAACAAATCTCAATTAGTTGACAAAATAGCAGAAGATGCAGAAATTTCAAAAGCAGCAGCAAGCCGCGCCCTTGACGCATTTACTGGCGCTGTATCTAACTCTTTAAAGGAAGGTAACTCAGTTGCTTTAGTTGGCTTTGGTACATTCTCTGTAAAAGAACGTGCTGCTAGAACGGGTCGTAACCCACAGACAGGTGCAGAAATTCAAATAGCAGCTGCAAATGTTCCTGGCTTTAAAGCTGGTAAAACATTGAAAGACACAGTTAACGCTTAATAATTAATTTATTAAATTTAAAAGGCTTGATTTTATCAAGCCTTTTTTTTTGCTGTTTTTATAATGTAAAGCTCATACCAATTTTAGTAAGTTTGTGACCTAATTTATATTAGATCACATTTTTATTGGGTTTAGTTAAGAAACCCTTAATGCTTTATCTCCTCGGTTTAAACCAAGCGCACCAGATCTTACTACTTCTATAATATCAGTTTCATTTTTTAGAGAGTCTATAAATGACGCTAGCTTTTCTGTACTGCTGACTAATTGCAAAGTATATGTTGATTTGCCCATATCAAGAATTGAACCGCCAAAAACATCCGTTACGCGTGTTACAGCTGCTCTTGATTTCTCATTAGCCGCAGTGACTTTTATAAGTATTAACTCCCTCTCGATATGGCTGACTTCGGTTAAATCAATAATCTTTAATACATCAACAAGTTTATTAACTTGTTTAGTGATTTGCTCTAGTATTTTTTCACTACCTTGCGTTGTAATAGTAATACGAGAAATTGACTTATCTTCAGTTGTGCCAACAGTTAAACTATCAATATTATAAGCGCGTTGTGAGAATAGGCCGATTATACGTGATAATGCACCTGGTTCATTTTCTAAAATAATGGATAAAATACGACGCATTATGCTTTTACTCCTTTCTTAAGCCACATATCATCAATTGCACCTGTTTTTATTTGCATTGGGTATACATGCTCATTTTCATCTATATTAATATCAAGGAAGACTAATTTATCTTTGATAGACATTGCTTTTGTTAAAGCCGGTTCTAGTTCATCAATATGGTCTACTCGAATGCCAACGTGACCATAGCTTTCGGCTAATTTAACAAAATCAGGCAGTGATTCCATATAAGAGAATGAATGTCTGCCAGAATAAACCATATCTTGCCATTGTCGAACCATGCCCAGAGAGCGGTTATTAAGTGACACTATTTTCACTGGCAGTCCATATTGCATACAAGTAGATAATTCTTGTATATTCATTTGAATAGAACCATCACCGGTTACAACGACTGATTCTTTTTCAGGAAAGGCAAGTTTTACACCCATCGCAGCAGGTAAACCAAAACCCATAGTGCCTAAACCACCAGAGTTGATCCATTGTCTCGGTTTTGCAAATGGGTAGTATTGCGCCGCAAACATTTGGTGTTGGCCAACGTCAGAGCTAATATATGCTTCACCATTAGTTACTTTATATAAAGTTTCAATCACTGTTTGAGGTTTTATTTTGTCAGAATCTTTTGAATAGCTCATACATTTTTGATCACGCCAATTATTAATTTGGCGCCACCAGTCTTCTTGCGCTGCACGATCTATTTGTATGTCGCTGTTATCTATTTCTGTTTGAAGTTGTTCAAAAACAGTTTTAAGATCGCCTACAACTGGCACATGCGCATGGATTGTTTTGGAAATTGAAGTTGGATCAACATCAACATGTACGATAGTTGCGTTAGGACAAAATTTATTAACATTATTTGTAACGCGATCATCAAACCGCACTCCTAAAGCTAATATTACGTCAGCGCCTGCCATTGTTTTATTTGCCTCAAGCGAGCCATGCATACCTAACATGCCAACAAAATTAGGGTGAGTACCATCAATACCGCCTAGGCCCATTAGGGTATTTGTGATCGGTGCGTTTAAAGACTCAACTAAATGCGTTAAATTCTCTGCTGTATCTGATAATACAACACCACCACCAGAATAAATCACTAGTTTTTTTGCATTTAAAACGGCAGTCACTGCTTTTTTAATTTGCTTAGGATGGCCTTTATTAGTTGGATTATATGAGCGCATTTTTATATTTTCTGGCATCACAAAATCAAATTTTAATTCCGGGTTCAAAATATCTTTTGGTAATTCAACTACCACAGGACCAGGTCGGCCTGACTTTGCTATATAAAATGCTTTAGCGATGATTTCAGGTATTTTCTTTGCATCTCGACAGTTGAAGCTATGTTTTACGATAGGGCGTGAGCAACCCACAATATCGGTTTCCTGAAACGCATCGTCTCCAATTAAACTTGTTGGTACTTGACCTGATAATACAACCATAGGGATAGAGTCCATATAAGCGGTTGCAATTCCTGTCACGCAGTTAGTAGCACCTGGCCCTGACGTTGCTAACACAACACCCACTTCACCAGTTGCACGAGCGTAGCCATCAGCCATATGTGTTGCAGCTTGTTCGTGACGAACAAGAATATGTTTTACGTCATCTTGAACAAAAAGTGCATCATATATATCTAAAACAGAGCCCCCCGGATAACCAAAAATATACTCAGTATTTAATTCCTTTAGGGCTTTAATTAACAATGCCGCCCCTGACATTTTTTGATCACTCATTATAATTCCTCATTCCCTAAAATTGGGCAAAAAAAAACCTCCGTTAGATGCGGAGGCTTTATTTATTCATTAGCTTTTCACATCAACAACGCTCTGGTATCACTAAAGTGACCAGGACGAGTATATTGATAAGAATAATTGCTAATTTCATGTTTAAATAATATTAAATTTTAATTAACGTATTTTTATGTTTTTTACACTCTAATGTCAAGTAAGTTTTTAAAATGAATTAACAATGTGCTAATTGTTCCGTTAGAGGGTTTAAAGGGATAAATTATGCGAGTATAGTGTTTTCAGGTTAATTTATGTTTTTTTTGTTGTTTTTTATATCGTTTGCTCTTTATTTTATCAATAAAGCTTATACCAATCCGATAATTAAGAGACTTCTTTATTACTGAATTGGTATTATCATGTTAAATTTATAATCGTTCAATTACTGACTGTGTGAAATCAGTCGTTCCATGATTTCCGCCTAAATCTCTCGTTGTTCTATCGCCTGATTTTATGACCTCTGAAACCGCATTTCTAATACGGTGTGCAGTATCTGCCATATCTAAATGTTCTAGCATTTGAATTGAAGCGAGTATCACTGAGGTTGGATTAGCGAGGTTTTTACCCGCAATATCAGGAGCACTGCCATGAACAGCTTCAAATATTGCGGTATCTTCACCTATATTGGCCCCTGGCGCCATCCCTAATCCACCAACTAATCCTGCACATAAATCAGATAATATATCTCCAAAGAGGTTTGTAGTTACAATTACGTCAAATTCTTCAGGTGTCATAACAAGTTTCATACAAGTTGCATCTACAATCATTTCTGTTGACTCAATTTGAGGATACTTTTGCGCAATTTCTCTTGCAATTTTAAGGAATAAACCTGAGGTTGATTTAAGAATGTTGGCTTTATGAACAGTTGTTACTTTTTTTCTATTTTCTCGTAATGCAAGTTCATAAGCAAAAGTTATTATTTTCTCTGCCCCTTCTCGAGTGATCATTGAAATCGCTTGCGCTTCACTGCCATCTTCTGATGTCATTTGACCAAGGCCTGCATACATACCCTGTGTATTTTCACGTACTGTAATGATATCTATATTGTCAAAGCGTGCTTTTGTGCCAATAAAAGACTTAACGGGTCTGATATTTGCAAAAAGATTAAACTTTTTTCTTAATGTGACATTGATCGAAGTAAAACCTTCTCCTACAGGGGTGGTGAGAGGACCTTTAAGCGTGATTTTATTTTTATCAATTGCATCTAAGGTAGATTGAGGTAATAGTTCGCCTGTATTTTCTAAAGCAGCTAAACCTGCGTCAACAAATTCGTAGTTAAAATCACAACCCGCAGCTTTTAAAATTTCTAAAGCAGAATCTATAATACTTGGGCCAATGCCGTCGCCTTTGATAACTGTAATGGTTCGCTTGTCCATTAAACATCCTTTAAATTGGAATAAATATTCAAAGTGTATTTATAGCAATTAAGGGCTTATTTTACTACTTTTTGCATATACAAACAGCCGGTTTAACTAAGTGTTATTCGATTATAAAAGTTGAGTTCTAATAACGAATTTAAAAACTCATCTAAACTTTCAAGTTTTAAGTTTTTGATGGCTTGAGATATAAACTCATTTTCATAAGCATTCAAGTCGCATCCAGGTTTATATATTTTATTAATTAAAAGTAGTGAAATACCTAAGCAATATAGCTGATTAGAAGGTTTTTTAATTGCTTCTTTTGAGTTTTTCCTATGCAAACAGACGAGTGCAGTAAGCCACTCTTTAGGTATTGAATTTTGAATTTTATGTGCTGAGCTCTCTTTTGTATTTTTAATATCTAAAAGGGTTTCTATTAAAAAAAGAGAACCGTGATCTAAGTTTGTTTTACTAATTGATATATGGTGTATTTGATTATTTTTTTCAGCTAATAAAATGTAACAATATTTTAGAATACATATGCTGGCTTCTTCAGGTAAAAAATCATATATTTCTTGTGCTGCTAGTTCTGCAGCAACAGTCAAAGCGTGGACTCTGGGTTTTAATTTAAGCCAGTTCGTATCACCAAGTTCATCTAATTGTAGCTCTAAAATTATTTTTTGTATGAGTAAAGGGGTTCTTATTGCGCCTAACATCATGATGGCATGACGAATAGAAGCGATATTTTGTTTAGTTCTATTTGCCTTTGAAGAGAGCTGACATAGCGCTTGAGCAATATTAGGATATAAATGTAATAAATCACATAACTCTTCAATAGAGTGATGTTTTTTTGAATTAAGATTGTTGATTAGTATATCTATATTTTCTAATGGCTTTTTTGTATTGTGACTGTTTTTAAATTGTAATTCATTTTTTGATGTGATCGCTTCTAAAGGTGCAAACCATATTTTAAAAATAACCCTTTGATCAGTACAAATATGTTGCGCTTGATTTTGGTTTAACAGAGGCTTTGATAGCGAAAAGCTACCTTTACTTGAGTCTGTTTCTTGCGGAATTTTAAAGCATAGATCTACTAATTTATCTTTTTTATCAAATTGACCGATATAATAACAATCTGGGCTGGAGCTGATCTTTGTGCCAGGTAAAATCGCAGGTAAATGACTTATCAATGTTTTTAAAATATTTTGAACAGTTAACTGCGAAGACTTCTGATAAAGCTCTGCTATTGCTTTAGTTAAACTTTTTGCTTTATGGTTTTTTGCTAAAGTAATTTCTTTTGATAATAGGGTTGAGATACTGATAATTATGGTATTTATATTAGTTAATGAATTATGTTTATTCCCTGATATGACTTGTTTATATAAAGTAAGATTATGAAATATATTTTGTATTACGCTATCGGGTACCTGAGCATAGTTCATTAACTTAAGCGCAAGCGCATAGCGCATTTTATAAAGCTTGATCCCTTGAGGGGATATTTTTAGGTTAGCTGCAATCGCGTTACTTTCTTTTTGGATACAAATATACTGACATAAACACACAGCAATGAGTTGTTGTCGAATAACATGATTTATCCCTAGGCTCTGACATATTGATAAAACAATTATAATTTGATTTATAACAAGGTTTGTAGTGTAGCCTTGTTTTTCCAGATAAAAGCTTAATTGGGCTTGCATTGCATTTGGGTTTGATTCAAAAAAATGATCATATTTCTCTGCTAAATAGCTGATGGTTGGAAAAATACTCTTCCATTTATCTTTTTGATAATATAGACCCAGAAGTTTTTGTGTTTCACTTATTAATAATGCAAGCTCTGTTGCAGATAATTTATTCATTTGAAATATTTTCGTATGCTTTATCAGCCCCAGGCCCCCAAGCAATGAGTAAGTTATTTTTAAACATCAATCCAGTACATTCATCCACAGTGGTGATGCCATCAGATTTCATATGCTGTGTGCGGTAATATAGAATTTGATATGTATCAGTAGGGCTTTTCTTTGCAAAAGTAAGATCTGGAGAGCCTAGAGTTTCGATCACAGTATCAAAATATCTTGGGTTTTTAATTTTTAGGTTTGATATAAAACGTTTATTATATGATTGACGATCTTGCCAAGTCATGGTTGCAGGATCATCTTTATAAAATAACATGACAGATGCAGCTAAAACTGCGTAAACACCTAGGCCTAATAATATGTAGCGGAATATTTTTTTTGTCATAAGAATCTTAGCTCAGTTTCACTCTTAATTGCTTTAATGAAAATCCCAGATTTATATCAGTTCGTAATGTAACTAATACTTTTGCAGTTATAAAATCAGATAGTGAATTTGTTAGTTTTAATTTTATTTTATCGGGTAAAGTATCATTATCTAAGGCTGTTTCAACATTTATATTGTCGGTTAATATACTTAATGCCGTTTTCTTCCCTATACCCTTTACGCCAGGAATATCATTTGTATTATCACCTGCTAAAGCCCAAAATTCTACTAATTTGTTAATAGGCAAATTAAACTTATCGTATATATCATCGGGTGTTATGAACTTTTGAGAAAAATAATCATAAATTGAAATATGTTGATTAAGTAAAGGTAAAAAACCTTTGTCAGTAGAGATAATAGTACATTGAATATTTTGATTTGATATTTTTGTAGCAAGCGTCGCTATGATGTCATCAGCTTCATCTTGCTCTGGTGAAAATGACATGATCCCCGCGTCATTAAATCCTTGTTTGAATGTGCAAAGCGCATTTTTTAGTGCAACAGGCATTTCGTTTCTATTTTGTTTATAGTTTTCAAAATAGGTATAACGCCAACTTTTATCGCCGTCAAACACCGCGATAGCGTGTGTTGCTTGAGATAATTTTAATAGTTTATTTGTTGCATTCATAACCCTTTGATGCGCTGACTTTATTATTTGTTCATCTGTTAAGTGCTTATGGTTACTATCTACAGCATAAATGCGCCTAATTAAATTTAAAGCATCTATTAATAATACGTTTGTTGACATTGGTTTTTATTTAGCCCTTTATTTATAAACCAAACCACTTCAATGTTTAAGGTGAGTCTTATATTTGAAGTGGTTTGGGCTGTAGGGCAACAATGTGCCCTTTATATTATTATTTTAACGATTTCTTTAATAATAATCAGTAATAGCAGTGCATTTGATTGATATTATTTTTAAACCTTAATTTTATAACAAGGTACATAAGCTGCACCAGGTAACTTCATTCTGCCTTGTTTTACAAAAGCTTGTAAAAGGCTATCCATATATTTCATTAAATCAGGGTCTCCTTGTAATTCAAATGGACCATTCCTCTTAATTTCTTGAATACCTTCATCTTTCACATTCCCAGCAACTATCCCTGAAAATGCCCGTCTTAAATTTGCTGCTAGTTGTTGTGAGGGTTGAGATAGATGTAGGTTTAAGCTGGACATGTTGTCATGCGTAGGTGCAAAAGGTAACTGAAATTCAGGCTCAATTTTTAATGTCCAATTAAAATGATAGGCATCTCCTTTTGCTTTACGGTATTCTCTTACTTTAATCATTTCCTGCTTTAAGTGAGCCGCTACAGCATTTGGATCATCAATAATGACTTTAAATTTTGATAGTGCGCGATCTCCTAAAGTTCTTTGAACAAAAAGTGAAATCTCATCAAAGTATGATTTACTTTCTTTTGGGCCTGTTAAAACGACAGGTAAGCATTGCTGTTCGTTTTCAGGGTGTAGTAATATGCCTAATAAGTATAATAATTCTTCAGCTGTACCTGCACCTCCAGGGAAAATGATAATACCGTGGCTTATTCTAACAAATGCTTCTAACCTTTTTTCGATATCCGGTAGAATAGTGAGTTCGTTGACAATCGGGTTTGGTGGCTCAGCTGCAATAATACTCGGTTCAGTAAGTCCTACATATCTATTATCACGAATTCGTTGTTTTGCGTGGCCAATTGTAGCGCCTTTCATAGGTCCTTTCATTGCGCCTGGTCCACAACCAGTACAAATATTTAACCCTCTTAAGCCAAGTTGATAGCCCACTTCTTTAGTATATCTGTATTCATTGTCTGCTATTGAGTGTCCTCCCCAACAGACAATCATATTGGGCTCTTTAGTGATAGGTAGGGCATTTGCATTTCGAAGCATATCAAATACCACATGAGTAATATGATTTGAATCTGTAAGATTAATACGATTATTATCATATTTGCTTTGTATAAATAAAATATCACGAATGACAGAGAATAAATGTTCGTGGATACCTTTTATTATCTGACCATCGACAAAAGCAGTTTCTGGTGGGTTATGTAATTCAATTTTTATGCCTCGCTCTCGGCATAATAAATTTATATCAAAGTTTTTATATTTTTCGTATATTTCGGAACTAGAATCTGTATGACTACCCACGTTTAAAACGGCTAATGAGCAGTTTCTAAATAGTGAGTACAAATTACTTGTTGAAGACTTTTTAAGGGAATCTACTTCCAATTGTGAAAGTAGATCTAATATACCAATTGGATTTAATTGTATACTCATACGCATTCCTTAAATAACTATATAATTTAAATATAGTTTTTAATTTAATAAATGCGATTATTTTTTTAAAATTATACGATCTCTTCCTGAATTTTTAGCTTCATAAAGTGCAGCATCAGCGCGATCAAATACTTCAACTATGCTGTCGTTAGTCCTAAATTGACTCGCACCAATTGATATAGTGATTCTAAGATTTTTATTTTTAAACTTAAAAGGGATAGCCCTAATCGTTTTTCTTATTTTCTCAAGTGGTGCTGTAATTTGTTTTAGATTTGAATTAGGCATGATGATTACAAATTCTTCACCACCAAATCGTGCAATAAAATCTGTTACACGGACTGATTTTTTTAGTGCATTAGCGAGTACTTGAAGTGTTTTATCACCCGCACTGTGGCCAAATGTATCATTAACACTTTTGAAATGATCTATATCTATTACAACTAAACATAAGTCGTGGTTACTTCTGTTAAAGGTATTGTATTCTAATGCGATTCTTTCATCATATGCTGCTCGGTTAGGCAGTTTAGTTAAGGTATCTTGTAAGCTTTTAAACCTTTGTTCTGCCAGTCTTTCTTTATAGTCGTTCGTTTCACTTTCTAAAGAGTTTATTTTACTTTGCATCTCTTTTAGCGTGTTAGCTAAAGACTCTCTCTCTGACAGTTCAAGATCTTCTTTAAACTTAATATCTAAGGTTAAAGCTTCTAGTTTTTGCCCTACAATCATCTTTAAAGAATCAATTGTAGAAGCCTCTTCCGTTTCACAAGCAAGTTGAGATATCTTAAGTTCGATTTTTTCATTTAAATCAGCCATTTTATGGCCAACTTCTTTAGAACGTTGAACAGAGTCTAATAGCGTTTGATGTAGTAAAGTCAGTGTTTGGTTTACATTAACTAGGAATTGCTGTGCTGTATCTCTTTCTTTGGAAATACTAGAAATAATGATACGAATGATATTAATACAAGCATCTAACAATACTTCTAGTTTAAAGTCTTGACTGATTTGAATTTTTATTTTTTCAAATTCAACCGCATTTTTTCCTTCAAATGCCAGTTCACTTGTTAGATTTAATAATTCTTGTGCTAGATTAGGCGCTATCTCTGGTTTGGTTGAATTTAAATTACCATGTTTATTGTTTAATACTTGATGGTAAATTTCAACTAACTTTGATAGTAAAGGAATAAAATCTGATGTTGCTTTTATGCCATCTAAGTCATTAGATAGCAGATTTCTTAAACTTCTGCGAAGGTCGTCAGGTACGCCTTTAGTTTGTTGTAACTTTTTACCTGCATCATTGACACTTTGCTGCAGCTTTCTAATATTTGAATCTTGTTTTGATTCTTGTATTTTTAAAATATTTGAAATTTCTTCAATGAAAGGTGATAAAACTTCAAAATCTACGCCTTTATTCAACAAAGCACGTAATTTAGCTAGTTTATTATCAAGTTCTAAATCTTGGCCTTTACACACAAGAGACAATCGCGCTACAAACTGTGTTAATGCGCTAAGCTGAGTTTGTCTTGTCGTTTCAATAAGATCTCTATTTTTGATTGCTTTATTGAGTTTGTTTTGTAAAGTTTCTAATTGATTTGACACTAACTTATGTCTTCCTTTTCAATGAAAATAAAAATATTAACCTTTGTAGTATACGTAAATAAGATAAAAACTAAATAGTCAAATTACAATTTAAATTAATCTTTGTGATTTGTAATATCTAATGAAATAGGCGTCCCTAAAATGACATCCCTTTCTTTCTGAGTTAATAAAATCCAATCTTGAATCTCTGTATCTGTACGCCCACAGCTTTCACAAAAACCTTTTAATCGATAGCATTTGCCGATACAAGCTGTTTTATATTGCTTTTTGTTCATTTTAATATATCTAATTTTATTAGAAGTTAATGTCGTTAACTCAGTTACATATTTCGCGACTATGTTATCATTGTTGATGAGTTTTTATAACATTTTAAAGGGAAATGTATGCAAAAAAAATTGATCTGGATTTTATTATTTATAAGTTTTTTTGCTTCAGCTAAAGATTACAGTAAATTATATCAAAAACTGGATAAATCAGTTGTGATTATTTATTCAGATACCGAACAAGTTAGGGCGCAAAACAATGAATTAGTTTCCTTTACCTCTAGTAGTTTAGGCACAGGCACCCTGATCAATTCTGAAGGTCTCATTTTAACTGCTGCGCATGTTGTTAATAGTGCAGATGAACTTACTGTTGATGTACAAGGAAAAGGTCAATTTAAGGCTAAGGTACTTTCTAGTTATCAGGCCGCAGACATTGCTTTAATTAAATTAATAACAAATGAAAATGATTTTCCGGCTATTAAAATAGCAAACTCGGAGAAAACGAAAATAGGTGAAGAAGTTTTTGTGATTGGTACACCTTATGGGTTAAGCCATACTTTAACAGTGGGTCATTTAAGTGGCCGTCGTACACAAAAAGGACTTGGTAAAGGTGAAATTGAATTTTTACAAACTGATGCGGCTATTAATCAAGGTAATTCTGGAGGACCATTATTTAATAGTAAAGGAGAACTAATAGGGGTTGTAAGTTACATAGAAACGCAATCAGGTGGTAACGAAGGGTTAGGCTTTGCTGCTAGTAGCAATATGGTCAAAAGAATCTTAATTGAACAACCTACCATTTGGTTTGGCCTTGAGTTTACAGTTTTACCAACAGGAATTGCAAAAGCACTTAATGTCCCGCAAAAATCAGGATTATTAATTGAGAAAGTAGCTAAACAAAGTTTTGCTGATAAAGTCGGGTTAAAAGGCGGTGTATTAGAAGCTGAAATTGAAGGGCAACAGTTGATCTTAGGCGGAGATATCTTACTTGCAGTAGGAGATATACATATTACAGGTGAGACTAATAATTATTTAAGTATGGCTAACTATTTGAAAAGTGTAAAGAATGGAGAAAGGATTACATTTAAAATATTAAGAAATGGCCATGTTATTGAGTTATCTGCAGCAAAACCAAACATTAAAATAAAACTTATTTAAACTAAATATTATAAGTAGGTGAGCCCAATTTATATGAGCTCATCTATTGTCTTTATGCTACCTTCTACCCACTTCAAAAGAGGTCATCCAAACATCATTTAATTTAGCTAATGTTTTACCTGAATGAATTGAAATACTGGGTGATTTATCATTTAAATAAAATGTAGTTCTAACAGAGTTATTTTGATTGTCTGTTTTACTATTCCAGCCACTTTTATTTAAACACGCTTTCGTAAAATCTAATGCTTGAGAATAGATAGCGATTGCTTGATCTTTATCTGAAAAATTTTGCTGACACATGTAATTTATTGCATTGTTATTTGATTTAGATATTTGGCAACTGTCTCCAACTAAGTTATAACTTGCTTGCCAAACTTCCATATACTTATTTTTTACCCGATTCTTTTTTAAAGGCGAAAATTCATTATTAAATGAAGTTAATAAACCTTGAATTTTATCACACGATGACATGTTATCGATTTGTACTGTCTGTTCAGGAGATAAAGTATTGACGCAGCCGCTTAATGCAATAGATGCGGCTATAAGAGCGATATAAGATTTCATTTTTCAATCCTTGGTAGATAATTTAGCTAATGCAAGCATACCTCGTATATTGATTAATAAAAAGAAAAGGCATCAATCTTGATACCTTTTTTGATTCGGATTAATTTTTAAACCTATTTATGGCGCTGCTCTAATACTTTTACTACCTGACTAATATCAGTTTCACTGCGTTGCAGTAGCACTAACAAATGATACAGAAGATCTGCAGACTCATTCTTTAATTCATCAATATCTTGTTTTACTGCTGCAAGAGCTACTTCCACACCTTCTTCACCGACTTTTTGAGCACTTCGGCTAATATCTTTTGCAAATAAAGAGGCTGTATAACTTTTATCTGGATCGTCATTTTTACGTTGAGAAATCACCTGATTTAATTGTGCAATAAAGGCTAGATCTGGTTTTGCATTTTCAAAACAGCTCTGTGTGCCTAAATGACATGTCGGACCTTTTGGTTCAGCTAATATTAAAATAGAATCAAAGTCACAGTCAGTGTGAATTTCTTTAACCATAAGATAGTTATCTGAGGATTCACCTTTTGTCCATAACCTTTGTTTTGAACGACTATAAAAGGTCACCATATTACAGGCTAATGTTTTTTCCATTGCTTCAAGGTTCATAAACCCTTGCATTAAGATAATGCCAGTATTTTTATCTTGAACAATTGCAGGAATAAGTTCACTTTTTAAAAAATCAATTTCTTTGATATTATTTGTATTTATTAACATAATCTTGTCGCTATTTTATTTTGAGCTAAATATTGTTTAAGTTCAGGAATTTTTATAATGTTTTTGTGAAAAACACTTGCAGCAAGCGCACCATCAACATTGGCTTGCTCAAATACATTTTTAAAATCAGCCATTGAACCTGCACCACCTGAGGCTATGATCGGTAAAGAACAAATGTTACGTACTTTATTTAATTGCTCAATATCATAACCATTTCTGACACCATCTTGATTCATGCAATTAAGTACGATTTCACCGGCGCCTAAATCTTGCACTTTTTTTACCCAGTCTAATGTTTTATAACGTGTTCTACTTGTTGCATTTGGATCGCCTGTTAATTGGTAAACAAGATACTCGTTAGTCACTTCATCATAAAAGCTATCTATGCCAACAACAACACATTGTTTACCAAATTCATCATGTAGTTCTTTGATAAGCTCAGGTCTTGCGATCGCTGGACTGTTAATACTTATTTTATCAGCGCCTTGCTTTAAAACTCGGGCTGCATCCTCTACAGATTTAATGCCACCAGCAACACAAAATGGAATATCAATATTTTTTGCAATGGTTTCAACCCAAGTTAAATCCAATAGGCGCTTTTCTACACTGGCACTGATCTCATAAAATACAAGTTCATCAGCGCCTGCATCGCTATAAGCTTTGGCTAAATCTAATATCTCGCCAACAACTTCATGGCCTTTGAACTTAACACCTTTTACAACTTGGCCATTTTTTACATCTAAGCAAGGTATTATGCGTTTGCTAAGCATCTATTGCCTCCTCAACGGTAAACGCATTATCTAATAATGATTTACCTAAAATAATACCCGATACACCTAATTCTTTTAGCTGTTTAATATCTTTAAGTGAGCTGACACCACCAGACGCCTGTACTTTTATCTCTGGAAACTCATTTAAAAGATCTTCATAGAGTTCAAAAGATGGACCTGTCATCGTGCCATCCTTACTGATGTCCGTACATAGAAAGTCAGTAATGCCGATAGATAAGTAAAAAGCCACTAACTCAGATAGGCTATACTTTGATGCTTCTAACCAACCATGTGTTGCTGGTAACCAGCCTGAATCTGTCTTATTAACATCTAATGCAATCACAAAGTGTTTTGCACCAAACTTATTGATCCACTCACTGACTTCTTGACGTTTCTCTACAGCCATAGATCCAATCACTACTTGGGATGCTCCTGCGTCTAGCCAAGTAGTGATATCCGATTCGCTTCGTATGCCGCCGCCGATTTGAAAAGGCACTTTGAGCTCTTTTAATGCGTTTTGAATATGTTGCCATTGTTTTTTACTCGGATCACGTGCACCTTCTAAATCAACCAAATGTAATTGCTTTGCTCCTGATTGGGCATATTCTTTTAGGCGCTGTGAAAGTTCAAATGGGTAAAACTGAGCAGTATCGTATTTACCTTGATACAAACGCACGATCTTATTTTCTAATACATCTAATGCTGGAATAATCATAATTTTGTAAGCCTAAATTTGCCAATCTAAAAAGTTTTGTAATAATCGTGCGCCGACTTTTGCAGAGCGTTCCGGGTGGAATTGCATGCCAGCGATGTTATCTTGTGCCACTATGGCTGAAAAATCTTGGCCATATTGAGTAGATGCTAACGTACATTCATTCACTTGATGTGCAAAACTATGCACAAAATAAACTTGATCTTCACTCGATAAGCCTTTTGTTAAAGCATGAGGTTTGAGTACGTTTAGATTATTCCAACCCATATGCGGACTTGTTAGTTGACCAACGTCAAGTTGTGATACATTGCCCTTAATTTTACCTAAAGTTTTGATATTACCTTCTGACGAATGTTCACATAATAATTGCATACCTAAACAAATGCCCATGATAGGTCTTTCAAACGCATTAATTGCTTCAAGCCAACCGCCTGATATTAATCTGTCCATAGCAACAGAAGCATGACCTACGCCTGGTAAGATAATACGCTCAGCTGACTCAATTTGTTCTACATTTGTAATTACGTTTGGTGTTACCCCTAAGCGCTCAAAGGCAAATCTGACGGAATTAATATTGGCACAACCCGTATCTATAATTGCTAACACTGACATCTCCTTACAAACACCCTTTAGAGCTGGCTAAACTTTGGCTTATATCTTGTGTTATTGCCATGCGTAGTGCTCTTGCAAACACTTTGAATAAACCTTCGACCTGGTGGTGACAATTACCATCGCTGACACTCAAAATTAAACTCAAATCGGCGTTATCACTTAAGCTCTTGAAAAAGTGCTCAACCATTTGCACATCTAAATCACCAGTCTTCTCTCTGCTAAAATTAGCATTTAACACAAAAGAGGCGCGACCTGATAAATCAATTTGTGCTTGAGCTAAGCATTCATCCATAGGAAGTGAAAAACCATATCGTGCAATTTGAGATTTTGTGCCTAATGCTTTTTTAAGTGCTTGACCTAAAGCGATGCCGATATCTTCGACTAAGTGATGTTCATCTATATGCAAGTCACCTTTAGCTTGGATATCTAGCATAAAGTTACCGTGAGTTTTGATCTGATCTAACATGTGATCAAAAAATCCTAAACCAGTACTTATATTACCTTTTGCAGATTCATCTAAGTTTAACTTAACTGAAATTTGTGTCTCTTTAGTATCTCGACTGATACTTGCTTGTCGGTTTAAAGTCGTTAACTTGGTAACAATCTTTGGCCAATCACCATCATATAGAATACCTTCGCAGCATAAGTTTTTAGCAAGACCAATATCTGTTTCTCTATCACCAATGACGTATGAATTTGCTAAATCGACTTTGCCAGATTGCATCAAGCTTGTTAATAAACCAGTTTTTGGTTTTCTACAATCACAATTTTGTTCATTAAAATGCGGACAAATTAATACAGATTCAAAAATAATGCCTTGAGTTATGAATATTTCCATCATTTTATCTTGAGCAAGATCAAAATCAGCAGTAGGAAAGCTGTCTGTACCTAAGCCATCTTGGTTTGATACCATAACTAATGTATATCCTGCTTGTTGCAACTGTAATAATGCAGTTATAACACCAGGTTCAAGTTTAACTTTAGCTAACGTATCAACTTGTTTATCTTCAATTGGTTCATCAATTAAAGTGCCGTCACGATCAATGAATAAATAAGGTTTTTGCATGATTATCTCTTACTGCTTAAATTGTTATTATTTATGGTATCAAGCCAAATTTTTACTTGAGCTAATTCTGTATTACTGCCAATGCTAATTCTTAACCAAGCATCACTATTAAAAAGATTAAAAGGTCGCATGATCAAACCCATGTCACTTGCGACTTTTAGATATTCTGTGTTTTGAAGTTTTAAAGTGACAAAATTACCTGAACCGATTAATACATTTTCAACTTGTGGTGAAGTGTCAAGCCAATCAATTAATTCAAGTTTTAGCTTATTTAAAATATTGACCTGTCTACGCATACTGGAAATAGCATCATTTCCTAACGCATTTTTTGCGATAGCAGCGACAACTGTTGAAACCGGATAGGGCGCCAATACTTTTCTCATCGCTGCTAAGATAGTGGTTGAAGCTAAAGTGAATCCACATCTCAATCCTGCTAATGCAAAGGCTTTTGATAAGGTACGTAAAACAACGATGTTTGTTGTTTCATTGATTAATTTTGTACTCGAATAATCACTGCAAAATTCTATATATGCTTCATCAACGACCAAAATAGTATTTGAAGGCAATGCATCTGATAAAGCTTGTATTCTTTTGGTATCAACTAATGCACCTGTCGGGTTATTTGGATTACAAATAAATACTAATTTTGAATTACCTATTTTTTCAACTAATTGCGCTATTGTGTCAGACTGTAAATCATCTTGGGTTAAAGCATTCAAGCCAATGTTGTGACTTTGCGCACTGACTTTATACATACCATAAGTAGGTAAAAATAGTGCGATACTGTCTTTACTCGGTTCACAGAAAGTGCGAATTAATAACTCAATGCCTTCATCTGCACCACGGGTCATTAAAACTTGATTCGTATTTACTTGAGCATAATTTGCATATCGCGATATCACATCTTCAGGTTGTGGCTCTGGATATCTATTTAAATCATCTGCACTAAAAGAAATATTTTTAGCATAAGGGTTTTCATTGGCATTAAGCCAAGTTGTGCCTGTCAGTTTTTCACTTTTTGCTGAACTGTACGCTGTTAACTGCGCAATGTATTCAGGTAATAGCTTAGATGTTTGATTTTGTTTTAGATCAGACATTATGCCTCTCCTTGTTCTAATCTAATGCTCACAGCTTTGGCGTGAGCATCTAAGCCTTCAGCCTGTGCTATTGGTAATATCGCTTTAGATAGATCAGTTAAACCTTGCTTAGTGATAGTTTGCACTGTGTAGGTACGGTAAAAGTCTAATAAATTTAAACTAGAGCATACTTTTGAATAGCCATAAGTTGGTAATACGTGATTAGTACCAGATGCATAGTCTCCAGCGGATTCTGGGCTATAGTCACCTACGAATACTGAACCTGCATTTTTAACGAGCGGCAAATATGCATCACAACAGCCTAATTGCAATATTAAGTGCTCAGGACCATAGGTTGCGGAGACTTCAAAAGCTTGTTCAATTGAATCAACAAAAATAAAAGCTGAATTTTCAAGTGCTGCCATTGCAGTTTTAGCTCTAGAAAGGCTTTTGAGCTGTTGGCTTAATGCAACTTTGGTTTGCTCAATTATTTGTTCGCAATTTGAAACCAAAACAACTTGAGAGTCAGCACCGTGTTCTGCTTGAGATAACAAGTCTGCAGCCACAAAGTCTGGATTTGCTCTTTGATCGGCAATTACTAATACTTCAGAAGGACCTGCAGGCATATCAATCGCTAATCCAGGTACTTGTTGTGATACCAGCTGTTTTGCCATAGTGACAAAAGCATTTCCTGGACCAAATATTTTATTTACCTTAGGAATACTTTGGGTACCAAATGCCATCGCTGCAATCGCACCGGCACCGCCTGATTTTAAAATTGTTTTAATACCACATAATTTTGCGGCATATAAAATGGCAGGGTTTAATGTATTTTCATTTTTAACAGGTGTTGCTAGTACAACTGTTTTAGCGCCACTTAATTGCGCAAGTACACCTTGCATTAATACTGATGATGGCAGTGGTGCACTGCCACCGGGTACATATATACCGACAGATTCGATTGCTTGATACTTTAATTCACACAAAACACCAGGAATTGTCTCTAGCATGATATCTTTTGGTTGTTGTATTTCATGAAAAGCTAAAATGTTTTGGTATGCACTATCAATGGCTGTTTTCAACTCACCACTTAGTAGAGACTGAGCTTGATTAATATCATTTTCTGATACTAATAAATCAAGTTCTGATACATTATCAAACTTTTGGGCCAGTTTTATGAGTGCATTATCGCCCTCTGATTTTACTTGCTCTAATATTGCTTGTGTGGCTGATTTGATGTCAGCGCTAATCGCAATAGCAGGGCGTTGTAAAATAGATTCTTGTGCTGCACTTGTTTCCTCATTCCAGTTAAACACGTGCTTTACTCCATCATTTTTTCAATAGGCATTACTAAAATCGAGCTAGCGCCTAATGCTTTAAGAGATTCCATGGTTTCCCAAAATAATGTTTCTTGGCTGACCATGTG
>Ga0209292_1002279_pt1 | contig 22214 bp, 16 predicted proteins | sample GOMGulsemesocosm_2_FD_184634 | JGI IMG/M metagenome (GOLD analysis project Ga0209292, IMG submission 184634) | Methane-oxidizing microbial communities from mesocosms in the Gulf of Mexico - GOM9C Gulf of Mexico (SPAdes) (version 2) | ecosystem: Environmental > Aquatic > Marine > Cold seeps... | reverse complement strand
ACAGCAACGGAGCTTAATTCTGACTTAGAAAATAATTTCGGAAGTACGGTAACGGATAATACGCCAATGAGTAATATGACCATAATCAACTCGATCATGGTGAAAGCGTTCTGATGGCGCATGAGACTCCCCTAACGCGAATTGAATTCTATTGCTGATATGCAACATTAAATTTATCGGAATGAAATTAATATTATCGCGTTTTAGTGCTTAATAAGGTGGTACTTTTTCTCTAACCTAACAATAAATGATAATCCAAAGGCGATGACTCAGGCAATGCTTTTTTAGTCACAACGCGTAATTAATTGTGCCAGATTGAGCAAGAACTAACGGTGGATGTTTCTTAAGCAATCGGTGTTATCTATGTTATTGTTTTTAATCAACGAACTTTTTGTCATAAATTTACTAAAACACTCTGTTGTTGCTTGTTTAAAGCGGTAGTCATTGGTAGAGTTGACAGGTTTTCTTTTTCATAAATTCAACTTAGGCACTTTCGATGTTTAAAAAGCTACGTGGTTTATTTTCAAATGATCTTTCGATAGATCTAGGTACAGCAAATACCCTAATTTATGTCCGTGATCAGGGGATAGTGTTAGATGAGCCATCAGTAGTGGCGATCCAGGAAGATCGTGGTAACGGAACTCGCCGTGTCGCGGCCGTTGGTACGGATGCTAAGCGTATGCTTGGTCGTACGCCAGGAAATATTCAAGCAATTCGTCCAATGAAAGATGGTGTTATTGCCGATTTTCAAGTGACTGAAAAAATGCTGCAATACTTCATTAAGCAAGTTCACAATAACAATATATTACGACCAAGCCCGCGTGTGCTGGTTTGTGTACCTTGTGGTTCAACACAAGTTGAACGCCGTGCGATTAAAGAATCAGCAGAAGGCGCTGGTGCACGTGATGTCTATTTAATTGATGAGCCGATGGCCGCCGCTATTGGTGCCGGACTTCCTGTATCAGAAGCCACAGGTTCGATGGTTATCGATATTGGTGGTGGTACTACTGAAGTCGCGATTATCTCGCTAAACGGTGTTGTTTATTCTAGTTCGGTGCGTATCGGCGGTGATAAATTTGACGAAGCTATCTTAAATTATGTTCGTCGCAATTTTGGTAGCTTGATTGGTGAAGCGACTGCTGAGCGTATAAAACACGAGATTGGTAGCGCTTACCCTGGTGAAGAGTTGCTTGAGATCGAAGTTCGCGGCCGTAACTTAGCCGAAGGTGTACCTCGCAGTTTCACCCTAAACAGCAACGAAATCCTCGAAGCGCTGCAAGAACCTCTTTCTGGCATTGTTAGTGCTGTAATGACTGCCCTTGAGAAGTCACCGCCAGAGCTGGCCTCTGATATTTCTGAGCGCGGCATGGTATTAACCGGTGGCGGTGCATTATTACGTGACCTTGATCGATTGATCATGGAAGAAACGGGTATTCCAGTGGTTATTGCTGATGATCCGCTAACGTGTGTTGTACGTGGTGGTGGTAAAGCGTTAGAAATGATTGATATGCATGGCGGTGATATTTTTACTTATGTGTAAAAATTTAGCCGTTAAGAATTTTTGTTTGAGTTAGTGCCATGAATACCATTTTTTCACGGCGCTTTCCGACACGCTTAAAGTTACTTATTTTTGTGCTCATTTCAATAGTCGTGATCTTGAGCACCGAACGTATGTCGTCCTATCGAACATACCTTTCATCGCTAGTAAGTCCATTGCAGTTTGTCGTTGATACTCCTGTTGATATGCTTGATTCTGTCTCTGATAACGTCAAGTCACGCTCTACACTGATTGCCGAAAACCGGATGTTACGTCATCAAGGCTTAAAAGTAAGCGATAAACTGCTGACCTACGAACATCTTAAATTAGAGAATATTCGCTTACGTGCAATGCTAGGTTCGCCTGTTGAATATACTCAGCGTAAATTGATTGCGCGGGTACAATCGGTCGATTCGGATCCTTTTCGATTACAATTTGTGATTAATAAAGGACTAGAGCATGGCGTCTATGCCGGACAACCCGTAGTGGATGAATTTGGCGTAGTGGGTCAAGTGATTGCCGCAAATCAATATAATAGTCGAGTGTTGTTAATTACTGACAATAGCCACGCGATACCGTTGCAAATTCAACGCAATGATGTTCGTTTGATTGGCATCGGTAAAGGCGATATTCATCAATTTGAGTTGCAGTATGTGACTAAAAGTACTGATGTCAAAATTGGTGATTTGCTGGTGACGTCTGGCTTAGGGGGAATATTTCCAGAAGGCTATCCTGTGGCACGCGTCAGTGGCATTGAAAATCGTGGTAGTGAGATATATTCCAGCATCAAAGTGACCGCAATTGCCAAGTTAGACCGCGTTCGTTATGTCTTATTATTATGGCCAAGTAAGCCTATTGATATGCCTGAGCCCATCAAGGGGCAATGATGAAAAGTAATTCAATCATCTCAATTGTCGTCATTTGGCTCAGTATATTATGCGCTACGTTGTTACAGATTATGCCGATCCCAACAATTATGGATGCTTTTCGTCCCAATTGGATGTTGCTTGTGACGTTATATTGGTCGATAGCCTTGCCGCATCGGTTTAATTTAGGTAGTGCGTGGATAGTTGGAGTTTTACTTGATTTAGTGTGGGGAACTACGGTTGGACTTAATGGTTTAGCGTTCGTGTTAACCTGTACGTTAGTGGTAACTAACTTCCAAAAAATCCGTAGTTTTTCGATTGGTCATCAAGCCTTAATCATGACCGGTGTCAGTGCTGTTTATCAGTGTCTAAGCTATTTTTTTGAGTTGTGGCTCAATGATGTCATTATGCCTTCGGGTTATTACTTATCTTCGCTAATGACCTTAATCGCATGGTTTTGGTTGTTTTTAGTGTTACGTAAAGCGCGCCGTCATTGGCGTATTAACTAAAAGAGTCTCATGAATACTCCTAGCCAGCCAACAATTTATCTCGCCTCTAAGTCTCCTCGTCGTCAAGAATTACTAACGCAGCTGGCTATCCCATTTTCTTTGGTCGATATTGATGTTGAAGAAACGCCACAGGCGGATGAATCTGCATTCGCTTATGTTCAACGTTTGGCGATTGAAAAGTCGGTAGCAGGACTTAAAAAAATTACGGGCGATCAACCTGTACTTGGCAGCGACACAATCGTAGTCCTAGATGGTCGGATCATGGAAAAACCGCGTGACAAAGCAGATGCTATCGAAATGCTATTGGCGTTATCCAATCGCACTCACCAAGTGATGACGGCAATAGCATTAAGTAACAATGAACGAACATTAAGTGAAGTTGTCACAACTAATGTTACTTTTTGCCAAATAAGTGAACCACAAGCGAGCGCTTATTGGTACACTGGTGAACCAGCAGACAAAGCTGGTGGTTATGCTATTCAGGGACTGGCGGGCAAATTTGTTAAGAATCTTGAAGGGAGCTATTTCGCGGTGGTAGGTTTGCCATTGCTTGAGACGGCTAACTTGCTTAATGAAATATTGGCACCGCAACAATAAAGAGCAAAGATAATGTCAAATGATACAAAGAGTGTTGCAGCAGAGCTATTGATTAATGTTACTCCCAGTGAAACACGTGTTGCATTGGTGGAAGATGGAACCTTGCAAGAGGTTCATATTGAGCGCTTAGCCAAAAAAGGCATCGTCGGTAATATATATAAAGGGAAAATTAGCCGTGTACTACCGGGTATGCAGGCAGCATTTGTTGATATCGGTCTTGATAAGGCGGCATTCTTACACGCGTCTGATATTATCACCAGTAAATCTGACGACGATAATGGCTCGCATAAAGTACCTGATATTACCGAATTGGCCAAACAAGGGCAGTTTCTTACAGTACAGGTGATTAAAGATCCTATTAGTACCAAAGGTGCACGTTTAACCACTGATATAACTTTGCCTTCACGCTACCTTGTTTTTATGCCGGGCTCAAAGCATGTTGGCGTCTCTCAACGCATCGAAAATCCAGAAGATAGAAATAGACTTAAAGCCGTGGTGGGACAATATACCCACGAACATGGCAGTTACATTATTCGTACCGCCGCCGAAGGTATCGGTGAGCGTGCATTGGCACAAGATGCGGCATTCCTTAAGCGTCTTTGGGCTAAAATCCTTGAGCGTCGCCAGCGTGCTAAAAGCAGTACCATGTTGTACGAAGATTTAAGCTTGTCGTTACGCCTTTTGCGCGACTTTGTAGGTACCGATCTAGAGCGTATCCGAGTCGACTCAAAATTAACGTTCTCACTATTAAGTGATTTTACTCAAGAATTTGTACCTGAGCTGTTTAATAAGCTGGAGTATTATCCTGGCGAACGTCCAATCTTTGATTGCTATCAAGTTGAAAACGAAGTAAAACGTGCGCTTGAGCGTAAAGTAGAACTAAAGTCAGGTGGCTATCTGATCATTGATCAGACTGAAGCGATGACAACGGTTGATATTAATACCGGCGCATTTGTTGGTCATCGTAATCTTGAAGATACTATTTTCTCCACTAACTTAGAGGCCACTAAAGCCATCGCAAGGCAATTACGACTACGTAACCTTGGTGGCATTATTATTATCGACTTTATTGATATGGCACAGAGCGAGCACCGCACACGCGTCTTAAGTGCACTGGAGAGTGCGTTAGGGAAAGATAGAGTACGTACCAACGTTAGTGGATTTTCTTCGCTTGGGCTTGTTGAAATGACGCGTAAGCGCACCCGTGAAAGCCTTGAGCATGTGTTATGTCATGAATGCCCTAGCTGTAAGGGACGTGGTTCATTGAAAACCACTGAAAGCATCTGTTATGAAATATTTAGAGAAATTATTCGAGTGAACCGTGCTCATGCCGCCGATCGTTTTGTGATCTATGCGTCAGAGAAAGTCTGTAATGCGTTACTCAACGAAGAAACCGATTTTCTAGCAGAGCTCGAGCTATTTATTAATAAAGAAGTGAAGATTCAATCCGAGCCTCAATACAGTCATGAGAAATATGACGTGGTAATGATGTAGTGAACTTGTTAGTCCGTTGTTTCAAACGCTTTATCGCTAAGCTATGGCTTGGTGGTGTGGCGTTATTAATATTGATTGCACTATTTGTTAGCGCGATACGTGCGGCGCTGCCGCAATTTAATCAATATCAACAACAGTTTAGTCAGTACCTGATGGAAAATCATCAAGTACACTTTTCAATGGCACAAGTGCAAGCACATTGGCAAGATGGCGGTCCAACAGTCACGTTAACTCAACCGGTATTTTCTAACTTAGAGCGTTTTGGGGTCGAGTTTTCTGCCCAGAAACTCGCTTTTCAATTCAACATTAGCCAATCGATTTTAGCCTTATCCCCGCGAATAAACTGGTTAGAGCTGGAGCAGGGCAACCTGACTATAGGCCAATTACCTGCGAGTGCAGATGAAGGGACGGATAACGTTGGCTTGCTAATGAATCTAGTGGCCAAAGCTCATGCTGATGATATCGTTATCTCATTTGATGATACATATGGCACTTTACCGCCAGTGCACTTGTCCCAGCTAAAATGGCTTGGCGGTGCCGAACAACGTCAAATACAATTATCGGTCGCCGCAGAAAAATCGACCGAACCACCACTGTCAATGTTGGTCAATTTAAGCGGTGAAGATAGAGAATCGTTACAAGGGCACGTTTATATCAATGCGATTAATTGGCATTGGATGGACGATCTAGCAGCATTTCTGCCAACACTTACTGATGATGTTAATGCCGAAACTAGTTTTGAATTGTGGGCTGATTTTTCGGCATCATCGGTTGCATCGATGGTGTTTAAGCTTGGTGATAACCAATTAAGCTGGCTATCGAGTGCTGAGAGCCAACACTTATCTATATTGCCATCTACAGTATCATGGCAGCCTCATCATGAGGGCTGGGATGCTGTGGCTAATAAACTGCAATTAGTCTTTAATCAGCAAGACTTAATGCCAATTAACTTTTCGTTATCATCTGCCGGCGACACCTTGAGCGGTCATATCAATCAAATTGACTTGGCACCTTTAGCATCACTAAGCGCCATTTTCTCCTCAGTAAGTGATGATACATCGCAATTATTTAACGCACTCTCGCCACAGGGGCATCTTGCAAATATAGCCTTTAAAAGGGTGGCACAGCAATGGCATTATCACGGCGAACTTGCGGATTATAATCAACAGCAAGTTGGCGGGATCCCGGCTATTTCTGGCTTAACTGGCGTGTTCAGTGGTTTAGATAATGCCGGACAAGCGAATATTAGGTTTGGTCAAGATAAGCTCGATTTTGGTCCGTATTTCAAACAACCGATTGCGATAGATACATTGCATAGTTCGGTGTATTGGGGCGGTGATACTAATCGCAGCTGGTTTGGCGCGTCACGCTTGTCGGTTAGTAATAATGATTTAAGCAGTGAATTGGCGCTGCAACTGTTATTTGAACCTGCAAGTTCGCCAGTGTTATCGCTTTATGGCGAGGCACAACTCAATAGCGCTAAAGAGGTCGATAAGTACTTACCCCATGTCGTCATGAGCGATGGTTTGGTGAGTTATCTTAGCGCGGCGATAATAGATGGCCGTAGTGAGAAGGTTGGCTTGTTGTGGCAAGGAGAACTAAACCAATTTCCTTATTCAGATAATAACGGCGTGTTTGAAGTGAATGCGCGGGTAACTAATGCAACCTATCAATTTCACCAAGACTGGTTAGCCTTAACCGATGCAAGTGTCGATTTAAGCTTTCACAATGAGAGCATGCTGATCACGGGTATCAGTGGTCAGCTTAAGAATCTAAACTTTGAATCGTTAACAACACGTATCGACGATCTATTGATTGAGCCTAAAGTCGTGGTGGATGTTGAACTTAACCAACCACAATCGAAGATTAATGATTTTGTGTTTTCTTCCGTTATTGATGGCAGTGTTGGCGCTGTCTTAAGAGCGTTAGCGGTTAAAGGTAACGTCCGAACTAAGTTACACATAGATATTCCACTCGATGATAGTATGCCAGTGGTCTCTGGTAAGGTGTTGCTCAATAACAACGATATTGAGATTAACGCGATTGATTTAGCCGTTAACCAAGTCTCCGGCGAATTGAGCTTCATCAATGGCGATGTCATCGGTAGCAATATTCGTGGTGAGCTTTATCAACAACCCATCACATTTGATATTAACACCAAGCCGATTGATGCCGAACTTTACGGTATCGTACTGGACTTAAATGCTAAATGGCATAGCGACAATATCCCCGATAGTTGGCATACCTACCTTGATGATTATTTGTCAGGGGTGTTGGATTGGCAGGGCCAAGTAACATTAGAAATTGGTGAGCAAGGGGTTAGCTATAAAGCCAATGTTAAGTCTCCGATGCAGGGACTTGCCTTAAAACTGCCAAAGCCATTGGACAAATATATTGATCATCAAGAAGCGTTACGGATCTCAACGTCGGGTGATTCGCAAGGAGGTCAGTTCAATCTATCGTTAGGCTCTCGTGCCGAGGTATTAGCCGACTTTAGCACTAGCGATAAAGGCGTTGATATTGGCCAGTTGAGCCTCATGGTAGGCCGTGGTTTTAACCCACAGGATATTATCGCTAAAGATGGGTTGTCGCTAAAAATAGATCTAGAAACATTACAACTCGATGAGTGGCAATCGTTTATAAGTTCGATTGAGCAAGGCCATTCTCAAGATAGCTTTTTCCCAGCGCTTAACCATATCGAAGCGAAGGTTAAGCAGCTAACGGTATTGGATCAGATCTTGAGTGATGTCCAGCTCAGTGGTGCCAAGCGAGAAGACAGCTGGCACATTGCAGTCAACAGTCAGCAGGCTATAGGTACCGTTGAATGGTACGATGATCTAGAGCAGCGCGGTATTACCGCGCGATTCCAACGCTTGGAGTTAGCTAAACACGATAAGAGTAAGCAGGCATCAAAACCGATAGCAACACTCGCAGCATTACAGAATCTACCGTCATTAGACTTTACTTGTACAAGCTGCCAGATTGGTGGTATTGAACTTGGTGAACTGAGCTTTAATACTCAACGCGATGAACAAGGTATCTTGATTGATAATATAATCGTTAATCAGTCTGATACCAATTTAGTGGGCCAAGCACTTTGGGGATTTGACCAGCACGGAGAGTTCACTAAGGTTAGTGGTAATATCGTTAGTGATAATTTAGAGGCGACGCTTCAATTATTCGACTTAACGTCAGGTATTAAAGATAGCGGGCTTAAAAGTACATTCGATATAAGCTGGCGTTCAAGCCTGTATCAACCGGATATCGCCAGTCTAGATGGTCAGATTAATTGGACCCTTTCTGAAGGGCATATTGCTGAGGTTAGTGATAACGGCGCACGAATATTTTCGTTATTTAGTCTAGATTCATTGCGCCGAAAACTAGTGTTAGATTTTAGAGATGTTTTTGTAAAAGGCATTTTTTATAATGACTTTAAAGGCGATTTTACGGTAGAAAATGGTGTGGCTGTGACACGTAATGCGCATATGGATGGCGTTGCAGGTGGTATTGATGTTATTGGTTCGGTTAATCTCGATACCACGGAATTAGATTATTACATCACCTTTTCGCCTAAGCTATTTTCTAATATCCCGGTAATTGCTGGTGTCGTCACGAGCACGCCGCAAGTGTTTGTTTTAGCGTTTGCGTTGACTAAAGTGCTAGAGCCAATCATCGATGTTATTTCACAGGTTAACTTTAAGCTTACCGGTAATGTCACCGATCCACAATTTGTCGAAATTAACCGTAAACAGAAAAAGTATAAAGTACCTGATCATATACTGCCAAAGCCACAAGTCGCTTTACCCACTCAGCTATCTGATAGTAATGACCCCATAAAGGCCCCAATATAGAGGATTAAGCCATGACGAAATTAGTAGCTATTCAAATGGTTTCTACTCCGGACATTCCACAAAACTTAGCGAGCATAAAACATCAATTAACAGCATTAAGGCAAGCGAGCCCTTCAGAGGCGATGTTAGTCGTGGTGCCTGAATGTTGCTTGGTCTTTGGTGCTGGCGATGATGTCGTTAACGCTAAGGCCGAAATAATAGGTGAAGGTCCGATGCAGAGAGGGCTTAAGGCATTAGCGAAAGAATTTAGTGTCTACTTAGTCGGTGGCACGATTGCCTTAAAAGCACCTGATGGTCGCAACTATGCCGCGAGTTTACTGATTTCACCAAACGGTGAAATATTGGCTCAATACAATAAAATTCACTTATTTGACGTCGATGTAAATGACGGCATCGGTCAATATCGCGAATCAGATGCGACGTTCCCAGGACAGGATATTTGTGTGGTGGAAACACCAATAGGGCGTATCGGGTTAGCAGTATGTTATGATCTACGCTTTAGTGCGCTGTTTCGAGTGATGCGAGAGCAACAAGCGGATATAGTGGTGCTTCCTAGCGCTTTTACCAAAGAGACCGGTCAGGCTCATTGGGAAATATTATTACGTTCACGTGCGATTGAAAATCAGTGCTATGTGATCGGCGCGAACCAAGGTGGAACACACCTCAACGGCCGTCAAACGTGGGGGCAATCGATGATTGTCGATCCTTGGGGCGAAATTAAGGCGCAAATTGCGCAAGGTGAAGGACATGTTATTAGTCCATATGACGCCAAAATTATTGAAGAGATCAGGGCGAGAATGCCAACACTGTCGCAACAGCGTCTGACCTCAAGCCAACTAAAGTTAAGCTAAGTTGTTAGCTGAAAAATAGAGAAAAATATGAGTTTTGAGAAAGTTAGCACGTCATTATTAGCACCTAGCGGGCTAACCACTGATAATTTGAATCATTATCTAACAACGATCCATCAGCATAATATCGATTTCGCCGATCTTTATTTTCAATCGTCTCACCATGAATCATGGGTATTAGAAGACGGTATTATTAAAGAGGGCAGCTTTAACATCGAACGCGGTGTTGGTGTTCGGGCTATCTGTGGTGAAAAAACTGGCTTCGCCTATGCTGATGAAATTAACGATCAGTCAATTATGCAAAGTGTCACTGCGGCACGTGGTATCGCGCAGGCGAAAGCTAATGGACAAGTTAATGCCTGGAAAAGGACGGATGCGCCAGCCGTCTATAGTGATCTTAACCCTCTGAGCTTAATGAGCGAAATCGACAAGCTTGATATCTTGCGCCAAGTGGATACGCATGCTCGAGCACAAGACCCTCGTGTTACTCAAGTGGTCGCTAGCATCTCTGGTGTTTATGAAGAGATTTTAGTCGCCGCGACAGACGGTACATTAGCAACTGATATCAGACCATTAGTTCGTTTAAACTGTAGCGTTATTGTTGATGACAAGGGCAAGCGAGAGCGCGGCTCGGCCGGTGGTGGCGGTCGTTGTGATTACCGTTATTTTTTGAGTTTGAAGAATGGTAAGAAGTTACTCGAAGGTTATGCTGAAGAAGCGGTACGTCAGGCGTTAGTTAACTTAACCGCTATTGACGCGCCTGCTGGCACGATGCCCGTGGTATTAGGTAATGGCTGGCCAGCCGTATTACTACATGAGGCTGTCGGCCATGGTTTGGAAGGTGATTTTAACCGTAAGGGCTCTTCAGTATTTAGTGGTAAAATTGGCGAACAAGTTGCATCACCATTGTGTACTATTATCGATGATGGCTCGTTGGCAGATCGCCGCGGCTCGATAAGTGTCGATGATGAAGGTGTTCCTAGTCAACGTAACGTATTAATCGAGGACGGTATCTTAAAAGGATACATGTTCGATAAGCACAATGCTCACCTGATGGATACTCAAAGTACCGGTAACGGTCGTCGTGAATCCTATGCCTCGTTACCAATGCCACGTATGACCAACACGTTTATGCTCGGCGGCGATAGCTCGCCTAACGATATGATTTCAAGTATCGAAAATGGCATTTATGCCCCTAATTTTGGTGGTGGTCAGGTTGATATTACGTCTGGTAAATTTGTATTCTCAGCGTCTGAAGCTTATCTGATTAAAAATGGTGAGATTGGCCAAGCGATAAAAGGCGCGACCTTAATCGGCAGTGGTATCGAGGCCATGGGACAAATTTCAATGGTGGGTAATGATTTGGAACTTGATCCTGGCGTTGGTGTTTGTGGTAAAGACGGTCAAAGCGTACCAGTAGGCGTTGGTCAACCAAGCCTTAAGCTCGATCAAATCACCGTCGGCGGTACTGAGTAGTACTAACCATAAGCAGTGCATGCAGTGAAGGATAAGAGGCATATTTCCCCTTCGCTATATGCACTACTTACGTGATTATTAGATAATCACGTGAGTAGTTAATTTGTACTCTAGAGCTGTGTATCACTGCACTGTTAGCTAGTCGTCCTGCTTGTCTTTACTTCGATACGCTATTTAATCACTCCCCTGAAAAATAGAACAACAATCAGCGATGCGCTTGATTGGTATCGACATGGCGGGTTCACTGCTCCCAGCAGAACCTAAGTACGTGCATCCGTGCATGCAATGTCGGTATTAGGGTAATGTATAGAGCAGATCAATAACAGGCTATTGGGATTTAAAGCAACAAAGCTATCGTTTATTTTAGCCCGCACAAGTGGCCAATGAATTCATCTAATTGATATTATACCTAATAATCAAATATATGTTCAATTTGATGGCCGTTACGATCAAGCTGATTAATAAACGGCGTCAACGTGTCTACGGATACGAGGTAAACCACTCGCTTTACTTCTGGTTGTGATACCTGTCGAGATTTAAATAACAGCTTGCCTAAACTCGGTATAAACTCACGCTGTTTATTGGTAATAAATGACACCGCGATCGCGTTATTCCCTGAAATATCATTAAAGGTAACTCCGGCATTAGCAAGCTTAGGAATATTCTCACTAAAACCACCCCAGCGTGGTACTGACAGTAGGTACTGTTGCTCTTTTGACGCTAAAATTTTAGCATCATAAAGATTACTAGCCTCTAACGGTATGTGGCTCGTGGCAATCATATAAATATTACCATCGCTCGCCTCATAGCTATTTTTAGCTGCATATTTTATCGCGCCAGCATAAAGATGTTTAAAACCAAATTCTAGGCTAAAAAACAACTTACGTTCTAATTTACGAATAAAATTATCACCAAAGAAATCAGGCTCAAGCCAGACCTTTCCTAGCCAATGACTAAAATCAAACTCATACCACGCTTGTTCGAAAATTAAATCGCTGTAGGCGCGGTGGGCGTCGCTAATGATGCGATCTTCCGCAGTGGGTTGCTTGTTTGCAGTCCAATGAGTTAAGCGACCAATTGTTGTTTCATAGGCGGCCTTATACATATACTCAATCGTTGTTGAAATCCCAATCACCTGCAACATTGTGAGGTATTCTTCATTGCGCGGGTAATTAATCTCACTGAGGTGAGTGACTTGATCATAGAGTCGCCAATATTCATCAATACTGGCCATAAAAGGGAAATTACTCGGGTTATTTCCAGCCGCTAAGAAGTCCGCATACTCTAAAGGATTAAAGACCAAATACCATTCAGGAATAGTCAGTAATGTTTGCCCTTCATTACGATAGTATTGGGGAATACTTTCTTTCTCCTGACTAAATGCATCGCTATTTTTAGGGTAATGGGCCTGCCACAGTTTATTGTTGAATCGATTGTTAGGATCTATTTTATCTTTCAGTGCAAAATATTGATCGGCACGTGGATAGGCCTTCTTAAATTGCTCGGTGGTGGCATGTATTTGATAAGGTAAATAGTAACTGCCATTTTCGCTAATAACCGCGTCAATGACCTCTTGGCTCCATGCTTTTACGTTAGCCTGGCTTATTAAGTCAGTACCTTGGCGATAATAGATCACAAACGCGAATACTTCTTGTGGGGCCCAAGCGAGTAAGGTGCCAGGATCTGGCAGCGCATGACGCACCGATACGTTAATAATGTTGGCGTTATGCTTGGTGAATATATCAGTCATTTTACGTGCGAAACGCTCAATGTTATCAACAGGCACAAAGTATTCCCGTAACGCATAGGTTGTTTCGCTGCGATCGCTAGGTTCGAGTTCGTTGACATCGTAACTGGCTTCAAAATTACGCCAGTAGACAGCCTCTTCGTCGTACATGTACGGGTCGATAATATGCTGACGTGCCCATTTCCCTATCGCGTAATCGGCGACGAAGTCAGCCGCTTTTGGTTGCCAGCCATATTGTTTACCCTTCGGGATTAAACGGGCTTGTTCGGTAACATCTTTGTCTGACTTTAGCCAATTGACGCTACGCACATCGTTATAATCAGGTGGATAAATATCGGCATTATGAAATACCACTTGATCATTATCGCGAATGCTTTGCTTAAAATATTGATAATAGTCGCTAAACGCCATGGTCGATGTTTGGCGTTCGACTTTGATATTAGGTACCAATTGCAGTGTCGCCTCAGCAATGACCGCCAAACCACCGTAACCGCCTATTACGCCATAAAATAGCTCGCTATGTTGGGTTGGGCTGGCGACAACAACTTCGCCATCGGCCAAAATAAGTTTTAATGAAATGACCGAGCGCACTAGCGGCCCTTCGCCAATGTAACGGCCGTGGACATTAACACTCAGTGAGCCGCCAACGGTGAAGTTGGCATAGGTTTGCATAATTTTTATCGATAAATCGTGCTTATCGATAACTTCTTGAAGATCACGCCATGTAATGCCACTTTGCACTGTCACCCATTGCTGCTCTGTATTGAGCTCTATGACTTGATTGAATGAACGCATATCTAAGTGCAAACTGTCTGGGTATGCCGTTTGCCCACCTTGGCTAAACTTGCCGCCGCCGATTGAGATCGGGCCTTTGAATAATCTTAGTGCGTTACTTACTTGCGCGATGTTGGTGGGGCGGATAACCTTAGATACTGTAACCGGATTGAGCCGGGTAATGTCATTTATAATCAATTTGTTGGCTGGTAATTCGACGTGTTTGGTGCCGGATAATTTGATAATGAGTGTTGCGGCTATTATGGTGATTAAGATAAAGCCAACCAAAAACTTGGCCAAGGTTTTAAACAATCTAATTGTGATCTTTTTTAGCATGTTCTGAATCCGTTCATTATTTGCTGGAGGTTATTTAGTCGTGTTTATTTGCTATAGTTACGCATCAATTTGGCTTAGCATATCACAAGGATGGAAAATGGATCTTACTCGTCGCACTCTACTTAAAGGTATAGCAGGTTTTTGTACAATTGCCCCCTTTATGCCAACTGTTTGTGGTGCCACTACCATATCACAACAGGCTGTCTTGGAAGGGAATTTCCGTTTTATCTATCGCAATCCAGCCTATAAGAAAGAGTTTTTTCAGTTTTTAACCAATGTATTCCATTTGTATCCTGAGTTAGACTTTCATCAGTTAATTGCGTTAGTGAGCAATAAACACAGTTCAGATAAACTTATCTTTAAGGAATTACAAAAAAAATTATCCCAAATTAGCAGCGTGCTAGCGCCATTAACCTATGCAATTCCAGCACTTAATCAACAAAAGTTGGTAATAGGGCAGCAGACCCAACAATTGCTAGGACCGCGTGAAAAATTTAATGGCTACCTTGAAATTGGTAGTAGTGGACGCTATCTCGACCAACTAGAAGAACTATTCGATATTGAAGAACAAAGAGTGTTCATCAGTGAAAAACCATCGAGTTATTCTCCCAGCGATATGGTCGATCGTGGCCAGTGGTGGAAAGCAGGGGATGAGATTTCATTAAATGACTACCAGCCTAATATGGCGGGTATTGCACGCAATTCAATTGACTTAGTGACTGTCTACATTGGTTTTCATCATTGTCCGATTCACTTACGCAAAGAGTTTCTGACCAATATTCGTGATGTGATGCGTGATGGTGCTTCACTTATCGTACGTGATCATGATGTCGTGAACCCTAAAATGCGTGCGATGGTTGGTCTCGCTCATGATGTATTCAATATGGGGACGAACGAGACATGGCAATATAATGAAGCGGAATTAAGAAATTTCTATTCATTGGCGCAACTAGACCACATGCTCGTCGAAATGGGATTCAAATCGGATCAGGCTAAGCTCTATCAAGCCGGTGATCCGACCCGAAATGCGTTGATGTTATACCGTAAGGTTTAACAGCATCAGACTAATACTAATACAACCACAACTACCGGAGTTGGTGTTATCGCAAAACCCAATAAAAAGGGCCCGACTAAAACGGTCGACGTCTACTGCGCTAAATGCAAAGCGGTGTTATTTAAATATCGAAAAGGCGGTAAAGGTGCGCTGATTAAGTGTTTTAAAGAGCGCATCACCCAAGATTATACGACAAGCCCATGTTGCTGCCCCAACTGCGAACAGCTATTTGCCCGCGACTGTTTAGTGCGAGGCACACCAGCCTTCAAAATGATTGGTGGTAAGGTAACGTTTAAGTAATTGGCCGAGCCTGTAAATAACGTTGTGTAACTACCTTTCAATCAGTACCCGATGTGGGTCAACGTTATCCTTTCTGGCAAACTATAGAAACGAATGTTGTCAACCGAACAAACCTATATAGAATAAGGACAGGTACAAAATATCAGAAAAGAAAATATTAAATTAGAGGAATGATTTCATGAGTAAATTTATAAATTTTTTAATTTTAAATTTTTGTCTAATTATTAACACTTCGGTCTTAGCTGGGAACTCGCCGTGCGTTCATAAGGTCACAACAGTGAAAGAATTAGTTAAGGAAGCTAAAAGTATTTATAGGGGAAGGGCATCTTCTTTTACTAAGGCTAAACACCCTGTGTATTCAGGTTATTATACATTTCACACTTCAGAGCGGTATAAATACGATCCAATATACGGTACAGCTGGTCCACCTGGTGATACTATAGTTTGGGGCTTGGAGCCTTATACAGAAATTAGGCAGAGTGATATTGACATTACGCTATTTCATAATACCTGGACTAGTGAATTAAGGGGGTCGGGGTCGGCGGTTATTACCATTCATGAAGGTAAATGTTATTTAACCCCAAAATTTAAATTAGGATGGTACTACTTGATAGTTACTGGGGTTGAAAGCGTTTATTCATATGAGCTTATCCACTCTCCTCTATATGATAATTGGTTCCAAATGATATTCAACGAAGCAGTAAAACCATTGAATTAGTATTTTTCAGATAATGAAGTAAATGTGCTGTTGTGTATTTCGATTTTTAATATTGAGTAAGAAGTTTGATGCATATAAATAGACTGTCGCTATCATTTTTAACAGTTATTTTTTCAGAAATTTACTAGATGTTAAATTTAAAAACTATCTCGTATGTACAGACTTAACCCTGGTGGTTAAGTCTGTACTATCGCACGCACACTTAGCGCAAGATATTGACGTATGCTCCGCAAACTCGCCGTAAAAACGTCCGTGTTGGCTTAACTTTTCATCCCTGAAAAATACGTTTTTCTCCGCATACATCAATATATCTTGGCTCCCATACTACCTTAACCCTATTTTGATGGCTGAGGTTTAACGCAATTCACGACGTAAAATTTTACCAACATTAGTCATTGGTAAACTGTCACGATATTCGACATGGCGTGGTAATTTGTACGCCGTTAAGCGTTCACGACAAAAATCTTTAATCTCTTGAATCGTTAGTTCTTTATCGCCTTTTGCGACGATAAATACCTTAACGGTTTCACCAGATTTAGCATCTGGAATACCAATAGCTGCACAGTTTTCTACTTCCGGGTGAGTCGACAATACATCTTCGATTTCATTCGGGTAGACGTTAAAACCTGAGACTAATATCATATCTTTGATACGATCAACGATTGAGACATAACCATCACTATCGAGGATAGCAACATCACCGGTTTTGAACCATTGGCCATCTTCGGTGAAGGTGTCTTTAGTTGCTTGTTCTTGCTGCCAGTAACCTTTCATTACTTGCGGACCTTTAATGCACAATTCACCGCGCTCACCGATCGCAACTTCGTTACCTTCGTCATCGATACACTTAATGGCCGTGCCTTGCAGTACTTGTCCAACGGTGCCCAGTTTCTCTAAGCCATTTAATGGATTCATACAAACAGCAGGTGATGTTTCTGTTAAGCCATAAGCTTCAGAAATCGATGAACCGGTAACTTTTTCCCAGCGAATAGCTGTATCTGCAAGTAATGCTGTACCGCCCGATAAGGTAAATTTAAGTGCGCTAAAATCTAACTTAGCAAAATTTTTGCTTGCCATTAGTGAAACAAACAATGTGTTTAAGCCAATGAAACCCGTTAGCTTGAATGGCTTTATTGCTTTAATGAAGGTTTCTGTATCACGCGGGTTAGCAATTAATACGCTATGCATACCGAGATGAAGCAGCGTCATTAAGTGCACAGTAAATGAGTAAATATGATAGAGCGGAAGTGGCGCAACAACCGCCGCATTATCAAAGCTAATTAGGCGATTACCTTGATCATCATGTTGCATTAACGTGGTGGATGCTTGCTGCATGTTCGCCACAAGATTACCGTTGGTAAGCTCTGCACCTTTAGATACACCTGTCGTGCCACCAGTGTATTGCAACACAATAGTGTCGTTTGGCGCGCTTAAGTGAGTTGCTTCAAAGCCTTTATTGAGATGTGCTTTAAGGATGTTACGAAAAGATAATGCGTCAGGAAGATCGTAGGCCGGTACCATCTTCTTAATGTATTTTACCGCGCCGTTGATTAAGTGACGTTTTAACCCAGGGACCATATCAGCCATCGACGTAATGATCACCGTCTTTATGCCTGTTTGTGACTGAATGTTTTGAACTGATTTGGCGAAGATATCCATGCACAATAACGCTTTGGCACCAGAGTCATTAAACTGGTGAATCATTTCGTGTTCAGTGTAAAGTGGATTGGTATTGACCACGCGCATACCGGCTCTAAGTGCGCCGTACATTGCGACAGGGTATTGCAATACGTTGGGCATTTGAATCGCGAACGCATCGCCAGGCTTTAAATCTGTTTCTGTTTGCAGGTAATGGGCAAATGACGCGCTGTACAAGTCAATTTCACGATAGGTCATTGTATGTCCCAACCCAGTGAAAGCAGGACGGTCAGGGTAGCTCTTAAAGGCAAGTTCTACAACGTCTATGACAGAGTCATAAAGGGTAAAGTCTAGTGAATCTACGACACCAGGGGCACGTTTGCCATCCCAGAAAGATGCTTCCATTGTTGTCTCCTTAAAGCAACGAATAGTTATTAATTGTAGCGTATGTCAGTGTTTTAAAATCTGATAAACCCCAATTAAATATTATTATTTTTTATCCAGCATTTAGCGTCGTGCGCTTGTTTGCCACTTGAATTAATACGGGCGTATGAATTCAGTGTTACATTAATATAGACTTTTTACTCGAATTTCTAGTTATTTTTGTGTTTTAGTGCCAAAGATAGCGTTATCTCCGCTAATTCGTGCAGTGATAGTTCTCCCTCTTGGCTAAACCAATTAACACTCCAGCTGATGGCCCCAACGAGCAAACGCCGTAAAATAGCCGGTTTTATGACAACAAGACCGCGTTCATACGCTTTGTTTAAGGTATCAAGCCACAGCTGTTCATAATCATCCCTTAACGCCAGTATCTTGACTCGATTTTGTTCGGTTAGACCGCGCCATTCATGGATCATTACCGAGGTCTTATTGTCAGAATCAATTAACACTAATTGTAATTCACACTGAATAATAGCCTGTAGCTTATCTTCACTAGAATGGTTAAGCGCCAGTGCTTGTTTTAATAGCTGAGTGTTTAGTAGTACCGTTTGTTCCATCACGCTAAGCAAGATATCCTGCTTGCTTGGATAATGATGAAACAGACTTCCAGATTGGATCCCCACTTCTTTAGCGAGTTCTCGTACCGTGGTACGTTCAAACCCTTGCTCTTTAAATAACTTCGCAGCGCCGTGGAGTAAGCGTCCTTTGGCACTGTCAGGATCAATAATTATTCCTTGTTCAACAAGTTGTTTTGTTAATTCGCTGGTTTGCCTTCTACATAACGCGTGAACAGCCATGATCGCCTTAAAGGTTTTCTAAAAATAATGATGACAAGTCTAACCTAAACTGACAGTAAGGTAAAAAAGTTGTTGTTTTAATGAGCTAGGGTAGTATTTAATATGAACGTGTTAACTTTGCGGTCTATCTATCTTTTGGCTATGCTGGTGGACAAACTTGTAACGAAGGAAAGCGATGAAAATTATATTTAGTGATGCTCAATTGATGATGGTAGTTAATGCCCAGAATGTACTACAAAAAGTCGGTATTGAATCACAAATTAAAAATGAGTTTTTGGCTGGTGGTGCAGGGGATTTATCGCCGCTAGATAGCTGGCCTGAATTGTGGGTGTCGGTTGCGGATGCTGATCGTGCCGCTGTGGTCATTAAACAAATGACCAGCGATATTGCAGAAGATTGGTTATGTATTCCTTGTGGTGAAAAAAATGGCGGCGCCTTTGAGCAATGTTGGCAGTGCAGTGAAGAGCGTCCAAATGATTAGATATACGTTCATTGCTACGCTTGGGTTATTGAGCTTTGCTAGTGTAGCAACGCCGATAACCCCGCAAGATATCGTCGCGGCGGCATTAGAGCGAACGCAGCATCAGGTGCGTTATGACGGCGCTTACGTCCGCCTTGATTATCCAATGGGGGATGTTCCCAGTGATACCGGCGTATGCACCGATGTTGTGATCCGTAGTTATCGCCAAGTGGGAGTCGATTTTCAACAGTTAATCCATCAGGACATCACGGCTAATTTTTCTGATTATCCATCGGCAAGAATGTGGGGGCTAACCCGCCCTGACAAGAATATTGACCATCGTCGCGTGCCAAATATTCAAGCCTTTTTAAGTCGTCAAGGTGCTCAGCTGCCGGTCAGTCAGCAAGGGAAAGAATATCAAGCAGGCGATTTGGTTACTTGGATGGTTAATGGTCGCCTGCCACATATTGGTATTGTGGCAAGCGGCTATTCGAGCGATGGTAAGAGACCCTTAATTGTCCACAACATTGGACGCGGTCCACAACTTGAAGACATGCTTTTTAACTACCCGATCACTGGCCATTATCGCTATCTCCCTTCGCGGGACTAGTCTCTATGGTGGTTTTTTTCATTGCTTCAATATTAATTATTCCAGAGCGATTTAAGGTGACTTTAAATCGCTGAATATACCGTTGCTCTTTGTGACTTTGCACTAACACCATATTGATTTGATAGCGTCGCTCGACACCTTGTTGGCTGATTTTGGTGCCATCAAGGCTGTAAAGGCGTCCTTCCCCTTTCTTCAAGAAGCGCACGAAGGGTGTGAGATTAAAGGTGATTTGTTGCTGGATTTCATCGTAACCCGGTAAAAATCGCTTAGCGAGCACCTTGGTTTCACTGCGAAAGTGGAGTAATTGCGCCGCCAATTTGTTTTGCTGTCGGCGTTTGTTTAGCTGTTTACTCACTTCCTCCGGTAAACGCGACTCTTTGATATACTCTAACCAAATGGTTTGACGAGCCACCTTTGTTTTGGTCGCGCTGTTACTGAAGATATGTTGCCATTTAGGCAGTCCACGTTGAATACGTCGCCATAATGCGTGAGTGATATCATCCTTAAAGGTTTCACGTAAGCCATAAATTCCACCGAGCAAAGCGACTAACACGATAGTGACTTCGGTGAACGATGAGCGGGCGTTTAACACCATCGTCATCACAAAGGCCATGATGATGGCTGTTACGCCAAAGCGTACCGCGCGTTTTAAATTCTTATTGAGATGGTGAACATCTTTCTTAAATACCACGCCATATTCGATAAGCCGCTGCAATAAACGCATTTTGTTAGTGATTCGATTAGGATCATCTAAGGTCGTTTTAGAATTATATTGGTTAGTGATGCGATAGGCGTTTTCTGCTTTACATAAGGCTAATAGCTGTTCTCTGATATCGCTGCCATCACTGGTTTTTGGACCTTTTGCAATAAGCTTTAAAAAAGATTGCTCAACATGCCAACTGAGATAATTGTCGGCATTATCATGATAAGACTTTAGCTTTTGATCGCTAGGGCTATTACGACGTAGTTTTTTTAATAATCCACTCGACTGCTCGGAAAGTTCCAAAATGGTCGGATAGAAATCGTTTGACTCGCGTTGTTGCAGTGCTTGTTTAACATCAAGGTCTAATGCCATCTTAATTTGATAACAAAAGAGATTAAGATTTACACGGTAATCGTCCTGCTGTCCTTTTTGAGCACTGATAAATCGACTGCGAACTAGCGGTAGATGCAATTGATCTGAATAGTAAGCTGAGCGTGTTTTTATGCTGCTATGAAAGTAACTTTGCTCATCGAGAGTTTGCGGGCCAATGCCCATTTCATTGGGTAATGAAAAATATATGTCGATGCGCTGCTGTTCTAACGGCAGTAATTGGTGATTTAAGGTTATTGAAAGGTTTTCATCTTGGGCTAATTTAGTATGCCGCACTGCTGTTTAAGTCTCCGAATAAAGATAATCTACTTAAATATACAATATCATTTTATGTCTAGATAAAAAAGATCAGGCAAGCGCAATTCATTGTTTTTGACACATTTAAAGTCAATTAATCCGAACTGCCTTTAGCCATTAATGGCGATGAATCTTTCGCGATAGCCAGCTCAGTATATTTTGCTCAGTTCCTTGAGGTTTACCACTGATTAGCCACAGTGAGATGACGCTTAGGCTAAAAGAAAGTGCACCACAAACGACGGCTAGACCGACCATCATCGGTAACGAAAATGATGATATTGACGGTACAATAATGACAGCTAACAAGCAGTACATCAGGGTGCTTGATACGAGTATACGCCAGGTTTTTTGTAGCAATATAGCGATTGATAACATGCCATTACGTTGTTGGACGGCCAAATAAACCAACATGGTGAATAGGCCGCTCGCCAATACACCCAGCGTCATGCCAACTCCAGCACCCCAATAGTACCCTAGCGGGAGGCAGATCAAGCGCACGATTAAATTAGCGACCGATATCTTTGCTAATTTGTCGACTAAGCCAAAGGCGATTAACGCCGATACGCTGGTGGCACTAATGACACGAGTGATCCCAAATAGTGCCAGAACCTCGATGAATACGGCGGCATCCTCCCATTGTGGACCTAATACTAATAAGGTAATTGGCTGAGCTAGCAAAGACAGGCCAACGCCAGCAGGGATTGCGATCAGTAAAACGTTGCTAATGATTTCTACATACATTGCCTGAAACTCTTTAGGCTTTTGATTGAG
>Ga0209292_1002277_pt1 | contig 22221 bp, 19 predicted proteins | sample GOMGulsemesocosm_2_FD_184634 | JGI IMG/M metagenome (GOLD analysis project Ga0209292, IMG submission 184634) | Methane-oxidizing microbial communities from mesocosms in the Gulf of Mexico - GOM9C Gulf of Mexico (SPAdes) (version 2) | ecosystem: Environmental > Aquatic > Marine > Cold seeps... | reverse complement strand
ACGTGGTTATGAGCTGTTCTTGACTCTACTTGCTGAACCAGAGTTTAAAACACAACCTTTTCCAGCAAGCGCTTGGGTTTATGATTATGCGATTCAAGCAGCCATCCGCGCAGATGATTTACAACAGGCATCAAAATGGTTAAGCGTTATGCAAGCCCAAGATAAAAATCACCCATTAACTGTTAAAGCTGAGCAAGCAATTGCTAAGGATAAATCATGATCTCATTCAATGATATTAGTAAAACCTACCAGTTAGGTTCACAACAAGTGCAAGCACTCAACGGGATAGATGGGCAAATGTCAAAAGGAAGCATGGTTGCGTTATGTGGACCATCGGGTTCGGGTAAAAGCACCCTACTCAATATCCTTGGTTTGTTAGATATGAATTATGAGGGCCTGGTGAGCATAAACGGTAACGCTTACCCGACCGATGCACTACAAGCTGCAAAGTTACGTCGCCATCAATTTGGTTTTATATTTCAGCGTTTTAACTTAGTACCTGTGATGACAGCTGTTGAAAATGTTGCCTACCCATTGCATCTACTTGGTTACAGTCGCGCAAAACAAAAAGCGCTAGCCACAGAGATCTTACAACGAGTAGGCTTAGGTGACTTTATTAATCACCGCCCTGATAACTTATCGGGCGGCCAGCAACAACGTGTCGCTATTGCACGTGCACTTGTGCACAAACCAAGCCTAGTGATTGCCGATGAACCCACTGCTAGCCTAGACAGTAAAACAGCCACATTAGTGATTGATTTAATGAAAGATCTTGGCAAAGAGATTGGTACCACATTTATCGTTGCAACACACGATTACCGTATGGCAGAGCATTGCGATAGTTGCATCAACCTATTGGATGGTCTTATTAGCATGGAGCAGATGAAATGGGCAAGTTAACACAAATTTTCCCCGATACTATGCGCATTGCATGGTTAAACCTATTACGCAATAGTCGCCGTAGTTTGTTATCGATGTTGATCATCAGCATCGCCGTTTTCGCTTTAACAAGCGCAGGTGGTTTTGGTTTATATACCTATGATTCTTTACAGGAATCAACGGCACGAGAAACAGGCCATTTAACACTCAGCCAACCAGGCTACTTTGAAAAAGAGGAAGATACCCCACTTGGTAACGGCTTAGTTGATAGCGCAAAACTGGTCCCACAAATATTGAAACTTGATCAGGTAAGAGGCGTTCAGCCACGTGTTTATTTCACAGGGTTAATCTCTAATGGCAGTAAATCAACCATCTTTATGGGCACCGGTGTCAACGAAAAAGAGTTTGATATGAAAGGCCCATTTTTAGATGTGAAACAGGGACGCACTCTCTCAAATATCAACGCCAGCCGTTATGATGCATCAGAGCCTGAAATTATGCTGGGTACAGAGTTAGCCAATAACTTAAGCGTGAAAATTGGAGATTGGGTAACCCTACTAGCAACCACCAGCGAAGGTGCATTGAATGCCTATGATTTTAAAGTGCAGGGAATCTATTCAACGGGTGTACCTGAGCTTGATAAACGTCAGATATATGTTCATATCAACTCAGCACAGGACCTATTAGTGTCAAAAAAAGTGAGCACATTGTCGGTATTTCTGTTTGATACCCTCGATACTGCAGAGGTTCAAACACAGTTAACCAAGACATTAGCGAATATGAGTCTAAACGAACAAGTTGAGATAACCCCTTGGCAAGATCGTGCATTCTTCTATTACAAAGTTAAAAACCTCTACGACATCATTTTTGGTGTGATGGGAGCCGTGATGGCGTTAGTGGTATTTGTTGCGCTATTTAATACCATGACCATGTCAGTCACAGAGCGAACTCGCGAGATAGGAACGTTATCTGCACTGGGTAATTACCCTAATGAGATTATCGCCTTATTCTTACGAGAAGCGGGACTACTTGCAGTGATCGGCGCATTGATTGGCGGTATAGCAAGTGCTATCGCAACCGTGACACTAATGTTGGTTGATATCCAGATGCCTCCACCACCGGGACGCACCGATGGTTACCCTCTTAATATCTATCTTTCATTTGAACTGCTGAGCTACGCAACACTTGGGGTACTGTTTATCTGTATCTCCGCTGCTTATCTATCTGCACGTAAAGGCGTTAACAAACCAATTACAGAGGCACTTATTTATGTATAAATTATCCTATAAATTTCCCATTAGCACCCTGTTAATAACATTACTCGCATTTCATTACGTGCCACCAGCAGTAGGTGAACCACTTGATGAGTTGCAAGTAAAAGAGATGATCAAAAAAGCAGATGATTTTCGCTTAGAACAAAAAGCAGCAAAGATAGTTTCAAAGGTTACCTTGTACAGTAATGGAGAAAAGGATAAAACCCGACTATACACCGTTTATACACGGGAAAATCGTGAGTCGTTAGTGCTGTTTAATTCGCAGGTTGAAGCAGGCCAGAAGATGTTAATGCTGGGTGATAATTATTGGTTATTAATGCCTAAAAGTCGTCGCCCTATTCGCATTACTCCGATGCAAAAACTACTTGGTGAAGCCTCAATTGGTGACATCTCTACGCTTACCTGGAGCGAAGATTACCAAGGACACTGGGTAAAACAGCAGCAACTTAGCTTTGTAAACACAGATGGTAGCAGACAATACCTCGATACAGAGATGCTTGAGCTTAGTGCTAAAACACGTGGAGCAAGTTATTTCACCATCAACCTATGGTTAGAAACAGGAACTGGTTTCCCAATTAAAGCAGAGCTTTATTTACAATCAGGAAAACTTGCTAAAGAAGCTTGGTTTACCAAAGGGTTAAGAGGCGGTGAAGACAAGGTTGTCTCTATGCAGCTTGATGATCAGATTCAAAAGAATCAGCAAACGGTGATTGAGTACAAAAGCATTACCCCTGCTGAGATAGATAACAAATATTATAACCCTGCTTATCTTTCGCGCACTAAAAGCTTAGCGCTATGAAAATAGTCACTTTATATTTGCTACTTTTTTTGGCCACTAATAGTTTTGCTTCTGAGTTCAAATTGCAATGGGATTGGATGGTTAGTGCACAAACCAATAGCTCACAGCGGAATGTTTTTACCACTGCGCCGAATGATAACCAACAGAGCATCAATACGCTGCTTGATCTACAAGTTGATTATCAAACGGTTAGTGGCCTATTTGCGATAAAAGGCAATGATCTTTATCACTCTGATTCAAACCAAGAAACACAGGCTGAATTTATTGTGAGTGAACTATTTTGGCAAGATAGCATTGAGTTAGCTGGCCATTCGCTGGATCTGCAATTAGGTAAAGCACGCGTCGACTGGGGAGTAGGTTACGGATATCGTCCTTTAGATATCTTTACCCCTTATCGCCGCAATCCAGTAGGTATTCAAGTTGAAGAGGGGGCGGGTATCGCCTCTCTCTCCTATTTTGATGCTCAAGGAGAGTGGACGCTAATCTATAGCAACTCCTCACTAAACCAGCAACAAGGTAGCGAGATTGAAGAACAAAGTGAGCAACAAGGCCTAGGCCTTCGTCGTTACGGTTTAATTGCCGATACCGAGTATCAAGCCGTCATTTATTATGACGATTTACGCCATGGTTTAATCGCTGCCAGTATTGTTACTGTGCTTGATGATGCTTGGGAGTTTCACGGTTCTACACTCTATCAACGCCACTACCTCGCATATCAGCAATATGAACAGTATCCCGTTACACTTTCTGATCAACAAAATGGTTATCAAGCATTAGCAGGTTTCACTTGGACAGATATTATAGGCAATACAGTGATACTTGAATACTGGTATGACAGTAGATCATGGGATGCAGGCCAATGGGAAAATGCTATTAATGATGCATCACCTGACTATTTACAGGGTTACCTACACAACAACCTCGTAGCGCATAATATGATGGCACATTGGAGTTTAGATGCCGATGCTTGGTCTAATTGGCAATGGTCACAGAGTTCTTGGCTTAAAAACTTAACACCCAGTGCCGACCTACTCTACTCACCACAGGATAACGGACTGATTGCCACACAATGGTTAAATTACCTATTGCATGATTCAGGTGAATCAAAAACAGAACTACAACTTGCAGCACGTTTTTTCACAGGGGATAGTCGCTCTGCCTATGCAAACCTGTCCGATAAGCATACCATCCTCTTAAACATAAAAGGTCGCTTCTAATGCAAACTATTCACTGTAAAGCTAATAAAGCCCCACTATCAGAATTTAGCAAAAGCTTTATATTCACTAGCTTATTTTGTTTAATCATTGCATTTTTAACCAGCACTGTTTGGCCTGGTGATTTTCATGTGCATCTATTGATTAGTTTTGGTTACGGTTATAGCGCCCTCTTCAGTGCGCTTACCTTAGAACGCTTATTACCACGCCTTAGCCACCTACAGTCAAACCTATTGGCGTTAACATCCGCTTTAATAATCGGCAGTTTGAATGCTACGTTTTGGCTTAATCAATATGAAAAATTTTCTACGTTAGATTCACTTAAACCTGTGGTATTCCTTGGTCTTATATTCACTGCTATCTGCTTTTATTTTTTCTATGCCATTGAGCAAAAAGCGTTATCAGACAAAGCATTAGAAGTGGCTAAGCGCCAGCAATCAGAGCAAGAAAAAGCGCTGATATTAAGCCAATTAAATCAATTACAAAGCCAAATAGAACCACACTTCCTGTTTAATACCCTGGCTAACATCCAAGCATTAATCGAATTAGATCCTAAAAAAGCCAATACTATGCTGACTAAGCTGACAGAACTATTACGCGGCACCTTAAGCATTAACCGCTCAGTGTTAACTAACCTAGAGCAAGAGACTCAACTGCTTAGTGCCTATTTAGATATCCAAAAAATTCGTCTTGGTGAACGCCTCAACTACCAAATAGACAATCAAATAGATGAAGTGCTTTCATTGCCCCCTTTTTTGATTCAACCGCTAGTTGAAAATGCCATTCAACATGGCATAGAGCCAAGTAATAAGGGTGGAGATATCGTTATTCGCTATGTTATAAAAACCCAAGCTTTGGTTATTGAGATCATTGATTCTGGATTAGGTTTACAGGAAAATTGTCATACTAAAGGTAATGGTATTAGCCTAAATAATATTCAAGAGAGACTAGCTAACCTTTTTGAAGGGCAAGCAAGTTTTGTTATTAGTGAAAATCAGTTAGGTGGCGCAACATCGCGCTTATCGATACCACTCGCACAACTCAATAAATTGCAGGGAGAGCAAGTTTAATGACAACTTTTAGCGCAATCATTGCTGATGATGAACCTCTATTACGCTTTCATCTAAAACAGATGTTAGCTGAACTTTGCTTTGATATAGAGGTGGTTGCGCAATGCACAAATGGTGCAGAGGCACTTACAGCGATTGAGCAGTGGCAACCCGACTTTGCATTTTTAGATATTAAAATGCCTGAATTAGATGGTATGTCAGTCGCTAAAAAACTGCTAAAAACTGAAAATCCCCCTCTTATTGTATTTATCACCGCTTATGATGAATATGCAATTAAAGCATTCGAGAACAATGCAATCGACTACCTATTAAAACCGATCAGTGAGGAACGGTTACTCAAAGCCTATGAAAAATTAAAGCAGCGTAAGCAGTTACAGGAAACTAAGAGGTCACCTTCTGAGAACAGCATGCTTGCAGATCTATTAAACCAAGTTCAACAGCTATCCCAACCAGCCACTCCCGATTATTTGACTTGGATAAAGGCGTATAAAGGTGAAGATCTACACCTTATTTCGGTTAACGATGTGCTCTACTTTAAGGCCGAAGATAAATATATCTCTGTATTTGCACGGCCCCAAGAGCAGATAGTTGAATATATTATTCGTAGCTCACTCAAAGAGATCCAACAAAAAATAGACCCTGACCTGTTTTGGCAAATTCACCGTTCCTCTATCGTTAACGTCAGTAAAATAGAGAAAGTTAAAAAGGACCTACTCGGTCATATGAAGGTACATATTGGTGAAGAAAAGTTAGCAGTCAGTAGAAATGCACAGGGGTTGTTTAAAGGGATGTAAAAACAGTATTACATTCTTTTTTGCCGAAATGCTAAACACCCCATAAAATCACCTTTTAATCACATACAAAAAATAAACAACTATTTACATTAGTCATGCAATAACCATAATAGCGCGCATGCCTAAATTACTTATCTTTATTACTCTACTTTTCATAGCCATAAAAGTATCCGCTAACGAAAAACAGCTCATGGGTCACTTCTTTGCTTGGAATGGCGAACTACAAGACGTTAACACAAATGGTTTAACCCATTTAGTTTACAATCACCTTAATTTAACCGCTAACGGTGACATTGCAACATTCGATGATCAACAAAGCCAACTTCACTTTCTTCAGCTTAAAAAATTAAAATCACAACAAAAAAATTTGAAAGTATTAGCCAGTATCGGTGGTTGGGCGCTCTCTCAACATTATCCAGAGGTGGTGGCAGATAGCAAAAAATCACAGACATTCGTTAACAATATTGGCCAGTTAGTCGCTAGCAGTGACTTTGATGGCATCAGTATTGATTGGCGCTATCCAGGCGTTAGCCGAGAAAGTACTGTTGGTGATCGTGATATGGATGGAGAATATTTACTGCATCTAGTTAAAAATATTAAGCAAACTTACCCTGATATGCCACTGATTATTACCGTATCAGTATTACCTGATGATCTTGCATATTTACCTGTCGCCCACCTTAGCCAATATGCAGACTTTATTGAAGTCCTTAGCCTAGATCTTGCAGGCCATTGGCAAAACCATACCGGCCATGCATCGCCTTTATATTCCTCAGTAAAGAACCCTTCTATCTTTACAAGCAGCGTTAACGAAGCGGTCGCTTACCTATTACAGACTCAAGTCCCCGCCTCCAAAATTATTATTAGCATACCTGCATTTGCACATAGTTGGATGGGGGTGAGTAGCGATCAAAATGGATTGTTTCAAGCGTCTAAGTCTATCCCTGCAGGAGATTATTCCTTTCCTCATCAAGCGAATACAGGGTTGTATCATCAACGAAGCATCGCTCGCTTTTTCTTTAAAGAAGGCTATCAATCATATTGGGACGATCAAGCCAAGGCATCCTATCTATTTAATAATGAAAATGGCCATTTCATTACTTTTGAAAGCACCCGTTCCTTAAAAGCTAAAGTCCAATACATACATGAGAAAAACCTTGCTGGTATTAGCATTCAAAACCTAGATGCAGATGCAAGCTTAACAGCGCAAGCAGCAAAATTATTAGTTGAAAACAACAACCAGCTTACATCAACGTTGGACAAGAGGGCCGATAACCAAGGTGTTTATTTAACGGTTATTAGTTTGTTGCTCATTACCATCTTGCTGGTTTTGTTTTATTTGCGCCTTAAACACCTAAAAAAAGTAAAACTGACCAAAGAGCTCATTAATGTCAAACAACAACTACAACAATTAACGCTCATTACTGAAAATGAATACACAACCTTGCAACAACAGTTGGCTCAAAAACAATCACAATACAAAATGAAAACAAACAACGAGCCTATTTCAAATCAATTACAGCAGATGCTCGAGTACTTAAGCAAACAGGTTCAGCAACTCAGTAACGATCCAAACCTGTTATCAGAACTACATAAAATAAGTAGTAATAAAAATAAGATTTTATATATTCAAGCAGAAAAAGGTTATACAGGTTTGTATCTAAAAAATGCACTTGAGCCAGAATATATTTATAGCCGTTTGAAACAATTAAAACTGTATTATAACGATGATTTTTTAATTCAAATTCACCGCTCTTACCTCGTTAGCAGTAACAAGATTGATCATATCAGTGAGCATTCTGAAGGGAAATTTAGCGTCTCTATCGGTGGAAAAGTATTACCAGTAGGAGGGAGCTATCTAGCGCGACTCCGTGAAAAATTAGGCGAAAAATTCACCTAAATACATTTAAACAAACAAAAACTTTCACGAACCTTATAAACAAACCTTAAGTTTCAACCAGTTACATAGAAAACAACAAGATTTTCATTTCACTAATTTCATTAACTTTCTACCTTATAAAATGGGCTTGCCTCTCCTATTAATACTAATAAGTATGTTTTACTCATGAAATAGCGCTTATTAGCCTATCGCTTTTTAGGTTGTTTTTATTTCATTATGACGTCGCTCAATGAGCCAACTTTATAAGAGAAATAGGAATAAAAATGAAAAAATCAATTTTAGCAACTTCGATAGCAGCAGTGGCAAGCTGTGTTTTATTGTCCCCTTTTGCCATGGCTACTCAGCCTAATAAAGGCACAAAAGTTTTTAAAGTAGACTGCGACAGCTCACCAATGGCTTTACAAAAAGCACTGTTACGTAAACCGAATAAAGACATAAAAGTGCTAATTTCGGGAAAATGTGAAGGCCCTGTTATGATCGATCGTAGCCGTGAAGTTACCTTACAAAGTGCCACTGGAGATAAAGCAGTACTAACTTCAGAGATCACTATCACTGGTAGTAAAGTGATACTTAAAAACCTTCACTTTGATACGGATAACCATAAAATAATAAACATTGAACATAACAGTACAGTGGCGATCGAAAACTTAACGAGCCAATTTCATTATGGTTTAGCTGAACAAAAACCCCATATACAAGTGTTAGGTAATAGTAGCTTGATGGTTAGCAAACAAAGAGCAATGGACTTTAGAGTGAGAGGCAGTTCCTATGCTCAATTCAACAAAGGCAATCAACTGCTTTCATTGATCATCAGTGATACATCTTCTGTATTGGCTAAAGCTGCCAGTGAGTTTGAAAAGATTGATCTTTGGGGCAATGCGCATCTAGAAACTAATGACTCCGTCTCTATTACAGCCCTGTCTTTATTCGGACAGTCATCAGCGGAAATATTATCAGGTCAAGTAAGTAGTTTAACGCTGGGAGGGCGCACTATGTTTGCCGCTTATCAAAATTCGACATTGACTGGACCTTACACTTTTTACACCAACAACTATATTTTTGAAATTGTGGAATCTAGCTTAAATAACTGGAGCAGCCAAACTCATCCAAATGCATTAATTATTGGATCTAATGCTCATGTGAATGGAAATACTTATGAGGGCTGGAGCTGGTCAGGCCAAGATGGGAGTGAGTAGTCTGAATAAGCGTCATAGGTAGTTAGTGATAATATGCTAGAACGACTCACATAACTTTACAGATGGAAAAACACTATAATTAGTTTAAAAGTCCCATATCATCTACCGATAGGGACTTTATTTACCATTACTTAATCATGAGTGTTCGATTAAACCGGGCAGTTTACTTCACTCCAAAACCATGATGTTGCTTTTGGTGCTTCCCAGCTTCCTGGATTGTTTTTAGCTTCAAAGCAAGTGCCTTTATAAGAGACGATATCGCCGTTACTTACCTTTGTTTTACCCAACACAAATTCAATCACTGTAGGCTCTGTTACAGGTGGCTCAATAACTGGACACTCTTCTTTAGTAGTAGCTGTTGATCCATCTTCACATACAACTGGTGGCTCAATGACTGGACACTCTTCTTTAGTGGCAGCTGTAGATCCATCTTCACATACAACTGGTGGCACAATAACTGGACACTCTTCTTTAGTAGCAGCTGTAGATCCATCTTCACATACAACTGGTGGCACAATAACTGGACACTCTTCTTCAGTAGCAGCTGTTGAACCATCTTCACACACAACAGGAGGTACAATAACTGGACACTCTTCTTTAGTAGCCGCTGTTGATCCATCTTCACACACAACAGGAGGTACAATAACTGGACACTCCTCTTTAGTGGCAGCTGTTGAACCATCTTCACAGATTACAGGAGGATCGATTTGACCTTTTAATGGATGACCTAGTGCAACTTGCATCGCATTAGAGATATCGCCATTATCGGTATCAAACTCCCAAGCAAAAAGGCCACCTAGGTTTTCTTGGAAAACTAGCTTACCTTTTTCAGCTACTGATTTTTCATCGTCATAACTGATTAAATCACCCGTTGTTGGGTTATAGATATAAGCAGCATGAGCATTATAATCATAGTGATATTCCCACTCTGGTTGATCTTTCCACTGGGCAATATTGGCATACATAATCGTACCCGGCTCAAGTTTGAATGAACCTTTTGGTTGTGCAGGCCCTGTTGCACTTGCATCCATATGATGTTGACCAGGCAAAACGTCAACACCAGTCCAACCACGACCATACATAGCAACACCAGCCACTAATTTGGTTGAGTCAACACCCTGTGCTTTAAGCAGATCAATGCCTGTTTTTAGGTTGTATTGCTGCGTGCGTGGATCATCAGTTCGGAATGTTGATGGGTAAACCGCTGTTTGGTGACCTAACTGTTGTGTATCCCAAGCACCAAAATAGTCGTAACTCATCATTAAGATGTAATCTAAGTACTGACTTGCTTTGCCAAAATCAACTTTATCGAGTTTGTCATAACCCACATTGATTGCTGATGTTAATTCGTAAGTACGGCCTGCTTTAGCACCTTCTTCGTCTAACATTTGGCGAAGTTCTTTCATCAACTTAACATAGGTATCACTGTCTTCAGGGCCACCTAAGTTTGCATTAGCAGCTGCTACACCAGGAAACTCCCAGTCAATATCAATACCATCAAAGAATGGCCAGGTTTGCAGGAACTTACGGCTTGATTCAACAAAGGTTTTACGATTGTTATCATCATTCATGAAATAGAATGGGTCAGAGAGTGTCCAACCACCAATTGAAGGAATAATCTTCAAATCAGGATAGCGCTTTTTCAGTGCCATCATCTGGGCATAGTTACCTTTGATAGGATCTGATTGCACTTGATCACCAACCGGTTTTTGCATAGCAGCCCACATATCCGGTGGCGCTAATTCAAAATCAGCTAAACCAGCACTAATCTTTTTGAATGAGGCATAACCCTCTGGGTTTTCAGAGGCAAAAGACTCATTAGGCCCTGTGATTGCAATAAAGCCATAAAATAGGTGAGTTAGATTTGAAGCAGGTAAGTTATCAATGTAATAATCCATGCCTTCAACACGATACACACTCCACTCAGCGGCGTAACCTGCCACCATTTTTCCAGAAGTATTCACATACTCTTTATTGGTCATTTTGATTGGAAAACGTGCTTCATTGACCTTCATTGCTAGTGGGTCTAAATGGTTACCTGCAGAATCGGCAATAATAATCTGTTTACTATCTGTGCTTGTTGCACAACCATCTAGATTACAAAGCTGTGAGCGAATTTCAAACTGCCCACCTTGCTCAAAAGTTAGATTTTCAGTTGCGAATTGAGATGATTGCGCTGTGATTTTACGAGAGAAAACGATGTCACCATTAACCAGTATATTAATAGTATCACCCGCTTCACCGTTCCATTTATGCCACGGAACGCTCACCGTTACTTTATCTAAAACACGTACCTCTTTATAAGCAAAACCATCTGGCACCTCAATTAACGAGTAGTTAGTTTGCATCCAACCAATTCCAGGTGTTGCAGGCACTGCTGCATGAGCAGATATGGGAAGAGTGAGGGCCAAGATTGCGCTTAATGTTTTTTTATTCAATTTGTACTCCATGTACTTTTTTATTAATTCAATATTGAAAATATCGTTCTATTTTCTATCTGCTGTCCTTCAACTCTGCTGTAACTAATTACAAATTAAAATAAGCAGTAAGTTCCTATTAGCCCTTAAACCTTGCACTGCTAATAGGTAAACAAACAGAAACGCGAATATAGTTCAAACCCCCTTAAAAATCAATACGTTAAGTGAATTAACAACAATAAAATACAGTGCTAACGTTTTGATAAAACAGTGATATTAACAGCGAGATATTAACTAATAATGACAATCTGAGGTAAGTAACCAAGAGATTAAAGCAGGCTACAGCTGGAAAACTTAAGTCAGGAGGAATGAATATGACCTACACAGTACAACAAAGTAAACCTATCAATTAGCAGCGAGATTTACTTTTAAGTTGTTGAATCAACAAACCGCTAATAATAAATATTAAACCAACAATTGTTGCCGGATAAATTGGTTCATCAACAAAAATATTTAACAGTAATAATGAAACAAACGGCGATATAAAAATTAAGTTACTAATTTTTGCTGTATTTTCTGCATAACGCAATGCCGTTAACCAAGCGACAAAGGCAAAGCCCATCTCAAATAAACCGATATAAATAGCCCCGACCCAACCTTGCCAATTTGGCATATTAAAATCACTTAATATCGGCACGGCAACAACAATCGCAGGCAACCCAAGTAAAAAACATAACAGTAATGAAACAATCGGATCAGCACTGTTTTTGGCATTTAAAATCCAGTATATAGCCCACAGCAAGGTACTTAACAATGCGAGAAAAATACCTAGAGGGCTACTGAAATCTAATGCTAATAAATCCCCCTTCGTGGCGATAATCAACACACCGCTATAAGCGAGCAAAATAGCTATCACATCTTGCTTACGTAGTGTTTGCCCTAAAAAGAACACAGCTAGAATGCTAAGGGTGATCGCCCAGGTATAATTCAACGATTGTGCCTGTTGCGCAGGCAAAAGATCATAAGCTTGAAATAGAATAAGATAATAGAAACAGGGGTTAATCAAACCAAGCAGTAGATAATACAAGGGCCGTTTTACAAAATATGCTTTTAATAGTGATAGCTTTCCTTGCAAACAACAGATAACAAACAGCAATAAAATAGTACTAGCAGTTGAGACTAACAACATCTGTATTGGAGAGAAGTATCCTAAGGTTAACTTAAATGCACTTGCAACTGTTGACCACATGGCGACCGCTACTAGCGCATAAAAAGTCGCTTTTTTTTGATTTTTAATCATCAGTTAACCTTAAATAAACGCCAAGAATACACTCTAGCCTAAATAATGGTATAAGCTCTGCTAATACCTCACATAAAGCTGGGCTTATTTATTCCCAGCCTCACAACACATATGATCACCTTAATAATCATCTAGTTACTAAGGGTACCCTATGAAAAAATCTCTGCTTACACTTTCTATCACCACGCTATTTTCCGCGCAGGCTTTTGCTCATGGAAATGTTGATGTTTCAAAGGGCTCGCAAATCGAAGTTTATGTCGCAAATGAGAAGCATCATGACCATCACGGTGATGGAGAGGATAAAGGATACGGTATTGAAGCTGTGTTTATGAATGATCAGGGTTACTTTATTTATGCTGAAGGTGAAACAGGTGCACACCAATTTTATCAACTCGGTGGCGGTAAGTATTTTAATGTCAATGAACAACTAGGCCTGTTTGTTTATGGTGCTTATGCTCAGGGTGGTTACCTTGAGGGTAATGAGTTACGCGCAAGAGTGGGAGCAGATTATCAATTAATCCACCAGCTATCTATACACACTCGTTTGGGTTTTGATTATGGAAATAGCAAAATGCAATTACAGGATGACGACCATGAGCACTTTTCAGAGCATCATCACGACTCCAAAAACAGCCAAATTGGTCGTGCCGATATTGGTTTCAGTTATAAGCTAGGCCATGTCGCAGAGTTTTCATATAACTACGTGATACAGCAACAGTTTGAATCGCAACTAGTAGAGGATAATAAAACTAACCTGCACTACGAGGCGCGACTCACATACACAGACTTAGCTTTACAGCCCTATGTAGAATACCGCCAAACAAACAAAGCTTTTGATGAGCACCATTTTGAAGAGAGTGCAGTACAGTTTGGTGTCAATTTCCAATTCTAAATTAGCTAAAACAGCCCCCATCTACATGCAATAAATAGCCTAACCAGCTAATTAAACGAATATTCCTAAACTAAAAAGCCAATTGCATAAACTGCAATTGGCTTTTTTATTAAACCAGTAGTTAACCTCTAGATACAATTAGTTTAAGTCTTGTAGCTTAACAATCTCAGAATTTAACTTTTTCATAAAACCGGGATGTTTTACGAGATATGCTTTGCTGATATAGATACCAAAAGGCTTAGATTTTTGTACTACTTCAACATAATCTGCGACAGAATAGCCCTGTGACTTTAACGTTTGTCGAAAAACAACTGATGCTAAAAAAACAGCATCAATACGTTTTTTTTCGAGCAATAAAGCTGGAAAGGTCAAGGCTGAGTTCGCCTTTGTAGTTACATTGTAATTAAGCTCAATTAACCACCTATTGGTATTTGAGCCATGTATGGTTGCGACTCTTGCCGAAGATTTAAAGCTAGCAGATGATGGAGAAAGCTTATAACCCGGAGAGAGAAACCAGCTCCAACGATTTATTAACAGTGGTTCGCTAAACACTGCAACACTGTTTCGCTGTGCATTTTCAGAGGCAAGAAAAAAACCATCGGCTTGTCCACGTATGATCTCCTCTAAAGCACGGGCATAATTTGGTGTCGAGCGAAGCTGATAGTCAACCTCAGCCTTGTGCATGACTTGCTTAATCAACTCAATACCAATGCCAGAAAAATGTCCTTCTAACTCACTGGTATAGGGAGGAAATTGTGGGATAACAAGACGTAATAAGGCGGCATTACTGACATTACTTATCGATAAACAACTGGCAAGTAACAATCCAGTGCATAGATATCTTATTATCATAATAACTTCCTAAGTGAAAAAAACTATCGTAATAAGTGTATGCACTATCAACAATATTAACCAATTATAGAGCCTCAGAGTAAACCTAAAAAATAAAAGGGGTAATGCTGGATCAAGTGTACTTATACCAAATTAATCTTTTTACTAACCCTTTGTAGATAAGTGAAATTTACAAAAAAAGAATCTAATTTTGCCCTCTATATAATATTAATTTTTTATTAGTCAATAAATAGCATTAATACTTTTTTCGTTTTATATTCGCCAAGCTCCCTCCTCCTTAATAAGGTTTACTATGACAATCTACGCAACATTATGTTTTCTTGGTGCAACCGCCATGATGATTACATTTTTAAACAGCAAGATAGGAAAAATGCAAAATACCATTGCCATCACCGCAGGCGCACTGGTGTTATCGTTAATTATTATTATTGCTGGTAACAATGGTTTTACCTCACTTAAAACCATGGCCACAGATCAATTACAGCAAATTGATTTTAATAGCTTTCTCTTAGATGGCATTTTAGGTTTTTTATTATTTGCCGGTGGGTTAGGCATCAATCTAGCTAATATAAAAGATCAAAAATGGGAAATAACCGTTTTGGCATTAGCCGCCACACTATTTTCTACCTTTTTTATTGGTTACGCCCTGTTTTATGTTTGTCAGTATTTAGGCTTCCAATTCGACCTTATTTATTGCCTGTTGTTTGGTGCTTTAATATCCCCTACTGACCCCATTGCAGTATTAGCCATTGTCAAAAAGCTAAAAGCCCCCAAACGAATTTCAACGCAAATCGAAGGTGAATCCTTATTTAATGATGGTTTTGGTTTGGTTATTTTTATCACCCTGTATAGCATCGCGTTCTCTGGTACAGAGCCTACGGTAGCCAGCGTTTCGACCATGTTTTTACATGAAGCTATCGGCGGTATTGTGTATGGGTTTGCCTTAGGTTTATTGTTCCATTATTTAATCAGCGCAACTAATGATCACTCTATGGAGTTATTATTAACCATTGGTATACCAACTGCAGGTTATGTTTTTGCAGATATCATTGGTGTATCTGGCCCACTAGCCATGGTTATTTCAGGCATCATGATTGGTAATTGGACACGTATTAACGGCTTCTCCGATGAGAGTAAAAAACTGTTGGATCATTTTTGGGAATTGGTTGATGAGTTTTTAAATGGCATCCTATTTTTATTGATTGGTTTAAGCATGTTGCAATACAGCTTTCACAAGGAAGATTGGATATTAATGCTTATTGCGATCCCATTAACCTTAGTGGCACGCTACTTAAGCATACAATTCTCCTATTTAGGTTTTCAACGATTTCGTCAATACAATCCGTATTCGGTGTCGATTTTAACCTGGGGTGGTTTACGTGGTGGTCTTGCACTCGCAATGGCGATGGTGATTCCAGCTGGTGTGATGGTTATTCCTGAGAAACAGATTGATGTACGAGAAATTATCTTAGTAATGACTTACTCAGTGGTGTTTTTCTCTATATTAGTCCAGGGATCGACTATCACCCCGTTAATTAACAAAGCCAAAGCATGGCAAGATAAACAAAAATAGTAACCAGATGCCAAGGGGTTCAATCCCTTAACGAAACTATTAAGCACCCCATCCACATTAGGGTGCTTTTGTATAAAAGAGATAGTAAATGCTCAGGACTAAGCCATTTATGGTTAGTTCAAGGCGAAAAAGCACAGTTTAGTGGTCTAAATACTACGTACATCCTGCACTCCGCCCTACGGGCCATCCTGCGGATGTTCAAATTCACTCCAGATAAATTTGTGCGCATTTTTCAACGATGACATAAATATGTATGGAACATATTTGCATAGCTTTAGCTAGTCGCGTAGCGATGAAGTACACGGATGTACTTCATAAATAGCCCTAAATGGCGACGGTCTGAGTAGTTACCCTTACGGTTGTTGACGCGTAGGTGCTACCACGATTTCACGAATACAAACACCTTGAGGCTGTTGGTAAGCAAACACCACTGTGCGCGCAATATCATCTGCATTTAGAACACCACCCATCGATTCTTTCCACTCGCCATAACCTGCTTTAATCTCTTCACTACTGGTATGAGATAACAATTCAGTTTCAACCGCCCCCGGTGCGATTGTGGTTACACGTACATTCGAGCTAGCCACTTCTTCACGTACATTTTCTGAAATCGCATGTACTGCGAATTTAGTGCCACAATAAGCTGCGTGATCTGGGAATGTTTTGCGCCCCGCCACTGAGCTGATATTAATAATGGTGCCGCTATTACGTGCTTTCATGGGTGCTAACACCGCTTGCATGCCATTTAATACACCCATCACGTTCACATCAAACATGCTTTGCCACTCAGCCACATCTTGCGTATCAATTGCACCTAATAACATTTGTCCGGCATTATTCACGATACAATCCGCAGGCCCATACAGTGCTTCGGCTTTTTTTATGGCAGCTGTAATACTGGCTTTATTGGTCACATCAACGGCTTCACAAAGACTATTCGGTAAATTCAGGGCAATACAATTTTCAACACGACGTGCTAATAACAAAAGCGCATGGCCTTGCTCGCTAAAATGTTTTGCGATAGTTGCGCCAATACCTGAACTTGCACCTGTAATTACGATTAATTTTTTCATGTTAGACCTCAAAAGACTTAGCAATGAGTGATTAGCCACTCGATGAAAAGATTATAAACAGATACATATTGGTGATATATAACTTCAAATGAACATCTTTGTTTACAAAATAGATCGAATAAACTATTTTGATACGTCTAATCGTCTATTGGATCTTGCTACTACCATGATAACGCCCTCAATGAATTTAAATGATATCAACGCCTTTGTGATCATTAGCCAGCAAGGTAGCTTTACTAAAGCCGCGCAAGTGCTCGGTTGTTCGCGTTCGCAATTATCAAGGCAATTAAATAAGTTAGAAAAAGATCTAGGGGTGAGTTTGATTGCGCGTAGTACACGCCAACAGCAACTGACCGAATCTGGTTTGCTGTTTTTTGAGCAGTGCCTCAGTGCATTGCAGAACATTGAACAAGCGATGTTAACCACGGTGGAAGGCAATAAACGTTTACAGGGCAACATTAATATCAATAGTGTCGGCGGTATTATTGGCGAAGAGATCATCAGTGTATTAATCAATGAATTTTTACAACTCTACCCCGATATTGAAATCAATCTCGACTTTAGCAGCCCACGCGTTAATTTAATTGAACAACAGTTTGATCTGGTCTTTAGGATGGGCGAGCTACCCGATTCGGGGTTAATTGCACGTAAACTCCTACAACTGCCTATCGAAACGCTAGCAAGCCCGGATTATTTAAAGCAATACGGTCAACCACAGCACCCTAAACAACTAAGCGATCATCATTGCATTAGTGGATCAGTGAAACAGTGGGCATTCATCCACCAGCAACAAGAGACAAAACTGGATATTAGTATTAATGGCCGATTTAAATGTGCCAATGGCCGTGCCATGTTAAATAGTGCCAAAGCACACAATGGCATTGTTAGGTTACCACGTTTATATTGTGCAGAAGAGATTGAAAACGGATTGTTAGTGCCTGTTTTTAAAGACTGGCAGTGCAAAGAAAGTGCCTTATACCTGCTCTACCAACAAGATAAATACCAACCACTACGTTTACGTACTTTTATCGATTTTGCAGTGAAGTATTTTAATAACCTCACTTAACTGAAGCTCAATGTCCCAAACACTACATCAGTATTTGGGACAAGAAGAGACTACTTAACTGAAAGCTGTGCGGTTTTATCTCCTTTGCTATTTATATAAACTGAAGGCGGTAATGCAGGTAAGGTAATAACTGGACGCTCCCCGGTTAATGAATTTAAAAATGAAACAATATCACCTGTTTGCTCAGGGGTTAAATCTCGGCCTAATTGAATCTTCGCCATAATATTCACCGCTTCCGATAAATCCCAAACAGCACCATCGTGGAAATATGGGGCAGTTAATTCAATGTTACGTAAGGTAGGTACTTTAAACACATGCTTATCTTGTGCTTTACCCGTTACGCCAAAACGTCCCAATGATTCATTGCTAGTGATATAAGGAGAAACTAATCCCATTTTTTGATAACTATTGGCACCAACTGCAGGCCCGTTATGACAAGCGGTACAGCCCACTTGTTTAAAGGTTTGATAGCCACGCTTCTGTTGTGCTGTTAGGCTATTCTCGTTGCCTGATAACCATAAATCAAAAGCTGAGTTTGGTGTCACCAATGTCTCTTCAAAAGTTGCAATGGCATCGGTTACCTTATCGATATTAATTGTTGAATTACCATAAACCGCGTCAAATTCATCGCGATACTGCTGTATGTTCATCAATGTATCAACGGCAACGGCATGGCTTGACGCCATCTCTTTAGAGGCCTCGATGGGTCCGCCCGCTTGTGCTTGCAAATCTTTAGCACGGCCATCCCAAAATTGAGCAAGATTGTAAGAGGCATTATATACAGTGGGTGAGTTAATCGGACCAATAGCCCAATTATGGCCAATTGAGGCAGGTAAATTGTCGGTACCACTGGTTGCTAAGTTATGACAGGAATTACAAGAAATAATGCCTGACTTTGATAAACGTGGTTCGAAAAATAGTTTTTTCCCCAGTTCCACCTTCGCTGCATCTTTGATCACCGCGGGTTTAATAATACTGATCGGCTCAGCGGCAAAACTAAGCGAGCTAACGCTGAGCGTTAAACAACCAAGTGTTAATACTTTCAAACTATGCACTTTCTTTTTAAACATTTTCATATAGATAAAATCCTTCTAAAACCATACTGACTTACCCTTTAAAAAGCGTAAGCTACTGTTATTAAGAGTTAAAAGTATGATTGAAGGAGTTCACAATTAAGCTGATAAAGTATCACATTTGTATCACAGCCCTGTTTAGTTAGGTGATCTAGAGCAGAGATTAACAATCCCAGTGGCTATATTGTTAAACGGGCATAAATCGAAAGGTTAAATTAATACGTACAGCCATCGCTCGCTTTGTCTTAGGGATCGCATGCTTCCAATGCGTTTGTAAACTGCCATCCATTAACAACAAAGAGTTATGGGTTAAATCTACTTTCAAGGATGGGTATTTCTGTTGATTATGTTTCACTAAAAAACGCCGTGTTTCACCTAAACTATAGGAGGCGATCACCGGGTTAATGCCCAAAATAGCTTCGTCATCTGCATGATAACCCACACCGTCATTTTCATTGCGATACAAGTTCGCTAAGACACAGTTAAATTGATAACCCGTTTTCTGCTCTATTTTATTTTTTAAGCGCAATAAATTAGCCGTAAAAGGTAATGCTTGTTTTTTAACTTGATAACCCCCCTCGGCGCGCAGGCCAAACTCACCGTACCAACAGGTTAATCTAGGTTGTTGATAACGTTTGCCATATAAAGAAATCTGCTCTTCCTGCCAATCACTATCCGCCTGTAATTCATTAAACAAGTCGTTGGCTTCAAACTCGTTAAGAAAGTCCCCCCAATAAATAATCCTGCCATCATTATCAAGAATAGTGATAGGCTCACTCTCAAAATCAAATAGTTGCACAATAATCCCATTATTTATAGAAAACAGATTTGTGAAAATAGCGCTTATTTTGTTTCAAATCAAACAATATAGATAATGTAAAAATCACCTTTTGCATTTAAATAGACGATCGGTCTATAATCGAAAAATGAACTTACAAGACAACTTAAAACCCAGACGTGGCAGACCGCCTAAAGTATCAAGAGATAATCACGATACCAAAGCAGCGCTGATCCGTAGCGGACTCGAACAACTCACCGAAAGTGGCTTTGCAGCCTCGGGAATTGATCACATATTAAAAAAAGTAGGCGTACCCAAAGGCTCTTTTTACCATTACTTTGCTAGCAAAGAGATTTTTGGACTGGCGGTGATTGAAAGTTACGCCAGCTACTTTGCAAAAAAGTTAGACGCTTGTTTGTTAGATGAGTCAACACCACCACTACAACGCATCACTAACTACGTTGAAAGTGCCAAAATAGGCATGTCTCGTTTCGAATTTAAACGTGGCTGTTTAGTGGGTAACCTTGGTCAAGAAGTCGACCAGCTACCCGAAAGCTTCAGACAGGTATTAATTGATATCTTCCTTTCTTGGCAACAGCGCTTAGCAACGTGCTTTAAAGCAGCACAAGCCAGTGGTGATTTAGCAAAAAGTGAAGATTGTGACTTATTAGCAGAATGTTTTTGGGTTGGCTGGGAAGGTGCAGTAAGCCGAGCACGCTTAGTACAAGATACCCAACCACTGGATAACTACTTACAGCATTTTATCGCAGGTTTACCTAAATAATTTACAACGACTCAGGCAGTGAACACTCAGGGAAGTAATTTAGGCTGAGTGACTATAAAAAACTTACATTATTAATAGACGATCAGTCTAAAAGAGGAACCATATATGTTTAAAGGTATTTTAATCGAAAAAGATAATCAAGGTTATCGCGCAACAGTTAAACAGATAGATGAAAGTGTATTGCCTGAAGGTGACGTGACTATCAAGGTTTCACACAGCACGCTGAACTACAAAGATGCGTTAGCGATCACCGGAAAAGGTCCTGTAGTACGTACATTTCCAATGGTGCCAGGTATCGATTTAGTCGGTACGGTTGAGAAAAGTGATAGTGATAAATTTAAGATTGGTGATAGCGTTTTATTAAATGGTTATGGCGTAGGTGAAGTTCACTGCGGTGGATTAGCAGAAAAAGCACGTTTAAAAAGTGAATGGTTGATTCCACTACCACCAGCATTTTCAGCACGCCAAGCGATGTCGATTGGCACTGCGGGTTACACCGCGATGTTATGTGTCATCGCACTAGAAAAAAATGGCATTACACCCGATAAAGGCAAGATATTAGTGACTGGCGCGAATGGGGGCGTAGGTAGCTTTTCAATCGCCATTTTAGCGAAATTAGGCTACCAAGTAGTGGCATCAACGGGCCGTGTTGATGAGTCTGAGTACCTACAAAAACTAGGAGCCTCTGATATTATTGACCGCGCTACCTTATCAGAGCCAGGACGCCCTTTTGCCAAAGAGCGTTGGGCAGGTGCTATTGATAGTGCCGGTAGCCATACACTCGCTAATGTCTGTGCTGGTTTGCAATATGGTGGCGTGGTTGCGGCTTGTGGTTTAGCACAGGGCATGGACTTAGCAACGACAGTCATGCCGTTTATTTTACGTGGCGTTACTCTAGCAGGTATCGACAGCGTAATGCGTCCAACAGCAGATCGCCTAGAAGCATGGCAACGCCTTGCAGATATTTTAGATCCTGAAGTGTTTGAGGATATTTCAACTGAAATTAGTTTAGAGGAAGCAATTGATGTAGCTGATGACTTAATTTCAGGTAAAGTACGAGGTCGTGTTGTCGTTGATATTAATCGTTAATATAACGTAACTACTCAGGTCGTTGCCATTTAAGGCTATTTTATGTAAAGGTTTCAAATCTTAATGGCGTCAATATAGCTCTGCATGTTGGTCGGATAGGCCAACATGCTCGCTAGTATTAAAGCTCTTTAATATTGATTGGGCTGGTTTTTTGTGACGATGCAAACTCAATTAACTCAATCATTTTATCTTGAATCA
>Ga0209292_1002276_pt1 | contig 22231 bp, 18 predicted proteins | sample GOMGulsemesocosm_2_FD_184634 | JGI IMG/M metagenome (GOLD analysis project Ga0209292, IMG submission 184634) | Methane-oxidizing microbial communities from mesocosms in the Gulf of Mexico - GOM9C Gulf of Mexico (SPAdes) (version 2) | ecosystem: Environmental > Aquatic > Marine > Cold seeps... | reverse complement strand
GTGCGGGTAAATTGCAAAAAGGCCAAACTCTAAGGTAGTGTATTCTGGTAATACACTGACCAAGCTGCCATCTAATAGAGCACCTTCAACAATAAAGTTAGGTGTCATCGCAATCCCCCCATCAGCAATAGCCATTTCCCGAACCGCTTGTGGGCTATTCACTGCTAAGCCAGACTGCACATTAATGGCTTCGGCTTGCCCTTTGGGCGAGATAAACGGCCATTGTTTACCAATCCTAAAATTGCTATCAATAATACAGTGATGTTTAACAAGTTGCTGAGGCGTTGTCGGTAATCCCTTTGTTTTTGCATAAAAGGGGGATGCTGATAATACCAAAGGGAAATTCGTTAAATGCCTCGCGATCATGTTGGAGTCATCAACCCCGCCAATACGTAAGCGCACATCAATGCCTTCTTCTAACATGTCGATTGCATTATTGCTTAGTACTAACTCAATGGTTAAATCCGGATATAGGGCAATAAATTTCGGTAATAAAGGGGCGAGTTTCATCTCACCAAAAGTAACAGGCGCACTAATTCGTAATAAACCTCGCGGCTTGGTCTGCTCACCTGTAACGTTATCCACCATAGCGCTAAATTGTTCAAGTAATAGTATTGCTTGTTCATAATAACGTCGACCTGAGTCAGTCAATGCCAACTGCCTTGTTGTGCGATTAAAAAGTCGAATATCTAATTGACTTTCCACCTCGCCGACATACTTACTCACTAATGCTTTTGATATGCCCAGTCTGTCACTTGCTGCTGTGAATGAGTTTGTTTCAACCACAGCCACCACAGTTTTTAATCCATCTAACGTATCCATTAGCTACTTACTACCTTGCCATTACTCCATAACCATTCAATCAATCTTTCATTATTAACGGCCAATTGTCAACGTAGCATTGACAATTATTCAACATCAACCCTGTTTATCAATACCATATTGAAATACATAATAGCTTCATCAACACCAAGACAGGTAAGAGAAAAACTTATACCAATTTGATTAAATTTCTTCCCAACTCAGAGCTATGCTCGATGCTCAATTACAAGGCAAATTTGTTTCGGTTTAGTCATTCTAAATCAAATAAATTTAACGAAGGTAGTGGGCATCGAGCAAGCTCCCAGGGGGCGAGTTTAAAAGGCTTATATGCTGCGTTATTTATTTTGACAAGGACGCTGCATGGATCAGCTTATTAGAGAATGCAGGAGCTATTCTCCTGAATAACCATTCTCTTCAATCAATGCCTTGCCTCTAAGCCTTTTAACTCTCGCTGAGTGGGAAAGAACTTAATCAACTTGGTATTAAACGGAGCGATAAATGGCGAAGATAGAAATATATACCCGACCAGGCTGTGGTTACTGTACTCACGCTAAACGGTTATTAACAAGCAAGGGACTGGATTATGTTGAATACGATGTTTATGAAAATCCAAAATACATAAAACAGTTACATGCAAGAACAACAGGCAGGACATACCCGCAGATATTTATAGGAAACATTTCAGTGGGTGGTTTTACTGAATTACTCGAAAAAGAGCAGTTCGGCTTATTAGCCCAGCAGCAATAAAACATCACTAAAAACAAACAACTAACAATTGACACAGATAGGAAAACATCATGAAAAAATTAAGCACATTAATCGCAACCGCAGGTGTATTACTGCTAGGTTTTAGCACAATTAACCATGTAGAAGCAGCACAAACCCTACATAAAACCATTAAAGTACAAGACCAAAACATTTTTTACCGTGAAGCAGGTAGCGAGCACAAAAAAACCATAGTGTTATTACATGGCTTTCCAACCTCTTCACACATGTATCGTGACTTAATTCCTAAACTTTCAGAGAAGTATCATGTTATTGCTCCAGATTACCCTGGTTTTGGTAACAGCTCGATGCCCGCCCTTAATGAGTTTGAGTACAGTTTTGACAACTTAGCTAAGATTACCGATGCCTTTTTAGCCAAAGTGGGCGCTGAAGAATATACCATGTACGTAATGGATTATGGCGCACCGATCGGCTTTAGAATTGCGGCTGAGCATCCTGAACGTGTTCAAGGCCTTATCATTCAAAATGGTAATGCTTATGATGAAGGGTTACGCGACTTTTGGGATCCTATTAAAGCTTACTGGAAAGATAAAACGCCAGCAAATGCCAAAGTACTTAAAGATAACCTGTTAACTATCGGTGCGACAGAATGGCAATATACCAATGGTACTCGAAATAAAGCAGCAATTAGCCCTGATAATTGGATAGTAGATCAAGCTAAATTAGACCGCCCAGGCAATAAAGCGATTCAATTAGAGCTATTTTATTCTTACGGCACAAACCCAGCGCTTTACCCTGAGTGGCAAGCATATTTTAGAGAGCATCAACCACCAACGTTATTAATGTGGGGGAAAGGTGACTATATCTTCCCTGAAGAAGGTGCACATCCCTATAAACGTGATTTAAAAAACTTAGATTTTAATATCTTAGACACGGGTCACTTTGCCTTAGAAGAGGATGGCGATGTTATTGCTAATCATATTCTAAAATTCATGAAGAAAAATAACTAGTATTCCTTTGCGCTGCAATACACCCATTTATTTGCAGCGCTTTTTTATTAACTTCCAAGATAAAAAAGCTCATTAGACAAAAAGTCGCAATAAATAGACGATTTGTTGCCTTTGTTTTCTAGTAATTATTTAACCTATGCTCTGGTTCAACCTGCTTTTATTAAACAATAAATATTAAGGAATTATGCATGACTTTATCACTAGCACCACTGAAAAACTTAGCGCTTTATCATTATGACAGCTGTCCCTTTTGCGCGAAAACTCGCTACGCAATAGATGATCTTGGCCTTAGCGTTGAACTAAGAAATATTCAACATAATCATAAACACCACATTGATTTAAAAAACGGTGGCAGTAAAACACAAGTCCCTTGTTTACGTATTGAACAATCCAATGGTGAAACTCAGTGGTTATATGAATCCGAAGACATTATTAACTTTTTAGCGCAACAGAAAAATGAGTCATTTCATTTAGCATTAACCGCATAATTTATTCTCGTCTTAATATCACATTTAGCAAAAAGTGAATTGGCTTATTTAACCTAGGTGAAGGTAAATGAAGGATAAAACAAACGTAGTTATTAAGGCATTCATAGTTGCAATGGTTGTGGGTAGTCTTTTATTAATAATTAATCAGTTTAATGCGCTATTTGGGCAATCAGAAATACGATTAATTCCTGCCATTTTGACCTATTGTGTTCCTTTTATAGTTTTTTTACTTGGAAATTGTAGCAATCGAAACGGTTAAAAAAGCCAGTAACATACTTTATGTTACTGGCTTTTTTAAATACAAAACTCTTAAACATTTTTGAACACAATCACAAATTTCGGTAAATTCCTTTTAAAGAGTGCTCTTTTCCATAACCTCTTATTACTATGATGTACTGAATATCTTCGGATAATTTATTACCTCTTTTACCTCTACCATATACATGCCAGAAGCCACATTTATTTATAACACCTTAATTAACCTTATTTTGTTAAGTGTGAAAAACAACATCAATTTTGTATAAAAATACTACAACATTAAGTAAACATAATGGGAATGACCTTAATTGTTTAAATAAAGTCCTCACAGGTTAATGCTAACTGACAATAAAAGCCTATGATTAACTAAGTACATTGGAAGCGCTAACACAATTATTAATTTATTGGATACAAATTCGTAAGTTATATGAGATAAATCTACATTGGAAGTCTATGCAATCGGATCATAATCTAAATCCTGAAGTCACCTATCTTGAAAAATATAGTTCTGCGACGAAACAACGCGTGGATGGCAGTTGGATTCGACTTATTTATATTGCTTTAAAAACACAAAATTTACCCGCTGATGATCTATTGGCATCGGTAGGTATTGAGGTTACAACGTTACATGAATTAAATTATATTCATAAAGAAGTTGTCGTAAGGCTTTACGATAACATTGATATGTATAACGGCTTAGATGCGTTACCTATGTCTATTGCTCAGGTTTTTCAACTTCATTTTTTACGTTATACCGGCGTAATCATCGCTGATGCCAAAACGGTTAGCGACTTCCTAGAAAAAGTTATTTTTGCTAGTGAGAAAATGCATGAATTGATTAAACTCGTAACGACAGCTAAATCAGACCACACCTCGTTGGTCATTTCATCACGCATAGAATTATTTAGCCTGCATAGAACAACACTAGAAATCTCCCTCTGCTTAGTGCATAAAATGATAAATCAAATGTTTCCTTTTAATGACGACATTATTTCAAATGTCATTATCGATATAAAAAGTAAAAGGAAGTGTTTAGAAAATATCTTTGATTGCCCCGTTATCTATAATGACAAAGCTGAATATACCATTGTATTTAACAACCACGCTTTGGCTACAACAAATATATTCTCAACGCACTCTATAGGTTTAGAGCCTTTTATAGATAACAATTTATCAAAGTCAGAGTTTAAAGTGCTTTCAGATATTGAGCGCTTGATTGTGGAAAATATTGCTTCAACCAACCTAAATATAGTCTTTGTTTCTGACCAGATGCATGTCAGTGTAAAAACCTTACAACGACAATTAAAACGCTTTAATACTGATTTCAGTACCTTGTTAAAAATGAAGAAAATAAAATATTCACAAACGTTGTTAAGAGAAAACAAGCTGAGCTTAACGCAAATAACTTATAAATTAGGTTTTAACTCTCCATCGAGTTTTTCTAGAGCATTTAAGAAGTGGACTGGTGTTTCACCATCAAATTATCAATAAATTCCTTTTAAACGACCCCTTCAGCAAAGGTTAAAATAGTCATGAACCTCATTTTATTAACGAGTTGCTACTCCCTTGTTTAGTTTAAGCCATCGAGTTAACAAACCCATTTCTTTGTCTAGAAGTGTTCTAAATGTCATGCCTATCCCTGTAGCAATATTTGATGTTAACGGTAAATTACTTCACGTCAATATCGCATTCTCTCAGTGGTTTATGCTTAATTCCTTTGGGCTTGAAAGTCTCGAACATACCTTCAATATAATTGATGAATTAATGTCTGATGAGCTACAAATAATATTGTCAGATGTGATGTTGAATCGAAAAAGTAACCACATTAAAGAAATAGTGATTAGAACTAAAATAAATCAACACAAAACGTGTAAAACGTCTTTCGCTAATATTGATTGTAATAATAAAAGCCATGGCGTGATTATGTTTTTTGAGGATAAGGATCATCAAGTTGAAAATATAGCCCTTTATAAGCAACAGGCTCAATTAGATCAACTCACCAACACACTTAACCGTTTTGGCTTTTACGAAGCATTCAATCGAGTTACCCATCAAGGTATCAATCACGAGTTTCTCTACGCCGTGATGATTGTCGATATAGATAGATTAAAATTACTCAACGATCGTAAAGGTCATCAATATGGCGACCTGGTAATAAAAAATACCGCGCATGCTCTTTTAAAAGAATTGAGAACAGAAGATATTCTGGCAAGGTGGGGAGGTGATGAATTTATCATTGTACTCACTAATGTATTCTCGGTAAATCATGTAACAAAATTATCAGAACGACTGGCAATGAGTGTGCTTAAATATAACATAACCCAGGAAACACCGAGCTCAATATCTTATGGCCTTGCGGTTTGGAAAACCCACGGTGAGACATTAGATGATTTAATTGGTTACGCAGATAAAGCCATGTATGAACAAAAACAAGAGAAACAATAACCATCAAGCTCATCTATAGCACAGCCAGTCACTCTAAGATTATTAATCACTGAGTGACTCGCCGCTCAACTCTCATTTAATTAACTTTATCGACTTAATTACGCCCCGCCATAACGCCGCCATCGATATCCCAGATAGCCCCTGTTACCCAAGAGGTATCTGATGATAATAAGAAGCCGATGGTATTAGCAATATCTTCAACGGTTCCTATTCTGCCAACAGGATGAAACCCATTAAACCCAGCTAACGCTTCGTCCAACTCCGCAGGTTCAATAAATGAATGATAGATAGGTGTCTTAACTACTGCTGGTGATACCGCATTAACACGAATGTTATGCTCAGCTAGCTCCATTGCCATATGCTGAGTTAACGCATGAAGACCAGCCTTAGCCATAGAATAAGCAGAAGAAGGTGTCGCTTTAATTGCTTGTTGGGCCCACATTGAACCAATATTGACAATGTTACCTCCGCCTTGTTTTTTCATATTTTCAGCGACGGCTTGAGCAATGAAAAATGTCGCCTTGTTCAACTCCATATAGGTATTATAGTCGTCAGCATCATGTGCCAAAAATGCCTTAGGGCTAAAATACCCAGCAGCATTCACTAAGTAATTTAACTGAACCTCGTCTTGGTTAATATAGGTGAGTAACTTTTGTAAATCGGCAGCTTGATAAAGATCCGCCTGAATAGCTGACGCTTTGCCTATCTCATTCAGTTGTATTAATGCTTGCTCAAGCTTCTCAGCTTTGCGTCCAACAATGACAACTTCAACATTATTTTTAACTAATAATTTTGCCGTTGCTAAACCCATACCGCTAGAACCACCAATAACTAGTGCTTTTCCTTGATAAGTAAAATTCATCATTTTCTCCCGTTTATCGTTTAATAAGTAAAGTAGATACCACTAAATGATAAAGAGAGCAGAAGGATTAAAAAAGTAGGTACAATCTAGTACACTAGGTACTTTTCGGTGTAGTTTATTGAATAATAAAGATATATATATTTATTATATTGTCTGAACTGAGTTATAGATAAACAATATCTTTATATGGCACTGTCATCTATGTCTGATTGCAGTTTTTCTAGTTCAGTCAATATGTTGATAAACTTATCACCAAACGCGGTTACCTTATATTCAACACGAGGTGGAATTTCATTAAAAGTCTCCCGCTCAAGAATACCAAATTCTATATTCCGCTTTAAGCAGGTATTTAAGACCTTGGTGGTTAAGCCCTCTACACTTCTAACCATTTCACCGGGTCGATTAATGTCATTATTAAGTAAGTTATAAACGGTCAGTGACCATTTACAGCCCACAATCGTTTCAACCATACGTGCAGACTTTTCAGGACCCGATGTTCTTGAAAATTTAATTACCTTACTATTCATAAAGATGTACCTAAAAGTGCTTACCAAACCATATTGTGTGTACTTGGTGTAGTATTTTATAAACGATAATATACCATTAATGATAGTTACTTTATGAAGCCTTATTAATAAGAATTCAAGGGTAATACCCAATGGTACTAAATGTTATTTAAGGAAAACTAATGCTCAATATGAACTTCAATAAAAAAGTATTCATAGATACTCAAAGACAAGCCTGGATAGCAAGTCCACATCCAGGAGTTTGGCGTAAACCTTTAGCGAGAGAAGAAGCGGAAAGAGGCCATGCTACCAGCTTAGTTAAGTTTGATCCTGGTGCTAGCTTCAGTAAACATGATCATCCGTTAGGTGAAGAGGTCCTGGTACTGTCAGGCAGCTTTTCTGATCATACCGGTGACTATCATGCGGGTAGCTACTTTCGAAACCCTGAAGGTTTTTGTCATGCACCATTTAGTAAAGATGGTTGTGTATTATTAGTTAAACTTCATCAATTTCAGCCAGGTGATAATGAACATGTTGTCATCGACACCAATAATACCCCCTGGTCACCAGGCATGGGGAATTTAATGGTTATGCCATTACACAGCTACCAAGGTGAATCTACTGCGCTAGTTAAGTGGCCCAAAGGTGAACGTTTCCAACCACATCAACATTTTGGTGGAGAAGAGATATTTGTCATTAGTGGAGAATTCATAGATGAACATGGTCGCTACCCAGAAGGTGCTTGGATTCGCAGCCCTCACCTGAGTGAACATTTTCCTTATGTAGAGCAGGACACCATTATCTTGGTAAAAGTAGGCCACCTATAAACAAAATGCTTAATAGCTTTGAGATTAACAAGCAGAAAATAGCTTCGAGTTCTAATAAGTACAGCAAGCACGAAGTGGAACTAATTAATTAAAATCACTAATAATGAGCTTGGAGCAATATTATAGGATTACATACACCAACACTTTTTCCTTGAACTATAATAAATTCAACTTAAGGTGTTGAAATAATAAGATTAGCAATATCAATTTTACACCATCATTAATTGAGTATGGATTAACACCTTAATGAAGATACTTATTGTTGAGCCCAGCAACACCTTTCAAAATATCATTGATGCAGATTTCAGCGTGCATGGTGTCGCGTATCAAATGGTCAGTACCGCTGCACAGGCGCAAGATATTCTGTCGAATCAGCAATTTGACTTGATATGTATGTCATTATTCCTGCCCGATATGTATGGGTTGGATTTTTGTAAACAATTACGTCACTCTGCTACAACTCGCTTAACTCCTATCTTATTATTGACGGCAGAAGAAAATAAAGATGTTTATGCTCAGGCATTTAAATTAGGTGTTACTGAAGTATTTCACAAACAAGATATAAGTGATTTGTTGCAATATATTACTTATTTAAGCGAGCAATCCAATTTATATAAGAAAGTCCATGGCAATATTCTTTATGTAGAAGATATACAGTCACAAGCGGATGTGGTTGTCTCCATTTTACAAGATGCAGGCCTGACAGTAAGCCACCATTTATCCGCAGAATCTGCTTATAAAGACTTTACTGAATCAAGCTATGACTTATTAATCACCGATGTAGTGCTACAAGGTAATATGAGCGGCTTAGGACTTGTCAGAATGGTTCGGTCAACCGAGAGCGAAAAGGGAATGATTCCAGTTTTAGCTTTATCTGGTATTGAACACTCCTCTCGAAAAATAGAACTGCTCAGAAGTGGTGTAAATGATTATGTTTCCAAACCATTTCTACCAGAGGAATTAACAACGAGGGTAAAAAACTTGGTACTCGCAAAGCAGCTTGTTGATGAATCGAATAAAGCCAATAGCGAATTATCTGTACGAAACCAAGAACTAAAAGATACCCAAGAGCAATTATTAGATGCTCAGAAATTAGAAGCATTAGGGGTTATGGCCGGGGGTATTGCCCATGAATTCAATAATACGCTAGCTATTATTTCAGGCAACGCAGAAATGTTATTAGATACTGCGGCCCTTGAGACAAAAAAGCGAGCCCAAGTAATCTTACAAACAACCGATAAAGCTTCTAAGTTGGTCAATCAAATATTAATGTTTAGTCGCATCGACGGAGAAAACATAAAGCCAATTGATGTAACAATGGTTACGCTAGAGTCCTTAGAAATGATCCGCTCAGTTATCCCTACCAAGATTGAAATTCAACAAAATATTACTGGTGAGCACCTCCATATTTTGGGAGAAGCCACTCAGGTGCACCAAGTAATAGTTAACCTGTGTATGAATGCCTACCATGCTATGGAAAAAACGGGAGGGGTAATACTGATATCACTAGAAAAATTTAATGATTCCCTGCAGCTTATCGTAAGTGACACTGGTTGTGGTATTTCAAGTGAAAATCAACATAGGATCTTTGATCCTTTTTTCACAACAAAGGAGGTAGATAAGGGGACTGGACTAGGGTTATCTGTCGTTTATCGAATTATAGAAAACCTCCAAGGGAACATATTAGTCGATAGTAAGCTGGGCATTGGCACAACGTTTACGATTACTCTCCCTATGACTAAAGAGCCACTTCCACTAGAGCCAGCAGCTGTTGAACGCGAAGAAGGAGCAGGACACATTCTTATTGTTGAAGATGAAGAAGATCTTGCTCTATTATACAAAGAATATCTAGAAGCTGTTGGATATGAAACTACATTGCTAAACAATGGCTTATCGGCACTAAGTACATTTAAGCAGCAGCCAAAACGATTTGACCTTGTATTGACAGACAACTCAATGCCAAAAATGACTGGCGAAGAACTTGCTAAAGAGCTGTTAGCAATTCGTCCCAACCTGCCAATTATTTTAGCTACAGGGTACAACAATATAGACGACAACAAACAAGCTCAGGCTAACGGTATTCGTCAGTATTTAGTAAAACCGATTAAACTTAACTTACTAACCCGAGCTATAGCCGATTGTTTAATTACTGAGGTTAAGAGCAACTAATTCAGTTGATGAAAGTCAAACTAACCATTAATTTTAGGATGTGAGCATCACAAATAACGTCTGCAACATCGTGTATCAATAAATGTAGTGAAGTGTCGCCTATTAAAAATAACCTCATAACAATGGGAGGCTATTCACAAATAATAAGCGAATCACAGCAATATCACTTTGACCAAGTAAATGCTTCAAATGCCTTATCAACGGGTGTATGTGCTAAATGATTAATGTAATTACTTATTACCTTTTGAGAAATACCTAATACAATTTCTAACAGCTGACGATTTTCATAACCCGCTTGATAAAATGAACTAATAATCTTCTGATCAGGTCGTCCTCTATCACGCACTAATGCCAGTGTGGTTTCTTTTAATACCTGTAATTTAGCGTTGGGTAATTGTCGCTCTTCGCGGAGTGCCTCAATAATGTCATCATCGATATCCATCATTTTGGCAATACCCGTATGAGCAGGAACACAATAAAGGCATTCATGTTCAACATTAATGGTTAGCCAGATCACAGTGAGTTCTTCATTGCTAAAACTGGTATCTTGGAATAAGTCATGCAGTAATTGATAGGCTTTTAGTACATTAGGCGCTTCTGCCATAACAGCATGTAAATTTGGCACCATGCCAAATGATTTTATTGACTCGCCCAATAGTGTTTTACTTTCAATTGGTGCTGACTCTTGTGTGTGTAATGTAAAGCTCATCTAATATTTCCTCTTAAGTATTTTTTGGGTTTAACTGTGTATGTGCACTTTAGGTTTAAGCAATTAATTGAAATTGAGAGTTCATACCTTGGTCTCGTGTTGAAATAAGTGCTTGATACTCTTCACTGTGATACCAGTTAAAGGCATGTTCTCTGGACGGAAACATCAAGATAACCTTTACCTTATGGTCAAATTCTCCGTGAAGTTGTTCAACGGCTCCTTTCGCTACAACCTCCCCTGAATACTTAACAAGAGTCGATGGTACATTGGCACCATATTGCTGCAATTTTTCAGCGTCTTTTGGCGTTAAGCCAACAATAATATAAGCAGTCATTTTTATCCTTTTCTAGAATTACAGCCTTAGTTTTTAGCTTTAATTCTTAGTTTTAGTTAAGAGTAGATACCTTGGGTATCACAAGCTGAATCAGAAGGATTCAGTTGATAAAGCCATTGTATAGCTATCAAAAATACTGGACAATAACCATAAATCAATTTAACTGTTTAGATAATATGGACAATTTAAAACAACTCTCACGATTAATGGTTTTTGCTGAAGTGGTAAAACAAGGCTCTTTTACTGGGGCAGCTAAGCAATTAGGTATTTCAAAATCTGCCGTAAGTCAGCAAATAAAAGCACTTGAAGTTGATATGGATATCCATGTGTTAAACCGAACTACCAGAGGGGTTTCAACCACTGCATTAGGCGAAAAATTATTATCGCGCTGTCAGGTGTTAAAAGATCAGGTCGATTTAGTACTAAAAGATATCGCTAACGCTGAAGATAACCCAAAAGGACGTTTTGCTATTACCCTACCTCACTCTTTAGAATGTAACGTGGTAATGCCAGCCATTGAGCAGTTATGTTTAGAATATCCAGGCATTGAACCTGTGTTAATGGTCAGTGATACCAGTGTCGATTTAGTCGAAAATAACTTGGATGTGGCTATTCATGCAGGAGAGTTATCTGATAGTAGTTATCGGGCACTGCCAATTGGCACAGTCACTGAAATTTTTTGCGCAAGTCCATTATATTTGAACAAAAATATGACTCCCATCAAATTAGAAGATTTAGGCCAATTAAAGTGGATTTCAACAAGCTGGCAAAAATCCAAAATGCCGGTGTATGATCTTTCAACTAAAGAGACAAATATCATAGAGTTAAAGCAGTTTTCAAAAGTGAATAACTTTCCTAGCGCACTCTCAATGGCACTTCGCCATTTAGGTATAGTGTTGCTGCCTGATAATGTCGCCAAGCCGCTGATAAATTCAGGTGAGCTAGTACACGTATTGCCGCAATTTACTGGCCCTGTATGGCCTTTACATGCAGTTCACGCTTATCAACGAGAGAAACCTGTTCATTTAACGCGATTTCATCAATTAGTATGTAACTACTTCAATGAGTCTAAGAGTTAACACCTATGTTAACTAGCTACTTTCTAAGCTTCATTAACCATTCTTTTGGCGATAGACCCGTTTTTTTCCGAAATACTCTAGCCAATGCAGAGCCATGTTCATAACCGACGGCATTAGCCACCAAACTTACTGGTTTATCTTTTTTCAATAAACCTTGTGCGATCGCAATACGTAAATCAGTTAAGTAATCACTAGGGGCTTGACCAATAGTCTCTTTAAATAAAGCAGCAAATTTTGCCCGTGACATTAAGGCCTCTTCAGCCATTATTTCTATAGTCCATGGCTCTTCTGGTCGTTTATGCAGTGCTGACATTAAGTTTGATAACTGTGGGTGCGCCATACCGGCCAACATGCCCTGAATGACAATGCCCTCTTTAATGACATGTCGCAATATTTGAATCAAAAAAATGTCACCAAGCTTATTAACGATCATTTGTTGGCCGGGTTGTTCGTTAAAGGCTTCTTCAAACAACCACTGCGCCGTTTTTCCTACAGGATCATGTTGGCCAATGTTCAAACAGATAAATTTTGGTAAGGCATTAACCAATGCCGAGCCATTACCTGAATGAAAATCGACATCGACACACACTAATTCTGCAGAATCTGATTCATTGGCAATAATTTGATGTTTAGTCGGCCCTGGCATAAAGATGACCGAAGGTTTGTCTAGGGTAACTTTATGACCTTCTTCACAAACAATGGTTAATACACCCGACTTTAATAAATGTAAATGGCCTTTTTTACTATCAGCGCCACCTAAGCTTTGAATTCCGCACAGGTTACCGCTGAAAAAGACATCAGCATTAAAGGAAAGGTTTTCTAGTATCTGGCTTAATTGATCCATAAATAACTCTGTTAGACGATTTGTTCCAAGTTGAAGACTTATGGCGGCATACGCCTTTTTCACCTTTGCTAAAGTAAACACATGACGAAGAGTAATGATTATTACAACATCTAAGTCTACACAATAATTTACCTACAACACAACGTTACCCGCTTTTACAACATATACCCGCTACCATCCAAAGTAGGATTTAATGGGGATTGCAATGGCTGTAGATCAGTAAAATATTCAGCATTGTAGCGACTTTACATTCCGTTTTGGCTGAATACCTTATCCTGAGGTAAATGACTCAGGCCCTAACTCTTATTGCTAAATAAAACCTTAATTCCTTACCATTTAAGCGAACCAGTTCAACAGTGTGTAACAGCTTTAGAAAAAGACAAATACTCTCTCAGTGATCTCCTTGAGGCCAATTCATGTTTACTATCACATGCAATAAAAATGCTCACATGTCATGTCATTTAATGATTAAATAATAAGTGTAAATTGCAAAGCATATTGAAAATATGAAGCATTTTGATAGTAACAACATAAATCAAAAAATCTACTCTACACACCAACCCCTTGTTATTTCGTTTGATTTTATTATGGTATGGAGTTTGCTCCACTAACAATAAATTAAAATAATGTTTCTATCCCAACCTCTCTCAAAAGCGATATTTTGGGATGCTTGATTTGGTATCATTTAAGGAGCAAACATGTGCTTATCTCAATATAGACAAATTTCATTGCTACTTTTAATGGTAATCCCGTTACTTTTTTCCTGTGGTGAATCAGAAAAAGAATCACCAGCAGAAATAACTCAGGGTGAGACGACTCCTACTCCCCCCCCTGATACAGATCCTGCACCGGTAGAAAACACCATGCAGACTAATATACAAGAGCAAGAAAAAATAGAACAAGAAGCAACAAATACCTTTGAGAGTGCCATTGTAGAAAGAAACTTTGACTTTGGAACCCAACAGCCAATAACTATTGATTTGTACTTTGAAGCAACACAATTCCAAGAAAATATATCCATTTATTCAACGGTAACTGACCAGCCAAACACCCCAGAAAGCCTACTAGAGCAAGGCACAATAATTCAAGGCAGTAGATATAAAAGCAAATTGACAGCCTCTACGCTGACACAGTCATTTATGGTCGTTAGAAATGATGATTTTTCAACAGCTATTACCCTAACTATCAATAGTGATGCCCTACTTACTCATACGTTTTTGGAGTAATCTGATGAAAAAAATACTACTGAGCATAATATTATTTTTCTCAATATTTAGTGTCTATGCTGATCCTGTATTACAAGGCATAACGCTAGATTTAACTCCTACAGAGTATAAACAACTAGGTTCCGCTGTAGCTATCTCTGGTGACCTCGCAATTATTGGCGCGCCAGGCTCTCCGAGTGATGAGGGGCAAGCTTGCCTCTACCTACGCTCAGAAGAAAGCTGGAGCCTATTAAGTTGTCTTAGCCCCACTACAGAAAACTTAACCGACGTGCAGCAATTTGGTAATGCCGTTGCTATATATGGTGAGCTAATAGTGATTGGCGCAGAAAAAAATCAAGGTGGTAAAAATGGTATTGCCTATGTTTATCAATATCATAGTGGCTCATGGTTACTTAAAGCTGAATTAGTCGCTCCAAGTTCGCAAGCTAATGATAAGTTTGCCAGCACACTAAGTATTTCTGAAAACTATATCGCGGTAGGTTCACAAGGATTTTCTGCGAGTCATGCTGGTGCTGTCTATATATTTAAAAGCACTGATTCTGGCTGGATTGAGGATTTAGTAATCACTCCGGTTTCATCTTTTAAAAGTGCTCATTTTGGCTCTTCCGTGATGTTATCTGGTGAATACCTCATCATCGGAGACGATGATCATGGTCGAGCACATGAAGGTAGCGCCTATATTTATAAACAAGAAGAGGGTATTTGGAGTAAACAGGCTAGTTTAAAAGGCGGTGACGTTACGAAAGGCGCCAACTTTGCCACCAGTGTGGCAATTTCAAAAGACTATGCGGTTATAGGAGCAAAGTCTGAAAATAATCCTTTAGTTAAAAAGAACAAAAAAAGTGGCGCTGTATATATTTATAAACGAACAGGTAAATTATGGGCGAGTCAAGCTAAGCTACTCGCAAGTGATGCTGCACAAGGAGACAGTTTTGGCTCTAGTGTCGCTATTTTTGAAGATCATCTACTTATTGGTGCAGAAAATACCAATAGCGGTAAAGGCTCAACCTACTTATTCCAAAACATTAATGAGACCTGGAACGAAGTTTATAAATTTTCCGTCGATGATGCTAAACAGAAAGACAACTTTGGTCATGCGCTTTCCCTTACACAGAATTATCTAGTCATTGGTGCACACAATAAAAGTGTAACAAGTAACAAACAAGGTGTCGGCTACTTTTATGACTTAAATCGTGACACTAGCCCATCAGAAAGGGAGCAAGCACTAACAGAGATGCAAACTCAGCTAGCTTATGACTCAACAGAACTAGATAGTGACAATGATGACCTGAATGATTGGGATGAAATCAATATTTTAGGTACAGATCCAAACCTAAATGATAGCGATGGTGATGGCTTAACAGATAAGGAAGAAGTTACCATTTACCAGTCAAATCCGCTGGTTGCAGATAGCGACAATGATGGTTTATCAGATCTCGACGAAGTGGTGCTTTATAATTCTGATCCTATTTTAATTGATACCGATGGCGACGGTTCAAGTGACTTTGAAGAAGTTATGGTGACTAAAACAGAGCCATCATTAGTTGACTCAGACAATGATGGCTTAACTGATCAGCAAGAGATTCAAGAAACCAATACCGACCCAACACTCGCAGATAGTGACGGCGATGGTTTAACTGATAATGAAGAGCTTAACTTATTTGATACTGATCCTCATGTTGCCGATAGTGATAATGACGGCTTTAGTGATGGTAACGAAGTAAATGTTTATGAAACCCTACCAATGGACAGTAATGATACACCGGTAATATCAACCACCAGTACCACATATTCACCCGCTAGCAGCCAATTTGGCACCATGGCATTTGAAGATGAATGGCCAATAAAAGGTGACTATGACTTTAATGATGCGGTATTTGATTACAACGTTGAAGAAAATAAAGTAAATGGTTTGGTTAGTCGCATTGTTTTTAAGATATTACCGACAGCACGTGGTGCCATTTATGATAACTCCTTGCGGTTAATGATTAACACACCTATTAGTAATATTGGTCAAGTAACCATGAAGTTAAAAGGAGTAACTACAGAGGTAGTACCGATAGCAGATGGTAATCAATCCCTATTTATCATCATAGATAAAATAGAAGATGCCCTACCGCCACCAGCAGGCTATAAAATGTCTAATACCTTTTCGGGTAGCCCTAAGGTTAATGGTAATCTGTATAGCTTAACTATTAACTTTAATTATCCTATCTCCTCACAAATATTGGGTACTGCGCCATACAACAGTTTTATTTCGAGAGTATTGGATACTGGTGAACATATTGAAGTGCACTTTCCCGGCTATTTCCCTTCAAAAAAAGCATCAAGAAGAAAGTTTGGCCGAGGACAGGATGACTCAGATAAATCTCAAGATAGGTATTATCAAACGGAAGGAAATCTACCTTGGGCTATGCTTGTGCCCGCTAAGTGGCATCATACAAAAGAGCATGTAGATTTATCAAACGGCTACCCTGATATATTGCAATGGGCTTCAAGCAAAGGAAAAAGTAAAAAGGGTTGGTATAAGAGTAAACGCAATGCAAAATTTGTTTTTGATGAAGTTCCTGATATATAAATAAGAAATCTCAGTTGAAGTAACTAACAGTTAAGCATAATTGTGCTTTACTCGTTCATTTAAGCATTTACAACATTTACAACATTAGCATTAAAGCAAAATAAACCCCGATACAAGCTAGCTGCATCGGGGTTTTAATTTCTATTAAATCACTATTCTTTGTAGCTAGAACATCAATGCTCTATGGGTTATACGTTACCTCTAAGCTAACACCGCTAGCTGCTGAGTAACCATAAACACCTATATGCCAAGTATCTGCTGTCGGGTTAGTGAATGAACAACTCTCTGTATTGCCACTCTTATATGGGCGACAATCATATGTTGAAGAAGTAGGCTGTGAACCACGTCTAATATACATATCTGCATCACCTGTTCCGCCACTCATAGCAAAGTCTAACGTAGCCATACCCGCTGGAACATCAATGGTGTAGTAAGTCCACGCACGACGAGCAACACTAATATCAGTTACAGAAGCATTACCACCAGTAGCACCGCCACCTGTGCTAGGTTCAGTGAAAGAGCCTGTTAAGCTAACCCCAGTAAATGCTGAATAAGCGACAACTTTCACATAATAAGTGCCCGCTTGAGCACTCGCAATAGGACAAGCTTCACTGTTACCACCTGCATATGGGCGACAATCATAACTGCTACTTGTTGGTGCTGAGCCAAATTTAACGTAAAGATCAGCATCGCCTGTACCACCAGCCATATCGAAGTTTAACTCGGTAGCACCCGCTGGTACTTCCATAGTAAAGCTAAGCTCTGTACTTGAACCTAAGTTTGTTTTAGCAACACCATTTTCCAGCACATTACCTGTGGTAGGTGGTGTTGGTGGCTCTGTTGTACCTCCGCCACAGCTTGAAGCTAGTGCATCAGATGCCGCTTTAGCTTGCACTAAACCAAAACCTGTTTTGTCGTCGCGACCAGCCGCATCTAAATCTACTGCAGTATTTTTCAAAGCACTACGTACATCATCAGCAGTACAGTTAATGTTATTGCTCCAAACTAAGGCTGCAACACCAGTAACATGTGGCGTAGCCATTGAGGTACCATTGTAGTAAGCATAATCTTGTGAGCCATTAACCGTTACGCTAGCATTGCTGCCTAACTGAGACATTAGTTGCTGACCTAAAATGCGGCTAACAGAAACCGTTGGTACGGTTACATCAGTATTAGCATCCACTAGAAATGGGTTTTGTAAACCAGGGCGAGTACTGTCGCTATAAACAATTACCGCAGAAGCTCCTGCATCAGCACAGGCTTTAGCAGGGTTGATTTCAGGGTAGTTACTGCCCTTCTGGTTATCATTACGCTCGGCTAAACAAATATTGCCATTAACATTAGTACAGCTATAGCTGCTGCCAGAAATAGTACAGCTTGCTAATACGCCATTGGCACTACCGTTCACATTACTCACTGAATAGTTGCCACCACTTTCAACATAATGTGTTTGTGGCACAACATTGTCATTGCCATAAGTAGTAGAACCCGCAGTAATAAAACCTAAACGGCCATCGCCAGCAACCGTTGATAAAATGGCTTCACCTGGTGCTGAAATTTCAACTTGGCTAGTATATTGGGAGAACTCAGCATGTTGATTATTACTATCTAACGCGCCAACAGCCATAACAACATCATAGGATGCAGGATAAGATAGTGTTGCATTGCCGTCGTTACCTGATGCCGCGATTAATAATACGCCGGTATCAGCTGCAGCTTGTAAGGCATTTTTTTCCGTATTAGATGAACCAGAACCACCTAAGCTCATATTAATAACTTTAGCGCCGTTATTTACACAGGTATCAACTGCATCAGATAAGTCACCTGAGTAACCCCAGCCACTTTCGTTAAATACCTTAACAATATGCAGGTTAACGTTAGTACTTGGTAAAATACCCACAACACCTTCACTGTTATTTACGCCAGCAATAGTACCCGCTACGTGTGTACCGTGTGAGCCACCGTTTTGATACCAGTTACCTGTACCTGAGTTATTTGTGCCTGAAGCATTATTGGCATTTAAATCTGGATTTGTTTGCTCATATCCTGAGTCAATAATACAAACGGTCATATTCGAGGCGTCAGTATCTGATATTTGATCCGATTGTGTTTGCGCGATACCCCAAGGCTGGTTTTGCGCCATTAGATAACGTTGATAATCAGGTTCAATTGACTCAACGGATGGATGTTTACGAAGTTTTTCAATGAATTTCTCAACATCCTTCACTGCATGCATTTTATCAAGGGCGATAACATGACTGTTATTCTTTAAGATCTTCACGTGCTTTAAATCTAAACCAATTTTTTTAGCTAAACCAGGAGGAACCATTTTCCCTTGCTGCTTATCTCTAAAAGTAATAATTAATCTATCGGTATAATCATTACGTTCAAGCTTTTGTTGTGCTTGCCAATCAGCAAAACTTTGTGCTGAAGACTGGGTTGCTGGAGCAACCTTATTTACTTTATTAAGTTGCGCTTTTGATGCGCCATGACTTGATGCACTCGTTACCGCTAACACGGATAAGGCAATAGCATTTAATGCTACTTTAGTATTTTTTTTCATCTGACATTAACTCCACATTGTTATTTCACGCTTATGACAGCAATCATTTCGACTGCGGATTTGCGCATTATTTTTATAGATTGGATTAACTATTTATTAACTATTCAATAGAAAAGCAACACTTATCAGATTGCGTCTTCAGCCATTTTTTAACTAGCAAATTATGGACGGATATTAATAAAAAACCGACTAGATATATTTTATTTTATTGAGGTAATCGTTGAAAACAAAGGGCTACAACCTACCCTGTCGTTTTTGTACGAAAAGCTGTCGTAATTTTACTAGGGGGAGTTTTTCGAGCTGTTACTATCGAATTATGCAAGAGGCAGGGAGCCAAGTTAAGCAAATTATATTTTAACTAAATGTATATAGCGCAAAACGGACAGTTCATCCAAACAGTTAATTTAAACAATAATAATTGACGTAATAATAATAATAAAACGTCTTAATAAAATTAAAGCAATATAGTGGAGTACATATGAAAATTTCTAAATTTACAGCATCAGTTCTAGCCTTAGCAGTTACAGCTGCATTCTCAGCCCAAGCAGCTGATGACAGATTCATTATTAAAGTGGACAACAGCAAGAAAGGTATTGTAAAAGCCTTAGCGAAAAAATTAGGCGCTGAATTAAAAGTAGATGGTAACGGCTTTATCGCTGCTTCATTTTCAGGTAAAGATTTAAGCCAAGTAAAAGGTTTATTGAATAACCCACATATTCAAATGGTTGAAGAAGATCAACGTCGTATGCCGCTATCTATTTATAGTGATGATGTTGGCGATGCCATGACTGAGCAATTAACGCCCTATGCTGTTGTTCAATCACAAGCTGACCAAGTTAGCTTTAATGCAAATGCCGGTATGAAAGTTTGTGTTATTGATTCTGGTTTAGACCGTTCAAACCAAGATTTTGTTTGGAACAATATCACGGGTGATAATGATTCAGGTACGGGTAACTGGGATGAGAACGGTGGTCCTCACGGTACTCACGTTGCTGGTACAATCGGTGCAGCAGATAACAACGTTGGTGTTGTAGGTATGGCGCCAGGCGTTGATATGCACATTGTTAAAGTGTTTAATGCAGATGGCTGGGGTTACTCTTCTGATTTAGCTCATGCTGCAGACAAGTGTTCATCTGCAGGCGCTAACATCATCAGCATGAGTCTTGGTGGTGGTGGTGCAAACAGCACTGAAGAAAATGCTTTTCAAGCTTTTACTGACAACGGTGGTTTAGTACTTGCTGCTGCCGGTAACGATGGTAATGATGTTCGCTCATTTCCTGCTGGTTACCCATCAGTAATGATGATTGGCGCAAATGACAATAACAATAATATTGCTGATTTCTCTCAATACCCTAGCTGTGATGTTACAACGGGTAAAGGTAAAAGAGCAACAACAACTACTGATGAAACAGTTTGTGTCGAAGTAACCGCCGGTGGTGTTGATACATTATCGACATATCCAGCGGATATGGCGACTAGTGCTTCAATGTCTGCTGATGGCGCAGCATTCCTTTCTTCTTCAATGGAAAATGCAGGTTCAGCTTCAGGTAACACTTATAACATGGGCACGGCAGAATCAACAGATTCGGGCGCAAACGGTTTGATTTGTGTCATTGAACGTGGTGCTATTTCTTTCCATGATAAAGTTAATAATTGTGAACTTTCTGGCGGCATTGGTGCTGTTATTTTCAACAACGAACCTGGCATGTTATACGGTACATTAGGTGATGCCAACGCAACATCTATTCCTGCTGTAGGTGCTACGCAAGAAGATGGAGCTGCCTTAATAGCCGCAACATCAATTAGCATTAACATTGGCACTAGCGATTACGGTTTCATGAGCGGAACGTCAATGGCTACGCCTGCAGTATCAGGTATGGCAGCATTAGTATGGTCTAACCATAACGAGTGTACTGGTACTGAAATTCGTGATGCATTAAAAGCAACTGCTGAAGATGGCGGTACAGCTGGTCATGATGATTATTTTGGTCACGGTATTGTTAAAGCTAAAGCAGCGAGTGATTACTTAACTGCTAACGGTTGTGGTGGTGGTGTAACTCCTCCTCCAGTAGGCGGCGATATTACTGCAGACGCATCAGCTTACCGTGCTAAAGGTAAAAACAAAGTTGACGTAACTTGGTCTGGTGCTTCTACATCAAGTGTCGATATCTACCGTAACGGCTCTTTAAGAACAACGACGTCAAACGATGGTGCTTACACTGATAGCTTCAGAACTTACGGTTCATTTACTTATAAAGTATGTGATCAAGGCACTGATAATTGTTCAAGTGAAGTAACGGTAAACTTCTAACCTGAATGAACTTAAGTACTTGATATTGTTTCCATCAAGCACTTAATATCCAGCCTACTTTGTAGGCTGGATATTTTTGTTTCAGATACTTTAACTTTTAAAAGCAACACGTGTACGCTTAAAAGTTATTGAGGTCAGGGCGCGTTTAGTCTATGTTTTGTAGCTACGTTTATTTGTAACTTCTTTGTTATAACTGGTTAATCAGTTTGATAAAGAGTACATAAGACACGACAAGATTTAAACAAAACACTCTGATGTTTTTAAATAAGTATCTAGATACTTTGAAAGATGTATTGAGCATAGAGGAAATAAAAATGTTGAATAACTCAATAAAAAAAATAACTAAACCATTATCATTGATAGGTACAATTACCTTATCCGTTTGGCTTGTCAGTTTATTATTAAACACCGCTGCGACGACTAAGACTCAGTCGTATATTATTACTGCTGCCGACTACTCTTTATTGAAAGAGA
>Ga0209292_1002272_pt1 | contig 22242 bp, 30 predicted proteins | sample GOMGulsemesocosm_2_FD_184634 | JGI IMG/M metagenome (GOLD analysis project Ga0209292, IMG submission 184634) | Methane-oxidizing microbial communities from mesocosms in the Gulf of Mexico - GOM9C Gulf of Mexico (SPAdes) (version 2) | ecosystem: Environmental > Aquatic > Marine > Cold seeps... | reverse complement strand
TGAATAAGCTGGCAGAAGAAGAAATAAACAGCTTCAAAGGTTGAAGCTTTCAACTGAAATCTTGCTATATACCTTGCATGACAATACAATAATCTCATCATCTATATTCTATTGACTTTATTATGACTTCGGACCGTTTTGGTACTAGTGCCAACTACAAACAAAAAGAGCAAGGTTACCGTGATCGCGCATTAAAATTATTTCCTTGGGTGTGTGGTCGCTGTGCACGAGAATTTGTTTATTCAAACATTAAAGAGCTGACCGTACATCATATGGACCATGATCATACTAATAACCCAAATGATGGCAGTAATTGGGAATTACTTTGTATATATTGTCATGATAATGAACATGCAAAATATACAGAACATGCACAATATAAAACTGAGGTGCAGGCGGGCGATACCAATCAAGATACAGCGACTTATAACCCTTTTGCCGACCTTAAATCAATGTTGAAAAAGTGATTTCTTAAACGGAAGTTATTCTTCTTTCGTTAAGTAATCTTGATAAGTAGGAATGCCAAAATAGCGAAGTGATCTTTTTAGTTTCACTTTTTTGGCAATTAACAGCTCACCAGAATAAATTTTAACAACCTGTTTTTCTCCGTTCGAATCAGTTTCATAACAATGATTGTCATTGTTACTGAGGTTATCAAACTCGGTTTTCATTATTAATTGCATTTGGGTAACCTCTACAGGTTGTTTATGTCTTTTTGAACTTGATAACCTTCATCAGTCACTATTTTTTCAAGTATTTGTACGCGTTCAGTTAATTTTTCAACCTGTTCCTTTAATTGATCACTTTGCTGGTCTGATGTTTTGTTGTGGTTTAATGTTTTTGCTTTAAATTCTAAATGCATTTTATACATTTTGTATATTATGCCAAAAACAACACAAACGATAACAACAACCATAGTCGTTCCACTCATGATACTACTCCTAATGTAGAAAAATTAATTCGCTAACTATTTTGTACTTGTCGTTTATTTTCATGACGTAAATAAATAATATTTACTATTAACAACGCAAACATAAATGGCAGGCTGCTTAGCACTAGGTAATTCCAACCGCCAGCAAATAAAATCCAACCTGCCATTAGTGACGCAAATGCTTGGAAACCAAATAAAATAAAATCGTTAGATGCTTGCACTTTATGTCGTTCGCAAGCGTTATAGCTTTGCGGTAATAGTGACGTGCCGGTTAAAAAGAGAAAGTTCCAACCAATGCCTAATAAAATTAATGCCCACCAATAATGCATCACTTCCTGACCAGAAAAAGCGATTAAAGCGACAGCAATATAAATAACACTACCTAATTTTAATAAACCTTTTAAGGCTATTTTCTTTATTAACCAAGGGGTTAATAAAGAAGGTATATACATAGCAGCAATATGACTTTGTATCACCCACTTGGTTTCTACCAAGCTATGGCCTTGCATGTGATGCATACTTAATGGCGTCGCTGTCATTAAGTAACTCATTAGCGCATAACCAATAGTGGCGGTACAAACCGAAATAATAAAAATTGGCTGTTTTATTATTTCTGATAATGGCCTTGCTTCACCGATAGTTAATGTTTCTTTGATTTCAGGCTCTTTGAAAAACACCATGATAAGCGCCGCTAAGCCAATAAACAAAGCTAATAAAAGAAATGAGCCCGCATAACCATGAGGGGATACAAGCCACTCTTTAGCGGTTACTGCTATTTCAGGGCCTAAGAATGCCGCGAATACACCGCTTAGCATTAAAATCGACAAAATTTTAGGAATGTCTTCTTCGTTGTCGGTACTTTCTATTGCTGCAAACCGCAATTGTTGCGTAAAAGCCCCCCCTATGCCAAATAAGAAGCTGGCAAAGGTAAATAATTCAAATAGGGCTAACTTTGTGGCGGTAACCGCTAATAATGAAGCAACCAAAAGGCAACTGAAGCCAGCGAATACAGCAAATTTTCTGCCCTTAGAGCGAGCAATAATAGCCGCGGGTATAGAGCCAGCTGCCACACCTAAAATCATTAAGCTAATAGGTAAAGTAGCAAGTGAAGGGTTAGTTGCCAATTCACTTGATAGTAATCCACCAATAAATACGATGATTGGTGCAGAGCACATCACTAAAGGTTGCGCCATAAACAGCAAACTGATATTTCTGGGCAAGTTAAATTTTTTTGTTAGAAAAATCGCAGAAATTACAATAAGTGCTGTGATCAATAAAATTATAGTCATAATTAGCCAGAGTCCATCGCCAAAATAGTTTTAATATCAACTTCACCTTGGTATTTTATTAACGACTCTTGTTGTTTTTTTCGAGCTAAAACGGCCATACGATCCGATAACTCATTGCCTTCAATATTGGCATGACCTTTAACATGAGAGATCACTAGGTTTTGCTTAATTTCTTGGTAAAGTGAAAAGCACTCTTTGATCAAGTTTACGTTTTTTATTTCCTCGCCTTTGCCACGAGTCCAGCCTTTTGCTTGCCAGCCTTTAGCCCATTTAGTGATGCAATCGATTGAATATTTAGAATCAGACAATACTTGTACCTGCTCAGCCTTATCTAAATATTTTTTGGCAAGCTTAAAAGAATATAACAAACCATTTAATTCTGCCGTATTATTGGTACCGTTCGCTTGGTATAAACCGTAATAAAGTACACTTATTTTTCCCTGTTGATAAACTGCTAACCCGGTACCAGACTTTCCCGGATTTGGTGAGCAAGCGCCATCACAATATATTTGTATTTCAGCTGTTACTTTAGTAGCAGCACTGTTATTGCTACTGTTAGTGAATTTTTTCGCTACCGCACTTTTATTCGTACTGCCTTTATTGGCTAATGATCGCTTCATCAAGGCTTTTGTATAAGTAGAGGCAAAGGCTGTTTCTGCTTCTGTTTTAGAAGGAAAGCCCATAAACTGTGCATCAGAACGCCCTTGAGTATGGTTTTGAACTTCTGACCAAGTAGTAAAAACACCTGTTTTAGCGCCTTTCCAAACAACATAAAATTTTTTACTCATAAAAATACTTTTCTACTGATTACTTAATGTTGAACATTATCATCAATAAATATCGCCATAGCTAGCAAAAATGAATTAGTCGCTCTTAAAAGTATTGATTTTAGTGTAAAAAAATAGACTTGGTGATTAAAATCTTTGTCCTGCGGAGAAAGCTTGCTAAAATTAGCGCCACATAGATAAAGTATTTAGGATTTTTCATGGCGATTAATTGGTTTCCTGGCCACATGCACAAAGCACAAAAAGAAATAAAAGAAATATTGCCACAAATAGACGTGGTTATTGAAGTGTGTGATGCGCGCTTACCCTTTAGTAGCGAGAACCCAATGATCACTGAAATAAGAGGCGATAAGCCACTTATTAAAATCCTCAATAAAAGTGATTTAGCCGATGCTGAAAAAACAAAGCTTTGGTTAGCTTATTTAGAGTCGCAACATAACGTTAAAGCGATTGCGTTAACGACAGAAAATACGTCTACAGCTAAAACTATTCCTGATTTAATTCGCAAACTTGTCCCGAATAAAGATCAAGAAGGTAAACAAATTAATGCCATGATCATGGGGATTCCTAATGTTGGCAAATCAACATTGATTAATACCTTAGTTGGCAAAGCAAAAGCTAAGGTGGGTAATGAGCCAGCAGTAACTAAAGGCCAACAGCGTATTCGCCTTGAAGAAGGGTTATACCTTTTTGACACGCCAGGCATGTTATGGCCAAAAATTGCCAATGAAAACAGTGGTTATCGTTTGGCCGTTTCAGGTGCGGTTAAAGATACCGCTTTTGATCATGATGATATCGCCTATTTTGCTGCCGAATATTTGTTAGCTAATTACCCTGAGCGCCTATTAGAACGTTATAAACTTGATGAAGTTCCTCAACATGAAGAAGATTTAATTGAGGCGATTGGCAGAAGACGTGGCTGTGTACGTAGCGGTGGTCGTATTGATATGTATAAGGCCTCTGTCATATTGATCAATGAAATCAGAGATAAAACCCTTGGTGCAATCACCTTTGAAATACCTGATATTATTGACCAAGAGAACCAACATTTTGCTGAATTAGAAGAAAAAAGAATTGCTGCTCGTGAAGCTAAAATTAAGGCGAGGGGACGTGGTAGGAAAAATAAAAGGTAATAACAATGACAGAGCAAAAAACAGAACTATTTACTTTACACCCTCAGTTAGCTAAAGACTGTTTTGAATTGGCAAACTTACCATTGTGTAAGCTACTATTATGCAATGACAGTGCATACCCATGGTTTATTTTGGTTCCCAAAGTAAATGATATAACTGATATTTATCAATTAGATTGGCAACAACAACAGCAATTGCTTAATGAATCGAGCTTACTTAGTGAGTTGGTCATGCAAGCTTTTGCTGGTGATAAAATGAACGTTGCAGCGCTTGGTAATGTAGTTGAGCAATTACATGTGCATCATGTAGTGCGTTATAAAAACGATGTAAGTTGGCCTAAACCTATATGGGGCCAACAACCGTTAACGCCTTATACAGAAATGGAATTAGCGGCTGTAAAAGATAAAGTATTACCGAAGTTAGCGATTGTTTTAGAATCTATTTCAAGCTAGCAATTATTTTCAGTGAAAGAATAAAACCCGCCTTTCAACAGTTGGTTTTCAATTTAATTACCATACCTATTGATAATAATTAAATTAAATTAAATTAAATTGAATTATGGTTTGATAAGTACTAAATCGTAATTTCTGTCAGTAGTTTCTTTGGCATTAATACGAGTTTTTCCGATTAATGATGTTGTTAGCCTATTAATGTAGAAGCGCCGAAATGCATAATATTAATTCCTTATTGAGTGATGTTAAAGAGTGTGTGCTTTGCGAAAAGTATTTGCCTCATGGTGTTCGGCCTATTTTACAAGTTAACCCCAATGCAAAAATTTTGATTGCAGGACAAGCACCAGGTAGAAAAGTACATGAATCTGGTGTGCCGTTTGACGATGCTAGTGGTGATCGCTTGCGTGACTGGATGAATGTATCAAAAGAAACATTCTATGACTCAAATAAAATCGCAATTCTACCAATGGGCTTTTGCTACCCAGGCAAGGGGAAAAGTGGTGATTTTCCCCCACGTCAAGAATGCAAACCAGCTTGGCGCGAACAACTATTAGAGCAATTTCCTAATATAGAAATGGTTTTAGTACTTGGTAAGTATGCGCAGACATATCATTTTGGAAAAACTAATTCTTCATTAACAGAGTTGGTTAAATCATGGGAAACTTATTGGCCTAATAAAGTTCCATTGCCACACCCTAGCCCTAGAAATAATATATGGCTTAGCAAAAACCGCTGGTTTGAAAAAGATTTAATCCCCTCGCTACAAAATCAATGCAGGAAAATTTTAGCTGATTAATTTTTCTATCAGATGTAACTCTCTCTATCATATATAAAGGCTTCTTTATTACCATTGTCATTGTTGGTTACAGTGAAATACATATCGAATAGATGACTATTGTTTTGACTGGTAATGACACTGTGTTAATTTCATTTTGATTATTAATGCTATTCATAATAAGCTGACTCAGCCTTTATCATATGGGCTTGAAGCTCAATTAGTATTTTAATTTATTTATCTTTAGGAGAATTACTTTGGCAACAAAAGAAGAAATTGAAGAGTTTATGAAAACTGACTTTCCTCAGGCTAAATGCACTGTAGAAGCCGTAGGAGAACAGTCAGCAACGGTTAGACACCCAATTGGGTTTGATGAATTAAGACCCGGTGGCACAGTATCTGGACCAGTTTTAATGGCTGTTGCTGATTATGCTTTATACGTGGCTATTTTAGGTGAAATAGGAATAGTGTCACTCACAGTGACAACAAGTTTGACGATTAATTTTATGAGAAAACCCTCATCAACAAAAGATATTATTGGTAAATGCACTTTACTAAAAGTAGGGAAATCACTCGTTGTTGGTGACGTTTCTTTATATTCTGAAGGTGATGAAAATGCTGTCGCCCATGTCGTTGGAACATATTCAATACCGAAATAAAATTAAGTTATCGCAATAATTCCTATGGTAGAACTCATCACTATTGAAAATAACGCTATTTTACCCGGATACGGTTGGCCAGTTTTTATAAATGGCAAGTAAGCTTTGTTAGCACTTGTCGCCTCTAATTAACTCGCCACTTAGTAAATCATTAATTAGATATTTTGTGTAAATAAAATACGGTGCAATATGAAAGTATATTTTTCACATGGAAAAGAAAGTGGCCCTTGGGGTAGTAAAATCAAAAAGCTTGCAAATATTGCTAAAGCGCATGGTCACAACGTTGATAGTATTGACTATTCAGATACCCTTGATCCAGACCTTAGAGTCGAACGACTAATAAAGGTATTAAAAAATACAAAAGAAGAGTGCGTACTCGTTGGATCAAGTATGGGGGGCTATGTTTCGTTAGTTGCATCGGAACAAGCTCATGTGAAAGGCGTGTTTTTATTAGCACCAGCACTCTTTATAAAAGGGTATAAAAAGCAAACTTATAACCATAATACGAATATCGAAATTGTGCATGGTTGGTCAGATGATATTATTCCAGCAGAGAACTCAATTAAATTTGCCAAAAAGAGTGACTGTTCATTGCATTTAATTTCTGGGGATCATCGGCTTAACTCTTCAATCGCGGTTGTTGAAAAGTTGTTTTCACAGTTTCTTAACTCTCAAGCACATAACAATGCATAACAACGAACAAGCTACGGCATGCCGTGTTTCGTGTAATTGGTATCATAGATGCTCATAGAAATATCTCGCCCAATATTTAAATGTGAAATGGATGAAAATATCTTTTTTTCGCGTTTATATAAACTACCTAATCACAATAGCGTGAATGAAAAAGGGTTAAGTTTATATTTAACCTTGAGTGAGAATTCGGAAGAAGCGGCAATTGAAGAGTTGCAAATTATTTGTAATATTTGGGGCGTGACCTTTAAAGTATTAGAATATTAAAATTGCCATTATTTAAATGGTAATGCGCAGCGGACAATCGTAAATATAAAATATAGGTAGAATCATGGAAAGGCAGTTGGTGTTAGAGTCATTTAGTAACAAAAAAGCGATGGAAATAGGTCTTCAAATAATCGAACTAGCGAAAAGAAAAGATTTAGTCATCGGTGTAGAAGTATGCAGGTTAAATCATACGGTTTTTTTATATTTGGATGATGGTTTATCAGCAGATAAACGCAATTGGTTGAGAAGAAAATCTAACGTTGCAAAGAACTTTGAAGAAAGTTCGCTCGCGGTCAAACAAAACCTGAAAAATAAGGGGATGAGTTTGAATGGCACATTTGGTTTAGATGACAGTAAATTTATTGCATTTGGTGGTTCAATACCAATTGTGGTTAAAAATTCGGGTCTTGTAGGGGCGGTAACTGTTACAGGACTAAGCGATGTTGATGATCATAATATAATAGTCGATGCACTCTCAAATGATTATCAATTTGTAGGGTAGCCTTTTAAATTTTAAGTCAGCTATCGCGGTTGCTATTTTGTATCCTGTTTGGCCTTCTTTGAGTTTACAATTAAAGTGGTGAAAGGTAATTATGACATATATTGAATTTAATCAGTTTTGTGGCACTTTACCTGCAACCACTTATGTTGTTCAATGGGGAGGATCTCATGTTTGGAAAGTAGGGGGTAAGGTATTTGCAATTGGAGGTTGGGGACAAAGTGACCAATCCGCTTTTACTTTTAAAACCTCAGACAATAATTATGATTTCTTAAGCGAATACGATGGATACAAACCAGCGCCTTATTTTGCAAACAGAGGAATGAAATGGATACAACAATTTGATAGCTTAATAGAAAAAGATGAAGAGTTGCAGTATTACATCAAAGAATCCTACCGCTTAGTTTCCTTAGGGTTAACTAAGGTAAAACAAAAAGAACTTGGATTAGAGCAAGCATAAAATATAGTGTTTTCCACAAAACAAGAGACTTGATATCGGACTGCTAACCGCACGATTGGCTTCTCTATGTGCAAAATATAGCAAAGAATTTTTTAAATTATTTTGGTTTGTTGGTGCTGTAAAAATAGGTATCGATTTAACCCCTCAATTTTTTGATAAATTACCATCTAATGCTAAAAGTTAAATATAAGCAGTTCGTTGATGATGTTTTCTTACATTTTTACCCTTGCAATATTTATCAACACCATAAACACTATAGTTAACTTGGCTAAATACATGCCAAGCTCTTTAATTGATAGCATACGAACAACCCTTTTAATTTATGTCTTAACAGCTTTGTGTAAGGTGCATCATGCTGTTTAGTAAAAGGCCACTTCATTCATAATATCCCTATTTAGACAGGAGTACAAAATGGTAAGTATTGAATTTTTAATTACCTCTTTAGTGGTTGTGTTAATGCCCGGGACAGGAGTACTTTACACTGTCGCAACAGGACTATTTATGGGAAAAAGAGCGAGTGTTTTTGCCGCATTTGGGTGCACAGTCGGAATCGTTCCTTCTCTGTTAGCAAGTATTATGGGCTTGGCTATTATCATCCATACTAGTGCATTAGCTTTTCAAATCGTTAAGTATGTTGGTGTTGCATATTTATTATTTTTATCATGGTCTATGCTGCGTTCTAGCGGACCATTATCTTTAAATGAAAATCATGAGAAACAAGGTTTGTTTACAGTAGCGTTTAAGGGGTTCTTAATTAATATTTTAAACCCCAAATTAACAATCTTTTTTCTTGCTTTTTTACCACAATTTATCCCCCCTCATGCACAGCAATCTACTTACAATATGTTGTTACTGGGTGTCATTTTTATGGTTATGACCTTTTTCGTTTTTGTTATATATGGTTTTCTGGCAACCAGTGTTCGAAATTACATCATTCATTCTGAAAAGATAAGTACCATTATTCAACGAGTTTTTGCTGGGAGTTTTGCTGCATTAGGCTTGAAACTTGCGCTAACAACTCGTGAGTAAAGATTACAAGTAATACCAATTTGATTAAATTATTGCTCACTTGTACTGGTTAAAATACTCCATGTCGGTGTTGCTCTCAATCCTAATAGCCAGCTATTACTCAATCGAGCGCCTTGCCCTGAAATATTTTCCCTGCGTACAACAAGATCACAAACTTAATCAAACTGGTATAACTGTAAATTATTGGTTCAATTTACTTGTTATAGTTGAACCATCAATTCTTCCCTCTTAATGAGGTTATGTTTACCGGAGGTATTGTGCAAATTAGTGAAGTAACAAAAAATGATTTTATGTCATTTTGGCCCGTTTTTAAAGACGTTGTATCCGCTCAAGAGACCTACGCATTTGATCCCGATATTGATTTTGAGTCAGCATATAACTTGTGGTGTTTATCTCCTCAAAAAGCTTATGTCATAAAAGATAATGGGATAATACTTGGTTCGTATTATATTAAACCCAATGCATCTGGACCTAGCGCTCATATATCTAATTGTGGTTACATAGTTAGCCCAGAGAGCAGAGGTAAAGGTATTGCACGAAAGTTATGTTTGCATTCACAGAAAATCGCAATAGAGTTTGGTTATAGTGCAATGCAATTTAACTCAGTTGTGTCATCAAATGAGATAGCAATAAATTTATGGAAAAAACTCGGATATAATATTATTGGTACTATTCCTAATGCATATAATCACAAAAAACTCGGCTTGATAGATGCTTTTATAATGCACAAGCAACTGAGTACAGAACAAGATAATTAGGTGCCTAACACACTCCTGTAGCCTAGGTTTAGCCTTGCTTCACACATTCGATAACTGTCACCTAGCCGTTTATTACAGCAGTTATTGGTCTTTATGATTATAGGTCTGATTCTTAGCTCTTTATTGGTACCAAGTAGCGGTTGGCGGCCAATAATGAGCAGCTAACTCTAGTGATTATGGTTTTATTAAGCATAATAGCGCTTAGAATGTTAGCGGTTACGATTGTGCTTAAAAAACACGAAAACTTCCTCGCAGCGTTTATCCGCTTAAGTGGTTGTTATACATTAAGGATAGTTCGATGAATAAAATTAATATTGGTGAAAAATTTGAGTTATTCACACAAGAGTGGACACCAAAAATTATTGCTGAATCAAATAGCCAATTAGTTAAAATTGCGAAAGGTAGTGGTGAACTAGTTTGGCATAAACATGAAAATGAAGATGAGCTTTTTATTGTTTTTAAAGGTCAGCTTACTCTACAGTTAAGAAGTGGCGATATTGTTCTAAACACAGGTGAAATGTATGTTGTACCTAAAGGTGTTGAGCATTGCCCTAGAGCGGTAGATGATACCCACTTTATGATGATTGAACCGTCATCAACTGCGCATACTGGCGAATTAAAAAGTGAAGTTACAGTGTCATCAGAAAAACAAGAATGGATTTAGCGTATAGAAGCTAGGATGGTAATAATACACAATGGGATTTTATTAAACCTTTTATGATTATAAAGCGTCTACACTAATAACCTAACTCAGTGTTAAGGAAAGTAATGAAATATTTCTTCTATACCGTATTCACATTAGTATTTTTTATGCCAGCTATTGCTAGTGCAATAGCTGAGAAAAAGGTTTTAATTATTGTATCAAATCTAATTGATATGGGAGATCCTGAAAAGCACGATGCTAGAAATAATCTTTGGGAAGTTGCCCCGCCTTATCATATATTTTTAAGCCACGGTTACGATGTGGATTTTGTTTCTCCCAATGGAGGTGACGTAAAATTTATGATGGACCCTGTAGGCATTAGTAGCTATACCATAAAATATGAAGGCTTTATGGATAAAGCTGAGAACTCTTTCACACCTAAGCAAATAGATGCTACTCAATATTGGGGAGTGTACGTTGGTGGTGGCTATGGTCCGTTATTTGATGTTGCTAATAATAAAAGTTTACAAACAATTATTGCACAAATCTATGAGTCAGGCGGGATTATTGGCGCAGGAGGTCACGGTGCCGGCTCCTTTGCAAATGTCGTTTTATCTTCTGGTCAGTTTCTTGTTAATAATAAAAAAATAGCTGGTTTTCCTAATTCAACTGAGAAATCTAAATCTTGGGCAAAACAGGGGAGTTTGCTTCCTTTTTTTGTTGAAAGTCAGTTAAATAAAAATGGTGCGATTGCACAAAATAAACAAACCTTAGAAAATAAGCATGCGGTAGTAGTAGATCAACGAATTGTTTCCACTATGTTTTTACCTTCAGCTGCACTTGTAGCGAAAGAAATGATCATTTTAAATAAAAACAATGGTGCTAAATAACAATCAAATAAGCTGAAATACAATTTGTATTTACTCTGTTAAATATAATGGCTAACAATTTTCATCTATTATTGCCATTATGTCGTTTCATATAAAAGTAAGTGTGGGGAGTCGTAAAAATTGAACCAATTGACTGAGAAATCCATAGGGTGTCCTTATTGCGGTGAAACGATTGAAGTGCTAATTGAGTCAGCCGATGTGAACCAGCAGTATATTGAAGATTGCCAAGTCTGTTGTAAGCCCATAAACTTTTTGGTTTCTGAAAGTGTTAATGGTGAGTTTTCTGTGACTGTTTATAGCGAAGATGAAACGTTTTAACATTCATATCAAGTAAATTCATACTAGATAGAGACTTCTAACGTTATCTAGGTTCTGTTTTATTGCACACTTTAATCAACGATAAATCACTCCTTATTTTAGTAATATGTCTTACAGGTTAGATATTAAAAATCAGCTGTTTTTGTTAGGTATCTTGGTATAGACTCCGCCCTATAATTTTACTTATATAAGTAATCTCAAAACAGTAACGTTTAACTAACAACACCTTCCTATTCCTTTCTAAAATGACACAAAATAAATGACAGATATAACTATAGCAACTCACAACGGTAATTTTCATGCAGATGATGTTTTCAGCATCGCTGCACTTAAGAATATTTTCCCTTCTTTTAAACTCATACGCACACGTAATTTAGAGGTTATCGGCGAGGCAGATATTGTGATTGATGTAGGCGGTGAGTATGATCCTGAAGTCGGCCGTTTTGATCATCACCAACGTGGCGGTGCAGGGGAGCGAGAAAATGGCATTCCTTATTCATCATTTGGTTTAATTTGGCAAAAATATGGATTAGAAATTTGTCATGGTAATCAAGAGGTAGCAAATGCCGTTGATACAGGACTAGTATCAACGATTGATGCTATCGATTGTGGTCACGTGGAAGGCGTCAATAAGGGGATTAGCCTTAGCCAAACTATTTCAATGTTCAACCCAACTTGGCAAGAAGACAGCCACTTTGATACCTGTTTTGATGAAGCGGTTGATTTTGCCTCGCGTGTGTTAACACGATTTATTGCGTCAGCAAATGGCGGTATTAGTGCTAAAGATATTGTTGCTACAGCGATTGAAAATGCAGAAGATCCAAGAGTAATAGTACTAGAAAAATATACGCCATGGAAAACAACGGTTCATACCTTATCTAAAGAAGCTTTATATGTAGTTTATCCATCTGGATCTGGTCAATGGAGAATTCAAACTGTACCTGTTGAACTAGGTTCATTTGAAGACAGAAAATCACTGCCTAAACAATGGGCTGGCTTATCGGATAAAGCGCTAAAAGACGTGACTGGTATTGATGATGCTATGTTTTGCCATAATGGTTTATTCATCGCGGGCGCAGAATCATTTGAAAGTACAATGAAAATGGCATCTATAGCACTTCAGGAATAATAAAAGAGCTATCGAAAATATAAACCTAGCAGTTAAAATTTACGCCGATTATTATGATTTACCCTATCGCTACGGTTAGCCTTTTTACTACTGTAGCACTTAGTATAAATTGAAATATATAATAAACCCTATAAGATATATGAAACTATTTTTATTGTTAAAAAAGGAAATTAAATGAGTACTTTAGACGTTTCTACGACACAAGTCGAAGCTCTGTCATTAAAAGCGTATGAACTAGGGATAGAATATGCGCCGAGATTAGCGTTAGCTATTATCACTTTACTTATAGGTTTATGGATTATTAGTGGTATTACTAAACTTATTAAGTTATCTATGGAGCGTTCAAAAGTTGATCCAACTTTAATTCCATTTATGAGTAGTTTAGTTTCTTGGATACTTAAAGTCTTATTATTTATATCTGTTGCTTCAATGATAGGAATCGCAACCACGTCATTTATTGCGGTATTAGGTGCTGCAGGTTTAGCAATAGGTTTAGCACTTCAGGGCAGTTTGGCTAACTTTGCTGGCGGTGTTTTAGTGATGATTTTCAAACCTTACAAAGTAGGTGATTTAATTGAATCTCAAGGACATTTAGGCGTTGTAAAAGAAGTACAAATTTTTAATACTATTTTAATTGCTCCACAATCTAAACAAGTCATTATTCCTAATGGCGCCACATCAAATGGTTCAATTGTTAATTATACCGTTGAAGGAAAAATAAGGGTCGACCTTACAGTCGGTGTTTCATATGACGCTGATATTGATAAAACCAAAGCCGTATTGATGGAAGTACTTGTTGCTAATGACAAAGTTATGCAAGACCCGGCACCTTTCATCGGTGTTTTAGAAATGGCTGATAGTTCGGTTAATTTTGCTGTAAGACCACATTGTTTGCCAAAGGATTATTGGGATGTGTTTTTTAGTGTTAATGAAGGAGTAAAAAAAGCGCTTGATAAAAATGCGATTAATATTCCGTTCCCACAACGCGATGTGCATTTAATTCAACAACAATAATAGTTTAGTTATTATTAAAAAAATGGCGTTAATATTTAACTATTAACGCCATTTTTGTGTTTAGTAGAGTTTGTCTCGATAATCAAGCTGAAACAGGCTAATCATTAATAGAGCTTTACACCGTATTGCACGCCAGCGTAGATATACCTTATGAACAGCTTGGAGGGCGACTATCTCTCATCAAAAAGTCTAACTTTATTTGTGCTTTCTTTGGACTTTCTAAGTTAATTACTTCAATCATTTCACATTCATCTCTAATCATTTCAGCAATTAAACTAGGGTAATGACGACAGTCTTCAGGCCGATCTAAGTAGATACTGCAAGTATATATGTTTGGATCGCGAGGACTTTTTTTAGGTGAAACTTCGAGGAAAGGGCAGCTTTGTAGTTTTGAACCTGATTCAGGATCGAACCATATATCGTTGTTTTTAACAAATTTGAATATGTCTGGATTAAATATCTCCCAAAGGTCAATCTCTTCTTTTGTTGCACAAAGATCACCCCCACCATATTTGATACAACATTTACCACATTGGTTACAATCTTTCATAGTTCGTTGATTAGTAGGAGCAGAAAGCCTTATTCTATCCTCAATCTTTTCAATATTTGAGTGTTATTTTTAGCTTTTAATTAATTACTATTTTTTTGTGGTAAATTTGCTTTAAAAACAAATGGGCTTTAACTCACTCGATTGCTTATAGATTACTTTTACTTAATGCATCACCACAACGGAAAAATAATAAAATGGATTTATTTAACACTATAACTGACACCATTGGCAGAGAAATAATTAATTCAGCTAAGCAAGTATGTTTACCTGCTAATAGCTCGGTTTTTTATCAAGGGGATCGTTGTGAAAATTTCTTATTGGTTGTAAAAGGTACAATCAAAGTGTTTACTCGCGCAATAAATGGCCGTGAAATTTCGCTATATCGAGTTAACAAGGGGCAATCATGCACATTAACAACGACGTGTTTATTAGCGAATGATAAATACCCTGCAGAAGGTATTACTGAAAGTGAAGTCACGGCTTTAGTTCTTCCATTAAGGGATTTTAATCGTGGTTTAGCACAGTCTACAAATTTTCGTGAATTGGTTTTTAATACATACGCGCAACGTTTATCTGAAGTCATTACTCTTGTGGGTGAAATAAGTTTCAACCGTATTGATATTCGGTTAGCTAAACAGTTACTTCAACTTGCAAATCATGAAAATAACATATTTATTACTCATCAAAGTTTAGCCACTGAGCTAGGTAGTGCACGTGAAGTAATTAGTCGACAGCTAAAAATATTTGAAAGCGAAGGTTTACTTAATCTAAGTCGAGGTAAAATTAAACTAAATGAAATAAGTTCTTTAGAAACTATTGCCAACACACCTCTTATTTAATCATGTCATATCAATTAACCTAAATCCTCCATTTTAAAACACATTATTTTTACTTATGTGACTTTGTCACTGTAAGTAGTTTTTTTTTCGAATACATTAGCGCTGCATTCATTAAACGTTAAGGTATTCGGAGAAATAAAATGAGAAACATTGGTAAAATAGATAAAGTATTACGACTATTGACTGGCATAGTAGGTATCAGTTTAGTCTTTTTTTATCCACAAACATTATGGGGGTGGTTAGGGCTAATACCATTTTTAACAGGGTTAATTAACTTTTGTCCACTGTATAAAATTATTGGTTTAAGCACATCTTCGGAGAAATAGTTACATCATTAGCTAAGTGGTCGACTTAAAAGCACTTCTACAATAAATCATCAAATAAAAGGAATTTATATGAATATATTGAAATCGATAAAAAACTTAATTGCTATATCAGTAGTTTCTACTTCTCTATTAGCAAATGCTGACCAGCCTAGTAATTATTATTCCGTTCGAGCACTTTACGGCGATCCGACTTTTGACCGGGTCGTCGCAATTGATGTTCCTGAAATGATATTTGTCGATAGTGTTCCAACGGCGTCTACACCATATCCAGTTGATGCAGCAGGTTATTTAAATAAAGCTTATGCAATTACACGCGGTGCAAATTCTATTGATATAATTGATCCCGATACACTCAGCAATATGGGTTCAATAGCTTTAGAGCATAAGCCTCGTTCCGGTGAGGCTCATAATGGCTCATTAAATGTAGTGCTTATTGCTGGTGTAGATAAACCAATGACTAGCATTATAAACCCTAAAACAGATATGGTTGTGGCTACAGCAGGTAATAATGCAGTCACTGTGTCTAACGGTGATTATGGTGGTGGTTTAGCTTCAGGACATCCTTTTTGGTTTTCAAAGAAAAAATTTGCTGTCATTGATCGTGCTAATCGAAAGATTCAACTTTTTAAATTAAAAGGTAACGCCCACAACGGTTATAGAGTTGAACTTTTGGATGAAATAAATACACCAACCACTGTTCATCACTTTGTTCCTCGATACCGTAAAGCATTACATGGTAAAGATAAGTTTTTATATTATGCGCTTGCGGAAGGCTCGCCATCAAATAACATACCTCCCAAACTACTTGAAATAAAGGTTAGAGGAAAAAAAATACAATTACTGAGAAGTACTGCTTTAAGTGGTTTTGAACCAAGTATTATGGGATCGCATCATGCTGATATTCATCCTAATGGAATACATATATACATGGGATCTACTGAAGGTCATATGTTTGTCATAAACAGACAAAAAATGGAAATAATTAGTGTGATAGATACTGGGTTAGGCAGTGGACATACGCGTTTTATTGCCGATAAAAATATGGCTGTTGTGACTAATCATAAAGATACATTTGTGACAATTATAGATACCGATACTCATACAAAAATAACAGATGTTATTGTAAGTCCACCACAAGCAAATGGTCAAATTCTTCAGTCACATACCTCTTTTGTAGACCCTGATGGCAATAATTTTTATGCTTTTGCCAGTGATAGTGGCGTTTTTTATGAGCTGAACTTAAATTCGTTAACAGTAACTAGCACTGTAGAAACAGGTGGAACTCCTAGGCAAGGTGTATTTATATCATCTGATGATGATTAATTTAGCTAAACTCGTTAATTTTTTGAACGTCATAACTTTGTTTTTATAAGCAGTTATGACGTTATGCAGCGTTACTATATGAAATTATTTTAAGGATATTTGTTTTGAAATACACAGTAGTTGGAATTCTATTATTTCTATTTAGCACATATACAATAGCTGACACGCTACCATTTGACTTAAGCATTTCTGGGGCAGGTGTGAGTGTCAATAAGTCACTTGAGTTAAGTGATGTAGGAGAAGGGAAAACAGTAATAAACTTTTCATTTGAAGCGAGCACGGGAAGAAAATATGTTTTTAATCTTAACTATAAAAAACTATCTAATAATCGTTCATACCCAACAAACTTAGATATTACCCTGAAGGATGGCGAAGGCAATAAGCTTGGTTATTTGTTTTTTGCTAATAATGGCGTTCGGCACTTAAAGCAAATAGGCGTTTTCGGGCTAATTGTTGATACTTTAGGTGAGCCTATCGATATTAAATTCACCTTTGAAAAAATAAAAAAGGAAATTTTGATATTAACTATCTTAGTGAAGAGAGGTTTATTCAAGATACATTAGTACCAAAGTTTAACTTTCAAATGATACGCCCTGTTATTCTTCCTAAAATAGAGGAGGGTATTAGCTCGCAAACCTATTTGCTTGATAGCTATCCATACAGTGTAAATTACACAGTTAAAAATATGAATAACGGTTTAGTTCAATTTCAACATAATTTATATCAATTGAAAGGAGGTAAAGAACAATTACTTGAAAGAGTATATTTTCAAGCTGACAGCGTTAAAACACTTCGAAAAACAATGTATGCGGGAAAGTATTTTCATAAAAATGATGGAGTATTTAAATTAGTTTTTTATCCTGCAATGGGGCAGATTGAGCCACCGAAGTAATTATACCCGTCAGTATAAATAAGTGACCACATAGAACGGCATGGCCGCTATATATACCCGTTACCATTAAAGATGCGGGTTTCAGAGTGCTTGTGTGATTTCAATTCAAGGTACTGTGATGCAAGAATAGTTACTCAGGAGCATATTCTCCTGAATAACCATTCTCTTCAATCAATACCTTGCTTCTAAGCCTTTTAATTCTCGCTGAGTGGGAAATAACTTAATGGACTTGGTATTAAACCACTATAAGGTATTAAAATGGGCTAAATACAGTTGATTGTTTTTACTCTGTTCAATATCATAACCACCTATATCTAGCAGCTTAAACGGGTGCTTGGTTTTGATTTTAATTTATATAATTCAATAAAATAGGTAAGTTTTATGAGATATGTTGTTTATTTGTCAGGCGAAATCCATAGTAATTGGCGCGAACAAATTATTGATGGTTGCGAACAGAAAGGGCTTGATATTCACTTTACTTCAGCGATAACTAACCATGAATTAAGTGATTCTTCTGGTGATTGCTTAGGTGATGAAAGCTCTTCATTTTGGAGAGACCATAAATCATCAAAAGTTAATGCTATTCGAATTAAAACGGCTATAAAACAATGTGATATTGCAGTTATACGTTTTGGTAATAAATATAAGCAATGGAATGCAGCATTTGATGCGGGTTACTGCGCAGCTTTAGATAAGCCATATATTACCTTGCATGATGAAGATTTGATTCATGCATTAAAAGAAGTAGATGGTTCAGCGCAATCTTGGGCAACAACACCAAGTCAAGTCGTTGAGTTGTTGACATATTTAGCTTCGTAATTAAAGTTTTCGTAAGTGGTGTACGATCACTTCGTTGGCATTTTTGCTAACTATTTTTGGCGCTTATGTAAGCGTTATTTTTCTTCTAGGTATTTATTATGAATTTAGACAAATCGACTAAGCGTATAGCAAAGAGAGTTAAAAAGGGATTTCAGGGATATCCTCAGATTTCATTGGCCTATTTTGGTCAATCGGTAGATTGCGCAACAGAAGTTGTTGTTGGCTATACCTTAGAAAAAGGGGCAGAGGTACAAGAGCAAAAGTTTGTTTGTAAAACGGATGCGAGACAAGATGAAACTATTCAAACGACGCTGTTAAAAGTTATCGAACGCGCAGACGCAAAAACTGTTTTGGAAGTTGAAGGTGTTGCAATTATTAAGTAACGCCTTTGCTCAATTGAACTACAGTATAAAATACTTATATTCATGAAAGTTTAGGCATTACATTATCCAGACAAACTTTAAAGCGACACTGTTTATCGCTTTTTTATTAAGACGTTAATTAAGTAAGAGAGAATATGGATTATCTAATAGCAATTATATTCTTTGCCATATCATCAACAGTCACGCCTGGGCCTAATAACATTACCGTTATGGCTTCTGGCGCTAATTTTGGTATTCGTAAAAGTCTTCCCGTATTTATGGGGATTTGTGTTGGCTTTGCAATAATGTTGCTCTTAATAGGGGTTGGTTTTGGACAAGTTTTTGAAAGGGTTCCCGTTTTACATTTAGTTATTAAGTGTTTAGGAACCCTATATTTACTCTATCTGGCTTTCTTAATCGCGACTGCAACGGAAATATCTGCGTCAAGTGCTCAAGCGAAACCGTTAACCTTTATGAATGGAGTGTTATTTCAATGGCTAAATGCAAAAGCTTGGGTGGTAGCAACAGGCGCTATAACTGCATTTACAACAGCGGGTGCAGACTTTTATACTCAAAATGTTATTATTTCAATAACGTTTTTCATTATTTCATTTCCTTGTGTTGGTCTTTGGCTGTTTTTTGGTTCTACCCTAAAAAAGGTATTAAAATCTCACCAACATCGAAGAGTGTTTAATTATTCGATGGCAGGATTATTAGTGATGTCGGTAATACCTGTAATTATCGAACTAAGTAACCAACTAATTTAGCAGTAAGTGACTAAATAAGGACAAAAATAGTTAACTGTTTTCTTTTCTTTAACCATTTCTTATTTTCTATTCGTTAGATACACACCCAAAGCGACAACACATGCACCACTAAGCGTAAAAATATCAAAAGTTTCACCAAAAAAGAAATATGCAGGTATTGCGGCAGAAACTGGCACAAGGTAAAAAACACTTGCAACTTTACTGACATCACCTGCACTGATCATTAAATACAGTAAACTTAATGCGCCAATCGAAACACCAATTGACATGAACAGTAATGCCCCTATAAATTCAGGGCTCCACTCAACAGAATACCCTCCATAGAAAGGTAGTAGCCCTATACATATCAGGCATGAGACTAGTGATTGAATCATTCCGCCGACATATATGTTCATATCTGAGCAGTATTTTTTTTGGTACAAGCTCCCTATGGTTAAACCTAAAAGCCCTAGAATAGACATTCCCACCGAAGCAATACCTAAGACACCTGAGCCAAGATCAATATTATGTCCGACAACCAGAACAACGCCCAGAAAACCCAGCGCTAAACCTAGCCATTGAACAAAAGTCATTCGCTCACCGATGAACGATTTTGCAAATGTCGCTACAAGAATTGGTTGTAACGCGATAATCAACGCAGAGAGTGAGGGAGATAGGCCCATATCTATCGACACAAATACGCCAATTGAGAACAGAGCGACAGTAAATGAGCCTGATATTGCAATTTGAATGCTTTTTAATAGGGAAGGAAGCTCTACCTTCATCGCTTTAACTGCGGCAAAAAGTATTAATCCTGCAATTAAAAACCTTAATGATAAAAAACTTAAAGGGGATGAAAAAGGCAATCCATATTTAGCGCCTACAAAGCCACTGCCATATAAAACCACGAAAAAAAAGGGAAGTATAAAAGAATACAAACGACTAAGTTGGTTTGTGTCCTTTACTATTATGGTGTTCATTTTTATTCCTTTTATACGTTACTAAAACGCGCGATAGAATATTTGACAGAGGTAGAGTGCAGGTCAGTACAAGCAAATCTTATTATCAATACCATTAAAATATGTACTACATAGTACAAACGAGTGTACCATATAGTACAATTAAAAATAAAACAATCAACTTTTAGCCTTTTTACTAAATAACAATACGGGGAAGCCCTTGTTATGTTTGTGCAGTAAACGATACAATAAAAAGCAATGATAAATTTACCCTTATAAATATTAAAGGTTTGCTAAGCATGAAAAATAAAAGAATTGCGAAAGGGGCTGGTCGAGAAATGCTGCTACAATCAGCCACTGAACTTTTCTTGGAAAATGGTTTTGAATCGACAAGTCCTCAAGCCATATATGCTAAAAGCGGTGTTGGCCAAGGTAGCTTTTATCACCACTTTGCTAGTAAAATTGATTTAATGAATGCTGTTTTGTTACGGCTTGTTGAGGATAAAACGGCTCAACTAACACAAATAAATAATCAAACTAGCTCGCCATTGTTACGGCTCGAACTTTATTTAGATGTTCCTAGGCTTGGCACAAAAGGATGTACATTTGGGCGATTTGTTTATGAATCGTCACTTAGTAAAAGTGAGTTATCAGTACCAATCAGTCACTTTTTTGATCTACTTCTTAACTTTTTAACAACGAATATATCTGCCGCCCAAGATGAACAATTGATTAATATCTCAATGCCGCCATTGGCAATGGCGAAACTAATAGTGTCTCAAATTCAGGGAAGTTATATATTATCGCGCATATACAACGATGGCTCGATACTAACGGAAGGTATATTAACAGTACGTGCGCTTTTAGGGTTATCCATTAATAAATAGTTTTAATATGTAGCTTTAAAAAATTTAAAAGCTGTTTTATTTGTGGCATAAAAGAAGTGATTATGAATAGCTAGATAATGTGTTTAATCGACTCAGTTACTATTTTATTTTTCTCTATTTTCACAAACAATATTTCGCCCATTTAGGGCACTTGGTTTACGCTCAAATTATTCTCTAGGAGTCTTATGAAATTAAAAATTTATCAAGTTGATGCTTTTGCATCCAAAGTTTTCCAAGGAAACCCCGCGGCTGTATGTCCATTAAACGAATGGCTTGATGATGAACTTCTTCAAAAAATAGCAGAAGAGAATAACTTATCGGAAACTGCTTTTTTTGTGTTTTCAGAAGATGTTATTGAACTGCGCTGGTTTACTCCATTAGAAGAAGTTGATTTATGCGGTCATGCCACATTAGCGTGCGCCCATGTATTATATAAACATTTAGGCTATAACAAGGCACAAATAAATTTCCAAACTAAAAGTGGTAAATTAATTGTTACTCAAACAGATTTAGGTTTTAGCATGGATTTTCCTGCTTCAGATCTTATTGAGTTATTTACCGACATTCCCGTTAACTTGATTAAGGGGTTAGGTGATGTAAAACCGAAACAAATAATGGCAGCATTTGATTATGTGATTGTTCTAGATAGTGAAGAAGAAGTAAAAAATCTTATGCCAGATCTTTCACTGTGGTTAAATATCGATTTAAGAGGGGTTGTTGTTACGGCCCAAGGAAGCGATGTTGATTTTGTCAGTCGTTGTTTCGTGTCCGTAAGGCAATCCCACCTAGCATTTAATATTCCATGGCATTATCGCGTC
>Ga0209292_1002270_pt1 | contig 22246 bp, 23 predicted proteins | sample GOMGulsemesocosm_2_FD_184634 | JGI IMG/M metagenome (GOLD analysis project Ga0209292, IMG submission 184634) | Methane-oxidizing microbial communities from mesocosms in the Gulf of Mexico - GOM9C Gulf of Mexico (SPAdes) (version 2) | ecosystem: Environmental > Aquatic > Marine > Cold seeps... | reverse complement strand
TTGCTGATAAGCAAGATATTATTGATACTGCTCGTCATATTGGTACTGCTGAATTCTCTGAAACAATTCCTGAATACTGTGGTGTTATCTCGAATAAACCAACAGTAAAAGCAGTGAAAGAGAAGATTGAAGCTGAAGAAGCTAAATTCGACATGAGCTTGATTGACCAAGTTGTTATGGATGCAAACGTGATGGATATTCGTCAAATTGCAGAAGAAGCACAAGAGCAAGTTAGTGATGTTGAAGCTGTATCTGAAATTGCATCAAACGAAGTGATCTTAGATATTCGTAGTATTGACGAAGTGGAAGATTCACCACTTGAAGTTGACGGTTTAGCTATTGAGCACATGCCGTTCTTCAAATTAGGTAACCAGTTTGGCGAATTAGATCAAGATAAAACTTACTTACTGTACTGTGATCGTGGTGTGATGAGTAAACTACAAGCGTTATACTTGATTGAAAAAGGTTATGCGAACGTTAAAGTTTACCGTCCTTAACTTTTACTCCCCTTAATCGTTAGGCTGTGTCCTTATCAAGCTAATGAGTAAAAGCCAGCAATTAGTTGCTGGCTTTTTTGATCCTGATGTGATTTTTGAATGATGTAACTAAGCGAGTTCAGTTTCGTGCAGCTTGATTTGATCGTATAAGGCTTTATTCACTGGAGCTTCGATACTGTAGGCATTCGCGACTTTTAAAACATATCCGGTAATGTAATCAATTTCGGATTGACGGTTAAAGTGATGATCTTGATGCATTGAAGAAAAGTTTTCAGCCGTGCGTTCAATGACATTATCAACTTGTACTTGTAGCTCTGCATAAGACCAAGGTAATCGGGCTTTTTCACACACGAGTGCTAATTCTTGCACCACCTTTACTACATGCGGATATAACGCTGGGCTTGCCAATTCACCATTTTTGCATTGATGGATGGCTGTTAATGGGTTTATCGCACAGTTAATCACTAACTTAAGCCATAATTTCTCACGTATATCTTCGCACCATGTTAATTCTTCTAGTGCAAATAATTGGCTGGCAATATCTTTATAGCGCTTGGCTTGATTATTAAATGGACCTAGCCAAGTGATACCCGCACCAGTATGGCGAATATAGTTGTCTGACAGTTTCAATACGCCATTGGACGTTGTGCCAACCATGATTGCGTTTCGAGGGAATAGCTTTTCGGCTTGTTCCGCCGTGCCCATGCCATTGTGTAACAATACGATACAGCAATGCTTATCGATTTGTGGTTGCAGTAAGCTTAGTGCTGAAAGCACATGTTGGGCTTTTAGTGTAACGAGTAAAAAGTCACATTTAGGTGTGAGGTTAGGCTGCGCCATTACAGTGTTACTCGAATGTCTGCCATTTAAATCTTCAAAGTTAAATGTACGGATATGTGCATCACTTTCGGGACGCAATATAAATGCGGTGTGTTGGCCTGATTTTAATAATTTTTCTGCAAAGAAATGCCCGATAGCACCTGCACCGAGAATGTTCCAATTAGCCATGTATTTTTGCTCGTAATGGTTGAATGATTAAGTAACTGGTGATACCGGTTAAATCGGCGACGATATCCCAATGACTTGTTGTGCGACCAGGTATCATACCTTGAATAAATTCAATAAAAATACCGAATCCAAGTAATGTCATGAACAATGTTATTGTTCTATCTGGGAAACTATAATCAAAAAGTAACGCTAATGTAGCAAAGGCAACTAAGTGATTTAATTTGTCGTAGCCTAATTGCGCTATATCAGTTGAAGGCTTGCCAAAAGCAAGTAGGCAAATTATGAATATAACAATAACAAAGAGTAAGCGAAACCAGAGTTTATATTTGTCCAATGACATACTTATCTCAATAAAAAGGGGCATATATAGCAATTATAGTCAGTTAATCGTTACTTAATGCGACCTAGTGACTTACTTCTGTAGTTAATGGTTGAATTACAAGTATCATCTATTAGATAATCACATCATTATAAATGATAGGATATGAAGATGCCTCAATTTGATATTATTTCTGAAGTTGACATGGTTGAAGTTAAAAACGCAACTGACAATGCAAACCGTGAACTAAGTACACGCTTTGATTTTCGTGGTGTTGATGCAAGCTTTGAGCTGATTAAAGAAAAAGTAAAAATGCGCACAGATGAAGATATGCAACTTCGCCAAATGGCTGATATTTTACGTGGTGCTTTGGTTAAGCGTAATATAGACAGCTCTGCGATGAGTGTTGGTAAAACTGAATTTTCGGGTAAAACCTGCAGTGCAGATGTTGAATTTTTACAAGGTGTTGAAGGCGCAGTTGCTAAGAAAGTTGTTAAATCAATTAAAGACAGCAAGCTTAAAGTACAGGTATCTATTCAAGGCGATAAAGTACGTGTTGTAGGTAAAAAGCGTGATGATTTACAAGCTGTTATGCAGCATGTGAAAACAGCTGAACTAGGTCAGCCGTTCCAATTTGATAACTTCCGTGACTAATACGCGTACAAGTACGTTAAGCCCAGTCCGCTAATACGCACTGGGCTTTTTTATGCCTAAGATTCAATCCATTTAAAGCGTTTGGTTATTTGCATGTAAACTAATACGATAATAAAGGCCACTGGAATAATCCCTAACACTGCAGTACCAATAAAGAAGGCTGAGTAATCCCAAGTATCGACAGCAACCCCAGAGAAACCTGCGATAAACTTAGGCAGTAAAACCATGATTGACGAGAATAGCGCATATTGAGTTGCGGTAAATTGGGTATTAGTTAGTCGTGATAAAAATACCACAAAAGCACAGGTTGCTATGCCAGCACTGAGGTTGTCAGCACTAATCACCAAGGTCAATAATAACTGAGCGGGATCTTGTGTTTGTAGCCATGCATCTGGAACAATGAGAGTAAGTACTGTCATTACCTGTGTAATGGCTGCGCTGCCTGCCATCCAATGAAATAGGATATTGGTTAAGGCTGAAAGTACACCACCGAGTAATAAGGTTGAGAGTAAACCTAAGCTACTTACGAGCAGTCCACCTAACCCAGCCCCTATGAGCGTCATTACCACACCAAATACTTTTGAAATGGCAGCAACTTCAGCTTTTGAATAACCCATATCCACATAAAACGGATTGGCCATTATTCCCATGACAATATCGCTGATACGGTAAGTGATAACAATGCCTAGTAATAGTAAGCAGGTTTTACCGTATCGCTGGAATAGGTCGGTAAGCGGCTTTACTATCCCTGTCATAAGAAAGTCGCTAATATTATGGACGTGATGTATTTTATGTTTTGCAATGGGTTCTTTAGAAAGTAACGTCGCAACAATACCAAATAACATAAATAGCGCCATACAAGCATAAGCGAACTGCCAAGCTGCCGCATTATAAATTGCACTGTTATCATAGAATGCTGCAATGGCTAATGACCCTGCGCCCGCAACGATCATGGCAATGCGATAACCTGTCATATAGGTTGCTGCCATGGCGCCTTGTAAGCGAGTACCTGCACTTTCAATTCGAAAGGCATCGACAACGACATCTTGGGTCGCGGAAGCAATCGCTAAACCAAGCGATGCGATGATAAATAAGGTTACGCTTTGTTGGGGATCTTGAGTTGCCATGATCATCAGCATACTAATGATCACCACTTGTGTGAATAATAGCCAACTTCGACGTCGTCCCAATTTATTGTGCAGCCAAGGTATCTGGATCTGATCAATCAAGGGTGACCAAGCCCATTTAAAGGCATAGGTGAGTGCTATCCAGCTAAAGAATCCGATACTAGCACGATCGACTCCAGCTTCCCGTAGCCAAAATGATAATGTAGAAAAGACCAAAAGAATGGGCAATCCAGAGGAGAAACCAAATAATCCCATAAACAGAACTCGGGGATTAAGGTAAATCGATAAGTTTTGAAGAATAGTAGGCAATGTCAGCAATCCATCTAGTAGCGTAAGTGTTTGCTGATACTACCGTATTTTTATGAATTAAATAAGCCCGACCACTTACTGGGCTTGGTTTAATCCGTTATATTTTATAATAATAATGGCGAAATCAGTCCAAATATTCCGTAATAGGTCTAATACCAATACAGTTGTATGGTTTAACCCCTTGACCCTGTAGAAATAAAGCACCTGTATGTAATTGCTGGCGCAATATTCGGTTGGAAAAAATCTGTTGGCTTGACCAGCTTTTTAGCTCAAATAACAGGAACCAAAAGACCTGTTCTTTGCAGCTACTTGTAGACTCGTCATAAATATCCAAATCATCCCATTCTCGTAACGTTTCCCAGAGAAAATGGTTTAATTGCGCATAACTAAGCTTTCTCATTAGAAAAAAATCGAGGTATTCAGCTAAAGCATCAGATTTCTCGTCAATGAACTTTTTCGCTTCCATGCAAATCTCCTCATTTGTTAGTATCTAATTTTAATCCTAGACTAAAATGTTTGGCTGTCATTAATTAGCGTATTCTTAATGCTGATTTATGAGTAAAGTGTGAAACATCTCAAAAGATTAATTTTTTTAAGTGTTGAACTTAAAAAAATAACAAAAATTAATATTCATGTCATAAACGTGCTCGTCAATGGCTAAGATGTTGAAAGATCCTTTATAGATCAAACATCTGCTATAGTAGCGAAGCATACGCTTATTTTTATAACTGAATGGAACCTATATCATGCGAATAAATCACTTTTTTGCAAAATTACTCTTAATTTTGTCTTCAACATTTATGTTTAATACCGCGATAGCGGCAGAAACTAAAGCTTTAATCAAAACTAACCTTGGCGAGATTACGATTGAACTATACCCAGAACAAGCCCCCGTGTCTGTGGCTAATTTTATCAGTTATGTTGAAAATGATTTTTACAGTGGCATTATTTTTCACCGCGTGATCCCTGGATTTATGGCTCAAACGGGTGGTTTTAATGAAAACCTTGAAAAACAGACAACGAAAGCACCAATTATTAATGAAGCGAATAATGGCTTGAGTAACGAGCGTGGGACACTGTCATTAGCGCGTACTAATAATCCAAATTCAGCAACGTCGCAGTTTTTCATCAATCTAAAAGACAATAACTTTTTAAACCGTTCGGGTTCAAGTGCTTCACAAGCGGGTTATGCTGTGTTTGGCCGTGTAATTAAAGGAATGGATGTTGTTGATAAGATGGCAAAACAACCAACTGGTAAAAAGAAGCATTACAGTGATGTACCATTAACTAACATTGTTATTGAAAGTATTACTATGTTGAAATAGTCGAATTTAACGATTATTTTTAATCGGTTACAGTAAGAAAAATAAAGCCTCGCCGGTACTTGTGATAAGTCATCGTTCGCGAGGCTTTTGCTATTGTATGATCACTATAATTAGCGAGTTAAATAATTCGTACAATTAACGTGTTAGATAATCACTGATTTGTTGATCATTAAACACATCGTTCAATAGCGACGATAATTGCTGAGAAAACTTCGTTTCTAAGTCATTCATTGACGGGCTAAATGCGCCTGTTAAGGTTGATGCACTGCGAAATTGCTTCGTTAGTGTTTGACCTTCATTATCAATTGATACGATCAGCATTAGACTTGATTCAGCTTGATGCTCAAAGCTATCTTGCTGAACATCAATTCTTGCGGTTTGCAGTTCAAGATTAATCGCGATGTCAGCTTGTGGTGAGAACACTAGGCCCTGTTGCTCCCACCCCAGTTGTAGTTTCGCCGTTATAAGGTTAACCAGTGAATTTTGGTTATTAAGTAACTGTGCTGGTTCTCCGACTTTATGGATAGCAATTAAGTAATTCGCATCACGGATGTCTTTACTTGTTAGCGAAACCAAAGTACCTGGATATTGCGTTGTTAATGGTGCTGGCTCAGCCGTAATATTAACTTGCTGAGGGGCACTCGCACAGGCGGTTAGTAGTAATAGACTGATATTTAAGAGTAGTTTCTTTAGCATATTATTTTTGCGCCTTAATAATAACGAACTTGGCATTTGATGCGACAATTTCATGATTATCGAATAGGCGGTCAAGTTTGATATGGTAATCAAGATGACGATTACCAACAATATAAAGTGCGCCACCCCAAGCTAATGCACGGTGAGCATCTTTGAACATTTGCCATGCAATATGATCGGTAATGGCTTTTTCTTGGTGGAATGGAGGGTTGCATAGTACAAGGTCAACACTGTGTGGTTCGTAATCGTAAAGGCAGTTATTCACTAAAAATTCAACGTCAGGCTCGTGACTGGCGATATTAGCCGCTGCATTTTCTTTCGCTGATGAAATGGCCATAAATGACTCATCCACAAAGGTGATTTTAGCTTGTGGGTTTAAGCGTGCCGCAGTAATACCGATAATACCGTTACCACAGCCAAGATCGATAATATGCTGGTATTCACCTTTTGGTAAATGCTGCATAAAGAAGTTGCCACCAATGTCTAAATTGTTACGTGAAAATACATTGGCATGATTAGATAGCGAGATATTTGTTTTCGTTACATCCCAAGTCACTGGCGCTGGGATTTCTAATGCTTTCGTTTCTGTGATAGTCGAGAAAATCAAACGTGATTTTTTCTTCGCTAATGATGTTTTAGTTTCGCCGAGGTACTTTTCAAATAACGCTAAGGTAGAATTATGAATATCTTTTGCTTTTGCACCCGCAATGATCTTTGTGTTAGAGGTAACAACATGGCTAAGCATTGCAAGTTGATGCTCTAATAAAGATAATGTGCGTGGGATCTTAATTAATACTAAATCAATATTTTTCGGTAACGCAGCAAGACAGTCTTGGACTTTTACTTGTTCTGTGCTTAACTCATTTTCATCTAGATTTTGCGCGATTGCCGCATGGCTGATCCACGAATCACTTACTGTCGTGACATTATGTTGATTATTCGCACAGGTTAATGCACCAAAACTATCATTGAAGATAAGTATTGAAGATTGTTCAGCGAGCGTTAAATCTGCAACAGTATTAAGAATATACTCATCAGCAGAGTCCCAAGCTTGCAGTTGCTCAACGCTACGTTTAGGGTAGCGGTACAAAGATAATTCGATACTTTCAAGAGATAGTTCAGTGTTCATAATATGATCCAGTTAAGGTTGATCGTGCATTTTACACTGTTATTTTACTAAATATATAAAGAAGAGGTTTTTAAATGTCATTAGGTAACGATATTAAACAGCAGTTATTGGCAAGCTTTGATATTCAGCATTTAGAGGTGGTTTGTGATAGCCATAAACACAATGTGCCACCGGGCACCGAAATCCATTTTTCGGTGGTGGTCGTTGCGACGGAATTTGAAGGGAAAATGTTGATTGCACGTCATCGTATGGTTAACAGTGCGTTGGTTGCTCAATTTGAAGCGGGGATTCACGCATTATCAATTCATGCCTATACCCCTGAACAATGGGCTAAAAAAAATGATCAAGATCAAAAAATGCCCGAGTCTCCAGATTGTTTAGGCTAATTATCCGTAAATTTAAATAAATGATTAATTACATGTTACACACTGTGAGTTCATGTTAATTTTCGACGCTGTTTTTTCAATTGTTCGATCTATCATTAAATATGACTAAAATGAGGTTAATAAAATATTTTTTTTTACTTTATTAACTGATTTATGCATTTCTATATGATTTAAGCTTTTGTTTTTAATCTTTTATTTACGCTTTAATAAGTTTGCTTTATAAGTACTCGTTACATGATGAAGTGCGAGCAATCATATTAAATTAGTGCTAGAATAAGCCAAAATTTTTTGTTAACTAAGACGTACCGCCTTGTGAGTACCTACTTGTGGGTTGTTTTAGGCGTGCCGTTTTTTGTTGATAAAAGTGTTCTTTATCTTCCTAAAAAAAGTAGTGCATGTGAGTATGATTACGATAAAAAAAGGACTGGATCTACCTATCGCAGGTAAACCTGAGCAAGTGATTCATGATGGCCCAGCTATCAAACGAGTTGCTGTTCTAGGTGAAGAGTATATTGGAATGCGCCCAACAATGAGTATTAAAGTTGGTGATCGTGTTAAGAAAGGTCAGGTTCTTTTTGAAGACAAAAAGACACCTGGCGTAAAATATACAGCCTTCGCTGCAGGAACAATTGCTGAAGTTAACCGTGGCGCTAAGCGGGTCTTACAATCGGTAGTGATTGACGTTGACGGTGATGAGAGTGAGAAATTCGCTCAGTTCAAATCAACTGAGATTGCTAATCTTGACCGCGATGTAGTGGTTAACAATCTTGTAGACTCAGGTTTATGGACTGCATTACGCACTCGTCCATTTAGCCGTGTTCCTGCAATTGATAGTAATGCATCAGCAATTTTCGTTACAGCTATGGATACTAATCCATTAGCTGCAGATGCTGCATTAATTATCAATCAAAACAGCGATGCATTTGTTGATGGTTTAAATGTTATTTCACTTTTAACAAGCGGTAAAGTTTACGTTTGTAAAGCGGAAGGTACATTACCTAAATCAGCAGCATCAAATGTTGAAGAGCAAGCATTTGCTGGTCCTCATCCTGCTGGTCTTGCTGGTACACATATCCATTTATTAGAATCAGCTGGTACGAACCGTACTGTTTGGTCTATTGGCTATCAAGATGTTATCGCTTTTGGTAAATTATTCACTACTGGTGAATTACATACAGATCGTGTTATTTCACTCGCAGGCCCTGCTGTGAAAAAACCACGTTTGATTACCACTCGTTTAGGCGCATCAATTACAGAATTAACTGCAAGTGAACTTAATGCTGGTGAAAACCGCGTTATTTCTGGTTCTGTATTATCTGGTGTTAAGTCTGAAGGTGTACATGCTTATCTTGGCCGCTACCACAGCCAAATCAGTGTATTAGCTGAAGGCCGTGAGAAAGAGTTCATCGGGTACATGAAACCTGGTAGTGACAAATTCTCTGTCGCTAACGTATTTACTTCTGCATTCAATCGTGCACGTCAATTCAACTTTACTACAACCACTGGCGGTAGTGATCGTGCAATGATGCCAATTGGTAACTATGAGCGTGTTATGCCATTAGATATCTTACCAACGATGTTACTGCGTTCACTAGTAACAGGTGATACTGATGAAGCGGTTACGTTAGGTTGTCTTGAATTAGACGAAGAAGATTTAGCGTTATGTACTTTCTCTTGCCCTGGTAAGTACGACTTTGGTCCAATTCTACGTAATTGTCTAACGACAATTGAGAAGGAAGGTTAAGCATGGGTCTTAAGAATTATATCGAAGAGATTGAACATCACTTCGAACCAGGTGGTAAACACGAGAAGTGGTTTGCCCTGTATGAAGCAATTGCAACAGGCCTATTTACACCTGGTTTTGTGACAAAAGGTAAAACACACGTACGTGATAACATTGATTTAAAACGTATCATGATTATGGTGTGGATGTGTACTTTCCCAATGATTTTCTGGGGTATGTATAACATTGGTGCTCAAGCAAATACGGCTATCGCAACAGGTGCTGGTATTGCATTTGACGATTGGCACGTTGCACTACTTAGTGCGCTTGGCGTTACTATGGGTGAGGGTGCTGGCATCTTTGCAAACATGGTGTACGGTGCAGTATATTTCCTCCCTATTTACGCGACAGTGTTTATAGTGGGCGGTTTCTGGGAAGTTTTATTTGCAGCAGTGCGTAAGCATGAAGTAAATGAAGGTTTCTTCGTAACATCTATTCTATTTGCACTTATCCTGCCTGCTAACATTCCATTATGGCAAGCGGCTATCGGTATTACTTTCGGTGTTGTAATCGCGAAAGAAGTATTCGGTGGTACAGGTAAGAACTTCTTAAACCCTGCATTAGCAGGTCGTGCGTTCTTATTCTTCGCATACCCATCTGACATTTCAGGTGATGCTGTTTGGACTGCTGTTGATGGTTTCTCTGGTGCTACAGCGCTAAGCTCTGCAGCTGCTGGCGGTCTTGAAGGTTTAACAAGTTCACTGACTTGGGCGGATGCATTCATTGGTAACATGCAAGGTTCTACGGGTGAAGTATCTACATTACTAATCCTATTAGGCGGCGGTGTTTTATTGTTTGCTCGTATCGCATCGTGGAGAATTGTTGCTGGTGTAATGATTGGTATGGTAGCGACAAGCTTACTATTCAACATGATTGGTTCTGACACTAATCCAATGTTCGAAGTACCATTCTACTGGCATTTAGTACTGGGTGGTTTCGCATTCGGTATGATGTTCATGGCGACTGATCCTGTATCAGCATCATTTACTGATAACGGTAAATGGGCTTACGGTATCCTTATCGGCTTAATGGTTGTACTGATTCGTGTAGTTAATCCTGCATTCCCAGAAGGTATGATGCTAGCAATCTTATTTGCTAACTTATTCGCACCTCTATTTGATCACTTTGTTGTTCAAGCTAACATTAAACGGAGACTTGCACGCAATGGCTAGTAAAGAAACTCCACTGAAAACTATCACCGTCGTTGCGGCGCTGTGTTTAGTATGTTCAATCATCGTATCTGGTGCAGCTGTAGGCTTACGTGATGCTCAAAATGCTAACAAAGCATTGGATAAGCAAACTAACCTACTTTCTGTTGCTGGCAAGTTAGAAGCAAATGCGAACGTTGGCGAAATTTACGCTAAATTTGTTGAAGCTAAATTTGTTGATTTAAGTACGGGTGAGTATGTTGAAGAAAATGCAGCGACATTTGATCAACTTAAAAACGTAAAAGATCTAACGAAAAGTACCGACCTAACAGGTAAAGATGTTGCTGGTATCAAACGTCGTTCAAATGTTGCTGATGTTTATCTTGTAAAAGATGCACAAGGTAACGTTGAATCTTACGTTCTGCCTGTATACGGTCGTGGCCTATGGTCAACGATGTATGCATTCGTTGCAATCGACAAAGATGGCAAAACAGTGAAACGCATTCAGTACTATGACCAAGGTGAAACTCCGGGTCTAGGTGGTGAAGTGTTAAACCCACTGTGGACAGCTAAATGGAAAGGCAAACAACTATTCGATGCGAATGGTGATGTTGCAATCCGTATCGTGAAAGGTGGCGGTCAAGATAAGACTCCTTCAGGTATTGATGGTCTATCTGGCGCGACGCTAACTAGCCAAGGTGTTGAAAATACATTCCAGTTCTGGATTGGTGACAGCGGTTTTGGTCCTTTCTTGAAGAAATTGCAAAACGGAGGCTTAAACAATGGCTAAGTCTGACTTAAGAGAAGTAGTTACTTCCCCTATTGTTACTAACAACCCTATTGCATTACAAATCCTAGGTGTTTGTTCTGCTCTGGCTGTAACAACTAAGATGGAAACAGCGTTTGTAATGACAATCGCGGTAATGCTAGTAACTGCCTTCTCAAGTTTCTTTATCTCATTAGTACGTAATGTTATTCCTAACAGTGTGCGTATTATTGTGCAAATGGCGATCATTGCATCACTTGTAATCGTTGTTGACCAGGTACTTAAAGCGGTAGCGTTCCAGTTATCAAAAGAGCTTTCGGTATTCGTTGGTCTGATCATTACAAACTGTATTGTAATGGGTCGTGCTGAAGCATACGCAATGAAGAGCAAGCCAATTCCAAGTTTCTTAGACGGTATCGGTAACGGTTTAGGTTACGGTGCAATCTTACTTGCTGTTGCGACAGTACGTGAAATCTTTGGTTCAGGCACTTGGTTTGGTATTGAAATCTTACCACTAATCCAAAACGGTGGTTGGTACCAATCAAATGGTCTATTACTACTTCCGCCAAGTGCATTCTTCATCATTGGTTTATTGATTTGGGCTCTACGTACGTGGAAACCAGAGCAAGTTGAGCCAAAGGGGTAAACGATGGAACATTATATTAGTTTATTCGTACGTGCTATTTTCATTGAAAACTTAGCATTATCATTCTTCTTAGGCATGTGTACATTCCTTGCGGTATCTAAGAAAGTGACAACAGCGATCGGTCTTGGTGTTGCAGTAACAGCTGTACTTACCATTTCAATCCCTGTTAACCAAGTTATCTATAGTGGCGTACTTGCACCAGGTGCACTTGCATGGGCTGGTTTCCCAGAAGCTGATTTAAGCTTCTTAGGTTTCATCACGTTCATTGGTGTTATTGCTGCGCTAGTACAAATCTTAGAGATGGTGTTAGACAAGTTCTTACCAGCTCTATATAACGCACTGGGTATTTTCCTACCGTTGATCACAGTAAACTGTGCAATTTTCGGTGGTGTATCTTTCATGGTACAACGTGACTACAACTTTACAGAATCAGTAGTATATGGTTTTGGTAGTGGTCTAGGTTGGATGTTAGCTATCGTTGCGATGGCCGGTATTCGTGAGAAAATGAAATATTCAGATGTGCCAGATGGGCTACGTGGTTTAGGTATTACCTTTATTACAGCGGGTCTTATGGCGCTAGGTTTCATGTCATTTTCTGGTATTCAGTTATAATAAACAGCTGGCTTCGGTCAGCATGTTTCAAGAGCAAAGGATAAGTCGATGGAAATCATTCTCGGCGTAGTCATGTTCACTATTATCGTTTTAGCACTAGTAACAGTTATTCTGTTTGCTAAGTCTAAATTGGTAAGTGAAGGTGATATTACAATTAGTATTAACGGCGACGCTGAAAAATCAGTGGTAGCTGGAGCGGGTGGAAAATTACTCGGAGCACTTGCAGGTAGTGGTATTTTTGTATCATCAGCTTGTGGCGGCGGTGGCACATGTGGTCAATGTCGTGTGAAAGTTAAATCAGGTGGTGGTGATATTCTTCCAACTGAACTTGATCATATCTCTAAAGGTGAAGCTCGTGAAGGCGACCGTTTAGCATGTCAAGTTAGCGTAAAAGTTGACATGGACATCGAACTACCTGAAGAAATTTTTGGTGTGAAGAAATGGGAATGTGAAGTTATTTCTAACGATAACAAAGCAACATTCATTAAAGAGCTTAAAATGGCTATTCCAAACGGCGAAGTGGTTCCTTTCCGTGCCGGTGGTTATATCCAAATTGAAGCGCCTGCTCACCATGTTAAATATTCAGATTATGATATTCCTGAAGAATATCGTGGTGACTGGAAGCACTTTGGCTTCTTTGACATCGAGTCTAAAGTTGATGAAGAAACGATCCGTGCTTATTCTATGGCTAACTGCCCAGATGAAGCGGGTATCATTATGTTGAACGTGCGTATCGCTACGCCACCGCCACGTAATCTTTCTTTACCAGCAGGTAAAATGTCATCATACATTTGGAGCCTAAAAGAAGGCGACAAAGTCACTATCTCAGGTCCATTTGGTGAGTTCTTTGCAAAAGAAACTGACAATGAAATGGTATTTGTTGGTGGTGGTGCTGGTATGGCGCCTATGCGTTCACACATCTTTGATCAACTTAACCGTCTGAATACAGATCGTAAAGTTTCATTCTGGTATGGTGCGCGTTCTAAGCGTGAAATGTTCTATGTTGAAGATTTCGATATGCTTGCTAAAGAAAACGAAAACTTTGAATGGCATGTCGCATTAAGTGATCCACAACCAGAAGATAACTGGGAAGGTTACACTGGCTTCATCCATAACGTGATCCTTGAGAATTATCTCGCAGATCACGAAGCACCAGAAGATTGTGAGTACTACATGTGTGGTCCACCAATGATGAATGCTGCTGTTATCGGTATGCTGAAAGATCTTGGTGTTGAAGATGAAAACATCTTACTTGATGATTTTGGTTAATAGTTTTTGATTCAATTCAAATCGATGTATCGATGGCTAGTTCTGATGGGGCTAGCCATTTTCATTCTTGGTTGTAGTGAACAAAAAAGTACAGAAGAAGTACTTTTTTCTGGTCCTACTATGGGTACAACTTATCACATGAAAGTCGTGGGTTTCCCACTGTCTGAACAAGATAAGCAAGATATTCAAGTCGAGATTGATAAACGTTTAGAATTAGTTAACGATCAGATGTCGACTTATCGTCCTAATTCAGAGTTGTCACGCTTTAATCAAAGCGTAGCGGTTACTGGTTTTGAAGTATCACGTGATACGGCAATAGTTGTGCTAGAAGCTCTTCGTTTAAATGTTCTGACTAATGGGGCACTAGATGTAACTGTTGGTCCGTTAGTTAATCTGTGGGGATTTGGGCCGGATAATAAACCGGAAAAAATACCATCAGAGCAAGAGTTGAATGATGTCAAACAACGTATTGGTATTGAGCACTTATCTGCTACAGAAACCACATTAAGCAAAGATATTGATGGCTTATATGTTGATTTGTCTTCGATTGCTAAGGGTTATGGCGTTGATGTTATCGCGGATTACTTTGCTTCACTAGGGATTGAAAACTACTTAGTTGAAGTGGGCGGTGAACTGCGTATTAATGGTGTTAATGCACGTGGTATTGATTGGCAAGTTGCGATTGAGAAGCCGACAGCGGATAATCAAAGTGTGCAAGAAGTGATTGCGGTTGGGAACAATGCAATTGCAACATCGGGTGATTACCGTAATTATTACGAGCTTGATGGTGAGCGTTTTGCGCACACTATTGATCCTGCAAGCGGTAAACCAATTAAACATAAGCTGGTTTCTGTGACTGTTATCCATACTTCATCAATGACAGCTGATGCCTTCGCCACAGCGTTAATGGTGATGGGTGAGAAAGATGGTCTTGAGTTTGCGAAACAGCAAGGTTTAGCTGTATTGATGATCTCAAAGTCAGATTCAGGTTATAATGAAGTGTATACCAAACAGTTCGAACCTTATTTAAAGTAGAGGCTAATATGGCTTATTTTGCTGCGACATTTATTATGTTTGCGTTAGTTATTGCTGGTATGTCGATTGGCTATATCGTGCAAAAGAAATCGATCACAGGTAGCTGTGGCGGTATTAGTAACTTAGGTATGGAGAAGGCGTGTGATTGCCCCGATCCATGTGATAAGCGTAAAGCTAAAATGGCAAAAGAAGAAGCTAAACAAATGATGTTAAACGAAAATCGTATCATCTAGTTTATGCCAAGCACCTAGCTATAAAGTGCAATATGTACTTTATAGCTTTTTCTTCTAATCATTTGATTCAAATCTCTAAACCATCAACATTACTTTTCTTGTTTAATACCCTCCTAAAGACGCAATTATTTGATGTAATTATTTCATCTTAATCACCTGCTATTTCTGATTTAATTATTTGTTCTCAGCCCTAATTTTATTTATAATTAACTGGTCTTTTATACAGTGATATTTATGCTGATTAACATTTAGTTAAGGTCATGAAAAAAATAATTCATATAGATATGGACGCATATTTCGCCAATGTAGAAATACGTGATAATCCAGCTTACAAAGATATTCCTATTGCGATTGGTGGTATGAGTGATCGTCGTGGCGTGATAGCAACGTGTAATTATATCGCCCGCCAATATGGGGTGCGCTCTGCGATGTCTTCTTATAAAGCAATGCAGCTCTGTCCCGATCTAACATTAGTACCGTCACGTATGCAGGTATATAAAGAAGTCTCAGCCCAGCTCCATGAAATATTTTCTCGCTATACCGATTTGATCGAACCTTTATCGCTAGATGAAGCCTATTTAGATGTCTCTAATTGCAAATTATTTTCTGGTAGTGCGACGTTAATTGCCGAAGACATTCGTCAAACTATCGAAAGTGAGTTGGCGCTTACTGCGTCTGCTGGGGTTGCACCAGTTAAATTTCTGGCAAAAGTAGCATCAGATATCAATAAACCTAATGGACTGTTCGTGATCTCGCCATCGCAAGTAAAATCCTTTGTGGCAGACCTATCTCTAAATAAGATCCCTGGCGTGGGTAAAGTCACTTGGCAAAAGCTCAATCGCGTCGGTTTGTATACGTGTTCTGATGTTCTTAAGTTTCCACCAGAGGATATTATTGATAGCTTTGGCAAATTAGGTCATTGTTTATTAGAACGCTGTCAGGGAATTGATAATCGCCCTGTTTGCAATGAACGACATCGTAAATCAGTGGGGGTTGAGATAACTTTACCTGAAGATATTATCACGCTAGAACAGTGCATGGTGTTATTTCCTCAACTATATCAAACCTTGCTGCAACGCCTAGAAAAAGCTTCTCCTGACATGCGGATCACTAAGCAAGGGGTTAAGCTTAAGTTTAATGATTTTACTCTGACCAGTGCAGAGCAAAGTATTACCACGCTTGATGAACACCTATTTACTGACTTGTTTTCACAAGCACTGAGAAAGCAAGAACAACGTAGCATTCGTTTAATTGGTTTATATGTTGGTCTTGCTGGTGATAATGATAGCGAGCAATATAACTTGCTGTTTTAAAAGTATATTTATTTTAAATAATAAACTTATTTTCTTGCGCTAAATAGTGGCTGACCTTTCTTGTTGGCCTCAGACCAAAAATTAATATTGAACTGCGCATCATCTGTGATTTCGATACGATGCCAATATTCAGGCGGGCTGGTAGCAAATTGACCAGCATTGATAACAACTTTAATCTCTGGCTCGTTGGAATATTCATTGGCAAAGCCATAATAGGTTACCGTTCCTTCCATTACACATAGTTGACCAAATACTCCCTCAGCAGTATTGTGATGCGAGAGTAGTGCTGAAGGTACGTTCTCTTTTGTAAAAAACGGAGTTGAACGCTGTACAGTCCAATTAGCAGGAATTCGTTGATGGCTCATTGTAAACCTCCCCCCAGTAATACACTGGTATATTAAGATGAATAAATCTTTTTTACTGACCTGAATAACAAAGTTACATTTAAGATACCATATCCCAATCTATAATCAATAATAATTCTCATTTGCATTTAATGTGCGTGTTATAGTTCCGCATATCATTTCAATTAATCGGATAATATTTATGCCAAAAATTCGTGTCCTGTTTTCTACGTCTACCTGCCCGTGGTTTAATCTGGCTGTTGAAGAGACGATCTTCCGCTCTATGTCCGCAAATCAGCGCATATTATTCTTATGGCGTAATGCTGATACGATTGTCATTGGCCGCGCTCAGAATCCATGGAAGGAATGCAATACGCGAAAGATGGAACAAGATAGTATAAAGCTGGCTCGTCGCCAAAGTGGAGGAGGTGCCGTTTTTCATGATTTAGGTAATACTAACTTTACCTTTATGGCTGGTAAGCCGGAGTATAATAAGGCGGTATCAACCAAAATTGTACTGAATGCACTCAAAAAATTGGGTATCAACGGTAAGGCAACTGGCCGCAATGACTTGGTTGTTGCTGTATCTGATGGTGATCGTAAGTTTTCTGGTTCTGCATATCGTGAAACATTAGATCGTGGTTTTCACCACGGAACACTATTACTTAATGCTAATCTGACTCGATTGGAAAATTACCTGTGTCCCGATCCTAAAAAATTAAAAGCCAAAGGTATTACTTCGGTTAGATCACGGGTAGTCAACCTTTGCGATATTAATCCAAGTATTAATCATAATATGGTATGTGAAGCTATCACTCAGGAATTTTATGCATATTTTAGTGAGACTGTAGCAATCGAATATATTTCACCTGATATCATTCCCGATTTACCAGGATTCAAAGAAAAATATAGCCAGCAAAGAAGCTGGGATTGGAATTTTGGAAGCACATCCAATTTTACTCACTCTTTGGATGAACGTTTTACATGGGGGGGGGTTGAAATCCACTTTGATGTAAGAAAAACGCACATCTGGGATACTCAAATATTTACCGACAGCTTAGACCCAACACCATTGGAAGCTTTATCAAGGCAATTAACAGGCCTCGCATATACACCAAATTCAGTCGCTAATTGTATCGATGAAATTACTGTACAGTTCCCTGAAAACCTTATTGAACTAAGGGAACTACAAGAGTGGCTCACTTTCGCAATGGCTTAATTTAAAGGAATCTATCAACCCATTCTTCTATTCCTATATTCCTAAAAGTTATTAAGAATCAGTTTATGTTCTTTGGCGGTTATAAGTAAAGGCGCTATATTGATTCAAACGATATGAAATTATCCAATTTGGTCTGATGGAGTAGAAGATGAATCAACAGAGGTTGACCCACCTTAAACAGCTGGAAGCTGAAAGTATCCACATAATCAGGGAAGTTGCGGCAGAGTTTGATAATCCGGTAATGATGTATTCAATCGGTAAAGACTCGTCAGTGATGCTACACCTGGCTCGTAAGGCTTTTTACCCAGGTAAGATCCCATTTCCATTGTTGCATGTTGATACTAACTGGAAGTTTCGCGAAATGATTGAGTTTCGTGACAAGACGGTTGAGAAATACGGTTTTGATCTGTTAGTACACCAAAACCCAGAAGGGATCGCAATGGGCTGTAGTCCATTTGATCATGGCAGCTCGAAACATACCGATATTATGAAAACCCAAGGTCTTAAACAGGCACTGGACAAATATGGTTTTGATGCGGCATTTGGTGGCGCACGACGTGATGAAGAAAAATCGCGTGCTAAAGAACGTGTCTATTCATTCCGTGATAAGAACCATCGTTGGGACCCGAAAAACCAACGTCCAGAGTTGTGGCGCACTTACAACGGTCAAGTGAACAAAGGTGAAAGCATACGTGTTTTCCCATTATCGAACTGGACCGAACTGGATATTTGGCAATATATCTACCAAGAACAAATTGAGATTGTGCCACTTTACCTTGCTGCTAAACGTCCTGTTGTTGAACGAGACGGTGCGTTGATCATGGTTGATGATGATCGCATGAAGTTACAAGCAGGTGAGAAAATAGAAGAGAAAATGGTGCGCTTTAGAACTCTTGGTTGTTACCCATTAACAGGTGCCGTGGAGTCTGAAGCATTAACATTGCCTGAAATTATTGAAGAAATGTTACTGGCGACAAGCAGTGAACGACAAGGACGTATGATTGACCATGATTCTTCTGCTTCAATGGAACAGAAGAAACGTCAAGGTTATTTCTAGGTAGGAGCAGGTAGATGAACACTCAAATAGCAAATGAATTAGCACAAACAGACATTGAAACCTACTTACATCAACAGCAGCATAAAAGCCTATTACGCTTTTTGACCTGCGGCAGTGTTGATGATGGTAAGAGTAGCCTTATTGGTCGTTTATTACATGACTCGCACCAGATCTATGAAGATCAATTAGCGGCGTTGCATGTTGATAGCCAAAAGTCTGGTACAACAGGTGAAGCGATTGATTTAGCCTTATTAGTTGATGGCCTTGCTGCCGAACGTGAGCAGGGTATTACCATTGATGTGGCATATCGTTATTTCTCGACATCAACACGTAAATTTATTATTGCTGATACACCAGGGCATGAAGAATACACGCGTAATATGGCAACCGGTGCTTCAACGTGTGATCTTGCGGTGATCTTAATTGATGCGCGTAAAGGGGTATTAACACAAACTAAACGTCATTCGTATATTGCGTCATTATTGGGTATTAAACATTTTGTTGTAGCAGTTAATAAAATGGACCTTGTTGATTTCTCTGAGCAGCGCTTTGAAGAAATCAAAGCTGAATATTTAGGATTTACTGAAAAGCTTAACGACATTACTATCGAGTTCACGCCATTATCAGCATTACTCGGTGATAACGTTGTTGATCGTTCTACGCAGACACCTTGGTTTAAAGGCCGTACATTATTAGAATGTTTAGAAGCGGTTGATACATCCGATGAAGCGCTTGATAAACCATTCCGTTTACCTGTGCAATATGTTAATCGTCCTAATCTCGATTTCCGCGGTTTTGCTGGTACTATCGCAGCCGGTCAAATAAGTGTTGGTGATGAAGTGGTTGCGCTGCCATCTGGTAAATCAAGTACGGTCAAATCGATAGTTACTTTTGATGGTGAGCTAGCCTCTGCACATCAAGATCAAGCGATTACATTAACACTTACTGACGAAATCGATGTGAGTCGTGGTGATGTTATTGTTGCTGTTACTGACCAACCTAAATTATCAGATTCGTTATTAGCAAATATTGTGTGGATGTCAGACCAAGAATTACAAATTGGTCGTCAATATGATATTAAACTAGCAAGTAAAAAAACCACTGGCCAGTTCAATTTGATCCGTAATAAGATCGATGTGAATACCATGGTTGAATCTGCGGCAAGCACATTAGAACTGAATGAAATCGGTTTATGTGAATTAACACTGACGGAATCGGTACCGACAGATAACTATAAAAATGTAGCCGATACTGGCAGCTTTATTGTGATTGACCGTTTGACTAATGTGACAGTTGGCGCTGGTATGATTGAGCAAGTACTTGATGCAACGGTAAGTACTAACTCGCATGAGTTTAGTGACTTTGAAGTTGAGTTGAATGCATTAGTGCGTAAGCACTTTCCGAAATGGCAAGCTATCGACATTAGCAAGCTGTAGGATGTTGTTATGAATGTGATACAGGGAAGCATTTTAGTCTCACTAGTGATCTTCATTGGTTTACTAATCTCTGGTAAGTTTCGACCATCGAGTTTATTTGGTGGGATGGTCATCCTAGCTTACTTGTCTGGTTTTATTGAAATGCCACAAGTTATGGCTGGATTTACCAATCCTTCTCTTATCACATTAATTTTATTATTACTTATTTCGATAACCATTGAAAAAACGCGTCTAATTAGCTGGATAGGACGGCAGTTATCAACGGGGCGTTTTACGGTTGTGGTTGCTAAACTCGGTATTTCTACCGCTTTACTCTCTTCTTTTACCAATAATACAGCTGTTGTTGCGTCGTTAATTGGTGCTGTGAAGCGTAACAATACCCATGCGCCCACTAAATTACTTATTCCACTTTCTTATGCTGCGATCTTTGGTGGCACGCTGACGCTAATTGGCACATCGACCAATCTGATTGTGAATAGTTTTGTAGTTGATGCGGGGCTTCCCTCGTTGGGTTTTTTTGAATTTTCTATTATCGGTTTAGCAGGTTTTGTTGCTGGCATGATAGTACTTATTACCATGAGCCATCGATTACCCGACCATACCCAAGATGAAAATGAAGAATTAGTCTATTTTTTAGAAGCACATGTAAAAGCCAATTCAGAATTGGTTGGAAAAACCATTACTGAAAATAATTTACGTGCGTTAAAACAATTATACCTTGCTGAAATACAGCGGGATGGCGATGTTATCTGTCCTGTCTGCCCAGAAGAAGTATTGCGAGCAAACGATCAGCTTCTCTTCTGTGGTGATGTTGATTCGGTCGGTGTACTGCAAGATATTAAAGGATTGAAATTATTTGGCCAAGGTGAACTTAATGGCCAGCATCTCGTTGAAGTTATTGTCAGTCACTCTTCAAAATTAAACGGCTTAACCTTAAAAGAAAGTAAATTTAGAGAGCATTTTGATTCTGTGGTTGTGGCTATTCGCCGTGGACATAGTCCTTTACGTGGAGGCTTAGGTAATGTGCGCCTACGTGCTGGCGATACCTTGTTATTAGCACCGGGTGCCGAGTTTAAAAACAGTAAAGATCTGAGTCGTGATTTTGTCGTAGTCAGTGGTTTAGATGTTGCAACACGTTTAAGTGATAAACGTAGTATTGGCGTATTAGCTGGATTTGTTGGCACAATTGCTTTAGCACTAACCGGTACATTACCGCTATTAAAAGGCTTAGTTATATTCGTATTACTGCTTTGCATGAGTGGTACTTTATCTTTGCAAGAGATCCGCAGACGTTTACCTATTGATCTTTGGCTCGTCGTTGGTAGTGCATTAGCCTTATCTAACATGCTACAGGTCAGTGGTGTTTCAGACTTGCTAGCGGGCTCTTTAATACAAGCTTTTAATGGCTGGGGGGTATTAGCCGCGTTTATTGCAACTTATTTTGCAACATTATTATTAAGTGAACTAATCACCAATAATGCTGCTGCTGCATTGGCATTCCCGATTGCATTTAGCTTGGCACAAAGTTATGGGGTGAGTGAGTTACCTTTCATTATGGCGGTTATCTTTGGCGCCAGTGCCAGCTTTATTTCGCCTTACGGTTATCAAACTAACCTGATGGTTTATAGTGCTGGTAATTATGCGCTATCAGACTACCTTAAACTCGGTGTTCCGACATCGATTGCTTATTCCTCTGTGGTATTAGTAATGATCCCATATGTATTCCCATTTTATCTGTGAGCATGTAATGACAACAATTACCAATGAAAGTAATGCTGATACAACAGCAACTGAAAATATCGTGTGGCATAAACATACTGTAGATAAAGCAGCAAGAGCAGCGAATAAACAACAGCAACCCTGTGTGTTGTGGTTTACGGGCTTAAGTGGCTCTGGCAAGTCGACAGTGGCGGGCGCATTAGAGAATGAATTACA
>Ga0209292_1002267_pt1 | contig 22249 bp, 10 predicted proteins | sample GOMGulsemesocosm_2_FD_184634 | JGI IMG/M metagenome (GOLD analysis project Ga0209292, IMG submission 184634) | Methane-oxidizing microbial communities from mesocosms in the Gulf of Mexico - GOM9C Gulf of Mexico (SPAdes) (version 2) | ecosystem: Environmental > Aquatic > Marine > Cold seeps... | reverse complement strand
GCAGATATCATTTGCACAAGAGAAAACGATTTCCGGAACAGTATCTGACGAGGCAGGACCACTTCCTGGAGTTAGTGTAGTAATCAAAGGAACTTCTACAGGAGTAGAAACTGATTTTGATGGGATTTACACAATTTCAGCAAAAGGTGGAGATGTATTAACATTTAGCTATGTTGGTATGGAATCAAAATCTGTAACTGTAGGAGCTTCAAACACAATTAACGTAACCTTAACAGGTGGAAACGTTCTAGACGAAGTAGTAGTTACAGCATTAGGAATAAAGAGAGACAAAAAATCTTTAGGATACGCAGTTCAAGAAATTGGAAGCGAAGAAATAAGCAAATCTAAAGAACAAAGTTTTGTAAGTTCACTTTCAGGAAGAGTTGCTGGTTTATCTATTAAAAAGAGTAATAGTATGGGTGGATCTGTTAATGCAATTCTAAGAGGTTCAAATTCATTTACAGGAAACAACCAAGCTTTATTTGTAATTGACGGAATCCCTATGAGTAATGAAAACTACAACGGAAGCGGACAAGCCTCTGGAGGTGGTGGTTACGATTACGGTAACGGTGCTTCAGATTTAAATCCAGATGATATTGAAAATATTTCTATACTTAAAGGAGCAACAGCATCAGCACTATATGGTTCTGACGCAGCTAACGGTGTAATCTTAATAACTACAAAAAAAGGTAAAGCTGGAAAAGGACTAGGAGTTACAATTAGTAACACAACAACCATAAGCTCTGTAGATGAATCTACATTCCCTACATACCAAAAAGGATATGGTGCAGGATACGGAAAATATTACGGTTCAACAGGAGACTTTTTTGATTATGATGTAGATGGCGATGGAAACGACGACTTTTTAGTTCCTGTAGGAGAAGACGGAAGTTTTGGTGGTGCTTTTGACCCAAGTTTGATGGTTTATCAATGGGATGCATTATACCCCGCTTTATCTGACACTTACCTACAATCATCTCCTTGGGTAGCAGCTAAAAATGGACCAAGTTCAATTTTTAAAACTGGTATTATAAACAGTTTAAATGTAAACTTACAAGGAGGAAACGAAAATGGATCTTTTAGATTAGGGTTCAACAATAATGACAGTCAAGGTATTTTACCAAACAGTAAAATCAAAAAAGACGCGATAACTCTATCTGGAACTTATAACTTAAGTGAAAAGTTAAAAGCAAGCGGTAAAGCAAATTACTCTAGAACTTCTGGACAAGGAAGATACGGAACTGGATACGACGGCGGAAACGTAGTACAAATGTTAAGACAATGGTTTCAAACAAATGTTGACCTAACAGATCAAGAAAACGCCTATTTAACTACTGGACAAAACATAACTTGGAATCCAAACTCAGCAACAAATTTAAAGCCTCACTATTTTGACAATCCATATTGGACGTTGTTTGAAAACTACCAAACTGATTTAAGAAATAGATTTATAGGAAAAGCACAATTGGACTATGAAATAACTGATTGGGTATCTGCAACAGCAAGAGCCGGTGTTGACACCTATAGTGATATCGTTGAAGAACGTAAAAACGTAGGTAGTTTAGACCAATCATATTATAGAAAAATAAACCGTAATTACGAACAATACAATTACGACTTTATCTTAAAATTCAATAAAAATGTAACTGAACTTTTATCTTTGAATGGGATCTTAGGAACAAGTTTACAATCTAAACGATACGAAAGAACTACTGCTCAAACCAATGGAGGTTTGGTGGTCCCTGGATTATTTGCTTTATCTAATTCAGTTAGTGCATTAAGTCCTCCTGGAGAAAGTTCTTGGGAGTCTAGAAAGCTAGGATATTACGCACAAGTATCTTTAGGGTATGACGACACCTATTTCGTTGACGGTACCTACAGAATAGACCAATCATCAACTTTACCTGAGGATAACTCAACATATGATTACCCTTCAATTGCTGCTAGTTACATCTTTAGTAAGCATATAAACCAGGACTGGTTAAGCTTTGGTAAATTACGTTTTAGTGGAGCTAAAGTTTCTGGTGACGCACCTATCTATAGTATTGCAAATACTGTAAGTGCAAGTGACCCTTTTGGAAGTACACCTATTTATTTTATTAGTGACACCTCCAAAAATCCAATTTTAACACCAGAATCTACTACAGAATATGAAGTTGGAATTGAAACAAAAATGTTCGGTAATCGTTTTGGGTTTGACATCTCAGCATACAAAAAGAACACATCTGACCAAATTTTACCAGTACAAATCTCAACTGCTACAGGATATAATTTCAAATATGTAAATGCAGGGGAAATGGAAAATAAAGGTTTAGAACTTGCTCTATTTGGTACACCTGTACAAACAAAAGATTTCGAATGGAATATAAATGTAAACTGGGCAAAAAACAAGAACAAAGTAGTTTCACTTTTTGAAGATGGTGAAAACTTATTATTATTCTCTGCTTGGTCCACGGCTATTAACGCAAGAAAAGGACAACCATACGGTACAATTACAGGAACCGACTTTATTTATGATGACGCTACCGGTAAGAAAGTAGTAGGAACTGATGGTAAATACCTAAGAACAAGTTCTACAACAGAAGTAATTGGTAATATACAAGCAGATTGGATTGGTGGTGTAAACAACAGTTTCAAATACAAAGACTTTACATTAGGTTTCTTAATTGACATACAAAAAGGAGGAGACATTATCAGTTACGATATGGGATTCGGAAGCGCAACCGGTCTTTACGCTGAAACAGCTGGACTAAATGAATTAGGCAACCCTAAAAGAGACCCAGTATCAGAAGGTGGTGGAGTTCTTTTAGACGGAGTAAAAGAAGATGGAACGGTAAACGACATAAGAGCAAATGCAAGTAACTACCTTACACCATATGGTTATTACGGTGGATCTAGCGAAACTGGAACTTACATTGCAGATGCCGCACTTCTATACGATGCTTCTTATGTTAAATTGAGAGAACTTTCAATAGGATACGACTTACCGAATTCCGTTGCTAAAAAACTTTCATTACAAGCATTATCAGTAGGAGTAACAGGAAGAAACCTTTGGATCATACACAAAAATCTACCATACTCAGATCCTGAGTCAAGTCCAAGTTCTGGAAACCTTCAAGGAATTCAAAATGGTGCACTACCTAGCACAAAAGATGTTAGTTTAAATGTAACTATTAAATTTTAAAAATTAAACTATAATGAAAAAACTAATATATACATTAAGTTTAGTCGCTCTATTCATTTCGTGTGACAATAACTTACAAGATTACAATGTCGATCCAAAAAATCCGGAATCGGTAGATCCTGCATATATGTTTTCGTATGCACAATACAATCTTGCAAAACAGATTGGAAACGTAGATTACAACCATAACGTAAGTAGGTTCTGGGCAAATTATGCAACTCAAACAACTTATATACAAGAATCAAGTTATGATGCAGCTAATAGAGATATTGGAGGAAGTATTTTCGATAATATCTATACAGAGAATTTATTAGAATTAAAAAAAGCTAAGGAAACATTAGCCGCTGAAGTAGTAGGAGATGCACAAGTTGCTGAGAAAAACAACAAATTGGCGCTAATTACAATTCTAGAGGTTTATGCATACCAATACTTAGTAGACAACTTTGGTAATGTACCTTATACTGAAGCATTAGATATTAATAATATCACACCTAAATACGATAATGACGAATTTGTTTACGGAGAAATCATTAAAGAATTAGACAAAGCAATCGGAATGCTAACTACTTCTGAACCGTCTTTTGGTGGAGCTGATTTAATTTATAATGGAGACGTAGCAAAATGGAAAAAATTTGCTCATTCTTTACAACTTAAATTAGGTACTAGACTTTCAGATCAAAACTCAGCTGAGTCAACAAGATTAATTCAAGCTGCGGTAGCTGGCGGAGTATTTACTAGTAACAATGATAATCCACAGTTTAACTATACAGGGGTACAACCATATGTTAACCCAATATACGACTACTTTGTAATTGATTCTCGTAATTCTGATTTTGTTGCAACTGAAGATTTTATTGCATTATTAGAAGGTTTAGCCGATCCACGTTTAGATGTTTATTACGATGACAATCTTACTGGAGGAATGATTGGAGGAGTATACGGAGCTGCTGGAAACGCTTATTCTGAATTAACTCATTTTAACCCAGCCTTTTCAGACGATAAATTATTCCCTACAACGTTAATGGAATATTCTACGGTATGTTTTGAATTATCAGAAGCAGCTGCAAGAGGAATAATTGGCAACGACCCAAGTGAAGAATACGAAAATGGTATCCAAGCATCTTTTGATGATCTAGGAATCAGTTCTGAAGCTGCGGCGTATATTACTACAGTGCCATATGACGCATCAGACTACTTAGCATCCATAGCAATGCAAAAGTATATTTCATTATTCCATAACGGTCATGAAGCATGGACAGAAGCAAGAAGAACAGGGACACCTGCATTGGCTACAGCAGCCTCTAACAACGTTACCAATCCAAATAGAATGATCTATCCGGTGGAAGAAGTTTTAATTAATACATCAAACTACAACGAAGCGGCAAATGATTTAGGTGGAGACACCACATCTTCGAAAGTATTTTGGGATGTAAATTAAATTTCAAACTGCGTTAATCGGAGTACATTATAAGTACGTACAAAGATTACGGCGTTCAATTAAAAATAAACGTACAGTTCCATTATTTTGGAAAAAGTACCTATAGTTTAAACCACGGCTAATGCCGTGGTTTTTTTTATTTTTAACATAACCGCAATATTTTGGCAGTTTTACGATTCTTATAGCAAAATCACAATAAAACGTTAATATTCTATTAATTCTAAGCAAAACAACCTATAAACTAAAATAACGTCAATTTTTTAAGTAAAAAACAAGAACAAACACTAAAAATACACAGAAACACTACAACGTAATAGCGGAATATATTTTTTACTTGAAATTATATACACTAAGTTTGCGCAACTTTATTAAGAATTCAACATCTAAAGAATATAACGTAACTCACAACATAGCAAATTGTGATAAGTTTATTAAAAAGATGTGTTTTTACACATAAAGTTATCCAAATAAAATTAATTCAAACAATTTTACAAATGAAAACAAAGTTTAATGGAATTTTGACGCTCTTGTTAGCGTTAGTTGTGCAATTCACATTTGCACAAGAAAAACAAATTTCTGGAACTGTAACGGACGAAACTGGTCCGCTTCCAGGAGTAAGTGTAATAATTAAAGGTACATCCACAGGTGCTGAAACAGATTTTGATGGTCTGTACACAATCACCGCTAAACAAGGAGATATTCTTATTTTTAGCTATGTAGGAATGGACACAAAATCAGTTACGGTTGGAAGCTCCAACACACTTAATGTAACTTTAACCGGAGGAAATTTACTTGATGAAGTAGTTATTTCAGCTTTTGGAACTAAAAGACAGTCCAGATCTCTAGGGTATTCTGCTACTAAAGTAAGTAGTGCAGAATTAACAGAAGTATCCACATCAAATCCTTTAGAATCTCTATCCGGAAAAGTAGCAGGTGTCGATATTTCTGCACCAGCACAACCAGGAGCTTCAGCTAAAGTAATATTTAGAGGGTTCGGATCTATAACCGGCTCAAACAGTCCCTTATACATTATTGATGGATCTCCAATACAGGATGGTTCTTCAAGTAGTACAGGCGCAACTAGTTCTTTCGATGCCGGATCTGGTATTAATGATATAGATTCAAATAGCATAGAAAGCATCAACTTCTTAAAAGGGGCTGCAGCAACTGCATTATATGGATCAAGAGGATCTAATGGGGTAATTGTAATTACTACAAAAAGAGGTAAAGACAAATTAAAAATATCGGTTAGTAATTCTATCGATATCCATGAAGTAGCAAGAACACCACATTTTCAACAATCATTTGGAACTGGATGGGCAGGAGTATCATACTCAAATGTAGTAGGAGAAGGAAGTTTAGCTGCAAGTAACGAAAATGGATCATGGGGTCCATTATTTAACGGAGAAGTACGACCTTGGAGTAGAATCATAGACAATCAGCAATTGATAAAGCCATATAGTGTTTTAGAAGATAATATTAGAAATTTCTATACGATTGGTTCTACGTATTCAAACTCGCTATCTGTTAGTTCAGGTAACGAAAAATCTGATGTTGCATTCACTTATTCTAGAATAGATTCAGATGGTGTAATCCCAACAGATAACGACAGTTTCAAGAAAAATAATTTTGGATTAAATGCAGGAATAAAAAAGGGAGGATTCTCAGCTAGAATGAGTGCCAATTATTCTCACAAGAAACAAAAGGCTGTTGCAACTGGTCAAGGGGACGATGCAAGTTTTGGTAAAGGATTAACCCAAGAACTTATTCAAATTCCAAATGATGTAAGTATACTTGACATGGAAGATCAATCAGTTATCTTTAATACTCCAAGTTATTTTTACACTCCTTACGCAGCCAATATCTACAAAACACTTAACAATAACTTTATTGGAATTGAAAAAGACAGGTTTTTTGGTAACGTAAGTTTCAGATACGAATTCAACGACAACTTTTCTACATCTTTAAAGGTTAGTACTGATATCGACAATGAAATTATAAAAAGACACGGTGCCATTGTAGAATATATAGACGGTTCTCCACAAGATAACGCTGATGCCAATGGTGTTGTAGGAGCGGTTAGTGAAGGTAAATATACAAGAAGAGAATTTGATACATACTTTAATCTAAATTATAATAAACAAATAAACGATAAGATAAACGTATCTGTTCTTGCGGGTATAAACTTTAACGAAAGAAACGGAGAAACATTATACGCCTCAGTTTTTGACCTTGATTTACCTAACTATTACGAATTATCAAATTCTGCTTCTACACCAAACATATTTCAAAGTGATTACGTTAGGAGAGTATTTGGGATATATAGTCAAGCTGAGGTTAGTTACGATAACAAGCACTTCTTAACATTAACAGCAAGAAATGATCAATCTTCTACCCTACCTATTGAAAACAATTCATACTTCTACCCTTCAGCATCTTTAGCTAGTGTTGTTGTAGATGATGGATCAATATTTACAAAATTAAGAGCGGGATGGGCAAGAATTGGTAATGATACAAACATGTATCAAGTTTTTTCTACCGCAGGACAAGCTAGTAACGCTGCATATTTCGGATCAATCCAATATCCATTTGGAGGAGTAAATTCGTATGAAATATTCGGTAGAATTGAAAATCAAGATTTAGGACCTGAGATTACAGATGAAATTGAAATAGGGTTCGAATCTCGTTTTTTAGGTAACAGATTAGGTTTAGATGTATCACTGTACAATAGAAAAACAGATGACTTGATTGTAAATCTTCCAGTAGCAAGGTCTACAGGATATGGATCAGTTACGGGTAACTTTGTCGATCTAGAAAACAAAGGTATTGAACTAACCTTTACTGCAAAACCAGTAGTTACTGATAACTTTAGATGGGACTTAACATATACATTTACAAAAAATAAAAGTAAAGTATTAGATGTTATCGGAGAAGAAAGCAAAATCGCAATTACTTCGGCATATGGAGTAAACTTCTACGCAGAAGAAGGACAGCCTCTAGGAGTATTTTATGCACCATCCCCTGCTAAAACAGATGCAGGTCAAATTATAGCAAATGAATCTACAGGATATTACACTTATAGTGGACAAGAAGAAGCTGTAGGTACTTCTCAACGTGATTTCATTATGGGATTAAGAAACTCTTTTAAGTACAAAAACTTTAAACTTGCATTCTCTTTAGACTGGAAACAAGGAGGTAAGATGTACTCTTACACAAAAAGATTAAGTCACTTTGTTGGAAATGGTATTGAAACTACGTATAACGGAAGAAATTCTTGGATCATACCTAATTCAGTAATCGAAGACCCTGCATTGTTAGAAGCTGACGAAAATTACGAATATGACCCTAGTAACCCTGACGATTACATCGAAAACACCTCTGCAGTTCAATTTGACAAGGTAACAGCTTTTTATAATATGACACAAAATCCTGCGGCGGAAAGAACTCATATTATCGACAAAACATTTGTTAGAGTAAGAGACTTATCACTTGCCTACAATGTACCAAGTGACGTTGTAAAAGATTTAGGTCTTTCTTCATTATCATTCTCTATCTACGGAAAGAATCTATTTTTATGGACTCCTGGAGACAATCCTTATGTAGATCCAGAAACAACAAACTACGGTAGAGGAATTACAAGTGAATTCGGAGAATTCGCAACTAACCCATCTCAACGTACATACGGAGCCAGCTTAAAATTATCATTTTAAAAAATAACAACAATGAAACACACATATAAAATAATATCAAGTTTAACATTGGTTGGATTATTATTGTTCAGCGCATGTGAAACTGATCTAGACATCAATACTGACCCAGATTTATTAGCCCCGAGCGAAATACCAATGTCTACAGAGCTACCAGGTTCTCAAACAGGTATCGCAGGAGCAACCGGATCGTACTTCGCACTCGCTGGAGGTTTTTGGAGTCAATATTGGACTCAAAGTGCAGTAGCCAATCAATACAAATCTCTTGATGACTACTCAATAACAAGTTCAAGTGCCATATTCGAAGGAGGATGGGCAGCGATGTATGATGCTCTTACTGACGTAAGAAATATTAAAGCAAATGCAGCAACAGAAGAAAACTGGAACTATTACTTAATAGCAACCTGTTTAGAAGTATATTCTTCTCAAGTGTTAGTTGATTTATACGATGCCATTCCTTATAGTGAAGCAAATAACCCGGCCATATTAAATCCAAAATTCGAAACTGCTCAAGAGGTTTATGACATCATGGAAGCAGATTTAAAAATGGCATTAAGTAAAGACTTATCTTTATCTCCTCAAGATAATATTCCAGGAGAAACTGACTTGATTTTTGCTGGTGACATGACAGACTGGACAAAGTTCGCAAACACCTTATTACTAAAGATCTACTTGAGACAAACTGAAGTTAGAGCATCTGTAGCATCAAACGGAATTCAAACTTTACTATCTAATGGAGCTCAATTCTTAGATAAAGATGCCGCTATAACTCAATTTAAAGATGAAGATAGTAGAAGTAATCCATTATACGAATCTGACCGTAGACAATTAAACGTAAGCACAAACTTGAGAGCGAGTCACACCATGGGGTCTTTCTTACAAGACAACAGCGATGATAGATTGGCTAAGTTCTACGATGGAACAACATTTCAATATCAAGGTGATTTTGAAGACGGAAGCTCAACAACTTCAGTTGTTGAATTAAGCCCTACTTCTCCAATATATTTTATTTCTTTGGCTGAAAGTAAATTTTTACAAGCTGAAGCAAACTTAAGATATGCAGGAGGAACAAACTCTGAAACATTATTCAATCAAGGAGTAGCAGCAGCATTTTCTCAATGGGAAGCAACCAGTGGAACCTATACATATCCAAATGGCTCTTTAGAAGAGAACCTAGAAGCTATCATCACACAAAAATGGGTTGCAAACTTCCCTACAAATGGTTTTGAATCATTTTTTGAACAAAACAGAACGGGATATCCTAAAGTATCTACTTTAGATCAATCTGACCCTTCATACATTTCTGGACAGTTATCATACTCTATTGAAGGTAAAACTTCAGGAAAACTACCTAGACGTTTCGAATTCCCATTAAATGAACGTCAAAGAAATACGAATACACCAACACATGCAGCGCTTACAAAAAGCGTTTGGTACCAAGGTAATTAACTAAACACATAAAAAAATGAAAAAATTAAATTTAATATTTCTATTATTCTTTTCTTTAACACTTTTTTCGTGTTTAGAAGATGATGAAAGTACATCAGGAGTTTCAAAAGTTACAAACTTCCCAATAATCACTCTTTTCGGTGAGAACCAAGTAATTATAAACCAAGGTGACACTTACACGGAAGAAGGAGCTGTATCCATGGAAGGGGAAAATGAAATTGAAACTAAAATTTCATATACCTCTGGTGTATACCAAGGTTTTACTGGAATAGACACAAGTAAACCAGACCATTACACCGTTAATTATGCAGCTACAAATGCAGACGGATTTGACGGATCAGCAATGAGAGAAGTTTGGGTTGCTAACACAGGAGATTTAACCACAAGCATTGAAGGCTTATACCTTTCAAGCGTACAACGCGCACCAGCTTTTGAGGCATCTGCTAAATACAATGACTTACAATATGTTATAATCTGGAAAACTGGAGATAATACATATGAAATCTCTCATGCAATTGGTGGATACTATTCATTCGGTAGAGGTTATGGCCCAAATTACGCTGCTCGTTATGCAGAAATAACCGCAAATGACATTCCTGGTAATTCTTTTACTTCAACTATTGCAACTCTACCAACATGGGGTAACACAGTTGAAATTACAGATTTTACTGTTAATGCAACAACGAAAACAATTACTTACACAGGAACGGGAAACTTTGGAAATGGAGCTTTCAAAGTCCAACTTAAACAAGTTCAATTTTAATTTAAGACGATGAAAAAACAATTTATAAAAAATCTATTTACAGCATTAAGTTGCTTTATTTTGATAATATTCACATCATGTGATGAAGTAGAAGACATTGAAGTAGGTGGAACATCAGTAGAGGAAATGTCAGGTGACTGGTGGATAATAGCATTAGAACCAGACGGCGTAACTCCTGCTTACGGTGGGGACTATGTACAATTTACCACTAACAACACTGCAGCTGACGACGGAACTATGTGGATTGATGATCATAAAAACTGGATGGAAATCAAAACAAGAGTTAACACTAATGTTAATGAATTATCCTTTTCCGGAGAAGATGATGCCATAGAAACCTATTATGATGGAACAGTAAATCTAAAAAACGGGAAGATCTCTAAAAAATCTTATACAACTGAAAGTAATACGCTCGTAGATGAAATTTACTTTGAAGTTGAATTTGATTGGGCTGCTGGTACAGTTTTCCAATTCAAAGGACACAAAAGAACTGGATTTGCAGAAGATGAAAACCCTCACTTCTAACAGTTAAAACTAATTATTTTAAAAAACCATTCAAACGAGAGTTTGAATGGTTTTTTTTATAGAAAAACCAAAAAAAACAAGAATTACGAATAAAATAAATAAAACAGTTTATCAAACCTAAATTTGCGATTTATTAGTTTTTTAACAAATTTAACATTGATTTAACTAAGTTTTCATAAGAATTACACAATTTCAAACAGTAAACCAACCACCACATAACATTTAAATAATCACAAATATTTCCCAATTAACATAATTAATGCTATGTTTACTAAACTTTACTAAGAATTTGACATTTTTAAAGCTTCAAACATTCAATCATTTAACAAACTCAAAAATGTTTACGGCCTTAAATGCACTAACTTACTTAAAGTCATCCAAATAAAATTAATTCAAACAATTTTACAAATGAAAACAAAGTTTAATGGAATTTTAACGCTCTTGTTAGCGTTAGTTGTGCAATTCACATTCGCACAGGAAAAACAAATTTCTGGAACTGTATCGGACGAAACTGGTCCGCTTCCAGGAGTAAGTGTAATTATTAAAGGTACTTCTACGGGAGCTGAAACAGATTTTGATGGTTTATACACTATTACAGCAAAACCAGGAGACGTACTTGTATTTAGCTATATCGGTATGGATAAGAAAACTGTAAAAGTTGGACAATCTAATACAATTAACGTAACCTTAATTGGAGGAAACATACTAGAAGAAGTTGTAGTTGTAGGATACGGAAATACCACAAAAACAAAATCTAGTATTTCCTCTGTTACCATTACCTCTGAAAGCATTACTGAAAGACCAAATGCAAGTGTTATCCAAACACTCTCTGGACAGGTAGCAGGTTTAGACATCTCTACTTCTTCTGGACAACCCGGTGGAAATTCTACCGTAAACCTTAGAGGAATTAGCTCTATTAATGGTGACACAGAACCATTGTTTATAATGGATGGTGCTCCAGTTGACCAAGACAATTTTAGGAGTTTAAATCCAGATGAAATTGAATCTATTTCTGTTTTAAAAGATGCTGGAGCAACTGCTATATATGGAAACAGGGGAGCTAATGGTGTTGTAATTATCAAAACAAAATCAGGTAATTATGATCAAGATCTCAAAATAAGCTACAACGGACAACTTAGTTATGCAACGCTACAAAAAAGTTCATACAACTTAATGAACTCACAACAACAGTTGACCTTAGAAAACCAACTAGGTAAGGGATTAGGAGCTACATTAACAGACACAGAAATTGATAGTTATAAAACATCAGACTGGGATGAATTCTTCTTTGACAAAGCGCAAACTGTAAGTCATAACTTAAGCTTAACAGCAGGTGGTGAAAATTTAAGATCCTACGTAGGGTTAGGATTTCACGATCAATCAGGAGTACTAAAAAACAGTGATCTTAAAAGGTTTAATATCAGAACAAATGTTGATGGTCGAAGCAAAAACGATAAATTCAATTACGGTTTAAAACTTTCTTTAAACTACTCCACTTCAAATGAACCAAACTCAATTGGGACAGGAGCTATCAACAGAAACTTCATTCTAGGAGCATTACAATCAGTACCATACTTCTCTCCAGACGATTACACAACCGGAGCAGACTACATAAGCCCTCTAAGTTTTGCAAACACTCCATATTTCTTAATGGACAGACTTGAAACGTACACTAGAGAAGAAGCGGAAATAAAAATGATTGCTAGTTTAAATGCTAGTTATAAAATAACTGATGACCTTACAATAGGAATAGTAGCCAGTACAGATCTAGAAGAAGAAGTACTTACAAGAGCAGAAGGACCAACATCCTTTAATGCTTTATTATTTGCACAAAGTGGAAATAATACTCCTGGATTCCAAGATCAATTTTACGAAAGACAATTTGCTTTTAACCAGGTAACATCTTTAAACTACAACAAACAAATAAACGAACACTCTTTTAGTGTTGGATTATATACAGAATACTTTAAAGCTCATTATCAAAGATTCGGATATAGACAAGAAGGGTTAAATGTTGCAACCTTCTACCCTGGTGATGGTTCTGCTTTTATTGACGACAACTCAGAAAACGATTATTTCGTTGATGTTGCAAGTGCTAACATTTTAGAGGCTGGTTTATTCTCTTACTTTAGTCAAGCTGATTATGACTACGACAGTAAATACGGAATAACAGGTACCATTAGACGTGATGCATCATTTAGATTTTCCGACAGTAATAAATGGGGAACATTTTACTCAGTAGCAGCAAGATGGAATATCCATAATGAGTCGTTTATGGCAGATTCGATATTCAATGTACTAAAACTTAGAGGTTCGTACGGAACAGGAGGAAACCAAAACATTTCGGGATCTGGATATTTCTCAGCAGCAGATTTGACAAGAGATTTATTTGCAACCGGAGCAGGATACCAAGGTGCAAATGCCCTGTTTTTATCACAAATAGGTAATAGTACACTTAAATGGGAAACAATTACATCTGCAAACATAGGTGTTGATTTCGCTATGTTTGACAGAAAATTCAGAGGAACTATTGAGGCATATGTAAAAACCACTTCTGATCTTTTCCAGTCAAAACCAGTATCGGCAATTAACGGAGTAAATTCATTAGATGCAAATGTTGGTGAATTAGAAAATAAAGGACTAGACCTTGAATTACATTACAACATACTAAACGAAGAGGACTATTCTTTAGTATTAAACTTTGTAGGAAACCATAATGCTACAAAACTTATTGATTTACCAGGTGACCAAACAGAACTCATTGGTACTGGACGTATTGGAGGTAAATTATTCGAATATTACGACTACAGATATGCCGGAGTTAATCCTGCAAATGGTAACCAATTATATTTAACTGCAGAGGGAGACTTGACAGAAAACCCAGATGTAGATAATGATAGAGTATGGTTAGACAAAAACATATATCCAGATTTTACTGGTAGTTTTGGTTTCTCCTCTGATTACAAAGGTTTTTTCTTGTCTACACAATTTAACTACACTGTGGGTGTTGACAGATATGACTACGACTTAGCAGGGTTCCAAGACCCAACAGCCGTAGGTCAATTTAGAAGCTCTACAGACTTATTAAGAGCCTGGACCCCAGAAAACCGTACAACTGACATCCCTTCTTTAACGGCTACCAATTTAAGTTTTGACGGTACACGATATCTAAGAGATGCTGACTACTTAAGACTAAGATACATCAACTTTGGATACAGTATCCCGAACAAATTTTTAAAAGGAACAGGATTTTCAAGGATAAAACTTTTTGCTAATGCAGAAAACTTAATTACATGGACCAAATGGAGAGGTTATGATGTGGAAGCCAGAAGTAACGGTTCAAACACATACCCTAGTCCAAAAACTATATCAATAGGAATTGACCTATCATTTTAATAAACAAAAGATTATACAATGAAAAACATAAAAATATTAAGTGTCATTGCAGTTTACACCCTTTTATTTATAGGATGTAGTGATGCAATAGACATTGAGCAAAAAGGAAGATTAGGAGCAGAACAAGCTTTCCAAACAGTAAATGACCTAAATTCAGGAATTCTAAAAACCTATGACGAACTAGATGTTACTAACGAAATACAATTTAATTCAGTATTTACAGATGAGATTTCCATTGGATTTGATAATGGTGGACAAGGATTAAGTGATGGTAGTTATGGTTTTGTATTAAACCCTAGTAGTGACTTTTCAGAATCTCTATGGAACAACTCATATGACGCACTAAACTCAGCAAACAGAATTATTGAAGCTGCTGAATTAATTACACCTGAGTCAAATGAGCAAGTTCAATATAATAACATACTCGGAGAAGCTTATGCTATTAGAGCGTTCTCACACTTTACATTACTTTCATACCTAACACCAGATTATACTGATGATAGCGCCCTTGCAACAATTTTATTAGATTTTGTACCAACGATTGATCAAAATTTACCAAGAAACACGAATGGTGAAATATTTGCTTCTATAGATTCAGATCTCTCAAAAGCCAACTCATTATTAACAGAACAAAGTAATCCTACCTATATCTCTAAAGACTTTGTGACAGCTCTTAAAGCAAGAATGGCTGCTTACAGAGGTCAATATAGCATAGCAGAAGGATATGCAGACACTTTATTGGCAAAATATGACATCGCTAATCAAGCGCAATTCTTAGATATGTTTACTGACACGGACAATACCGAGATTATTTTCAAACTTGCTAGAACAGTTGGAGACAACTACGATGGACAAGGAAGTACCGGTAGTGGATTTGCTGGAGGATGGGCTGGAGCAAACTATGCGTTTATCAATGCTACACTTGCTGGATCACCTTATTTTGAAATGAGTCGAGCGGTATTTAATCTATTAGACCCAAGTGATATTAGATACACATCTTACGTAGATGATTCATCATTGATTGATTCGGATTATTTAACAAACCAAAATCCAGCTGATGATATTTTAGTTATAAAAAAATACCCAGGAAAGGATGGACAACCATTGATGAATGATTTAAAAATATTCAGGGTATCTGAAATGTTGTTTATTAAAGCAGAAGCATTAGCTGATGCAGGAGATTTTAACGGTACAGCCACATTAATCAAACAATTAAGAGACGCTAGATTTGGATCTGCACAAGATCTTCCAGTATACAATACAGAAGCAGAAGCTTTTGCTGGTATTTTAGCAGAAAGAAGAATTGAATTTGCTTTTGAAGGCCACAGATACAAAGATCTAAAAAGATTAGGAAAAAGAGCTGATAAGGGTATTGAACGCGATGTAGTGGACTGCGCAATTAATAATGAATGTTCACTTCAAGCTACAGACTTCAGATTTACAGTTCCTGTTCCTCTTGTTGAACTAAATGCAAACCCGAATATCCAACAAAATCCTAATTATTAATAAAACATAATATTATGAAATTAACAATAAAATATTTATCATTCATAGTAGGATTGTTATTTATTACTTCTTGTGATAAGAATGACGAACTATTAGTGTTTGACAATGTAAATGGACAGACTCATATTCAACTAACTGAAAATACTGCTACGCTTGCAACTCCAAGTACTGGACTTAGTGTACAAATTGAAGTTCAAGTAAGTACAATCTCTGAATCTGCGAGAACTATATCAATACAAATACAAGAAGATGACCTAGACAATGACATATTAACCACTGCAACCACAGATCAATATACATTATCAGACATTACAATTCCTGCCAATTCCTATAGCGGAACTTTAACGATTACAAGTAACTACGATGCTATTCCAGAAGAAGGAAGTACTTACTTGTTTTTAGAGTTAGTTTCTATCAACAGTGGTGTTTTCACTTTAGAAAAGGAAGATTTAAAAATTGAGTTTTTTAGAAAATGTCCAATCGTATTAGAAGACTTTGTTGGAACATGGTCTGGAACAGGTTCATGGAGTGAACATTTTGATTATTCAACACGAGTAGAAACTTTCATTAATTCGGAAGGAGAAATGATGATTAACGGTCTTGCCCTAGATTGGGTTGAAGGATGGTGGGGTGAAATTATCACAACTAACAAGCCTGTTCGAATAGATATAGATGTTGAAACTGGTGCGTTCACAATAGAAGAACAACCTTATATAACCACTACATATAATGGTTCTCCACAAGCACCTTATTCAATCAAAGCAACAGGGACTATACTTAACCCATGTCAAAAGACTATGAAAATTAATCCTGTACTTGTACAAGGAGGGAATGATATTGACGGGACAACATGGGGTTCTATATTTTTGGAAACAATAAAACTTGATTAATTAAACATTTTAACTTAAATACACATGTTTATATGTAAAATTTAAGATTAAATCTAATAGCTTAAAAGCTGAACAATGTGACCATTGTTCAGCTTTTTTTTTGCAAAAAACTTAATTTATGATGTTTCCAAAATTAGAATATTAAAAACTGTTTATTTAATAAAAAAACTAATACATGAATAAATGAACCTTTTTTCCCTATAAAAAAAACATATTTACTAGTATAAATTTTAGTTTTTCATTAACATTTTTCTTTTTTTTTATGACATTCACAAATAGCAATACCTCTTCTTTTTATGACTTTAACCAATCTTTAACAGTTTCACAAAACTATATACAAACAAACTACCGGTAACAATATTAATCACTTAAAATAAAAGAGACTTAACCGCATTTTAATGAAAAAACACCTTGTAACAGCAAATAAAATTTACCATAGCTTTACTGCCCTCTATAGTCATTATACAAAAACAACAGTGCTGCTTCTTATAAACAGAAAGTCACGATTTATATAGTACATAGGGAACCAAATAAAATTAATTCAAACAATTTTACAAATGAAAACAAAGTTTAATGGGATTTTAACGCTCTTGCTAGCGTTAGTTGTGCAATTCACATTTGCACAGGAAAAAGAGATTTCTGGAACCGTATCGGATGAAACCGGACCATTACCAGGAGTAAGTGTAATTATTAAAGGTACAAGTACCGGAGTAGAAACCGATTTTGATGGTTTGTACAAAATTAAAGCAAAACAAGGCGATGTTCTTGTATTTAGCTATGTTGGAATGACAACTAGCCGTAAAACCGTAGGGTCTTCAAATCAACTAAACGTAGTTCTTGAAGGGTCAAATCTTTTAGAAGAAGTAGTTATTGTCGGGTACGGAACAAGTACAAAGCAATCATTTACAGGAAGTGCAAAAGTTGTGAAAGCTGATAAATTGGAGCTTAAAAGTGTTTCCAATGTATCTCAAGCTTTAGCTGGAGAAGTTGCGGGTGTAAATGTAATTAACACCTCTGGTCAACCAGGAACATCTTCTACTATCCGTATTAGAGGTTTTGGTTCTATTAACGGTAACAGAGATCCATTATACGTAGTAGATGGAGTACCTTTTTCTGGAAGTATCAACTCAATTAATCCTGCCGATATCGCATCGACCACAGTATTAAAAGACGCAACTGCAACCGCTATCTATGGATCACGTGGTGCTAATGGTGTTATCTTGATTCAAACAAAAACAGGTAAGAACGGTGAATCTGTTATTGAAGTAGATGTAAAAACTGGTTATAACTTTAGCTATTTACCAAGGTATAATACGATTACTAATCCAAACGAATTTATTGAAACAGCATGGCATGCCATGGGTAACAGGACCTTGGATTTTGACCCAAGTAACGATGCAGTTGCCTATGCAAACACATACTTATTTGATGATAAAAGAGGTATTCATACCGCTTATAATTTTTACAATATAACTGATGTTGCAAATTTAATTGATCCTTTAACAGGAAAAGTGAGAAAAGATGTAACTACAAAGTATACTCCAGAAAACTGGACTGATTACGGATTTCAAACTTCAATGAGAACTGAAGCTAACTTAAAAATGAGTGGTGGTTCAGAAAAAACAAAATACTTTGCTTCATTCGGTCACTTAGATGATGAAGGGTATGTAATCAATTCAAATTACAAACGTTTATCTACACGTTTAAATTTGACTCATAAACCTAAGGATTATATCACAGCCAATGCAAATATTGGGTATGCTTATTCTGAAACAATGAACAATGGACAATCTTCCGATTCTGGAAGTGTATTTTGGTTCGTTGATAACATTCCTTCAATATATCCTTTATTTTTAAGAGACGAAAATGGAGCTATGATACCAGATCCAAAATTTGGAGGTAACATCTATGACTATGGAGACTCAGGAAGAGGGTTTGCCTCTCTAACAAACTCTATCTCAGATGCACATTACAACAGTAGAGGGAATAACAGACATGAATTTAATGGTAACTTTTCTATCAACATCGAGTTAGCAGAAAACTTAACATTTGAGAACAAATATGGTGTTCAATACTACAGTAGAACGTATAATAGTATCAACAATCCTTTCTATGGAAGTGGAGCATCTAATAACGGAAGTATCTACCAAACAAACTCGGATGCTTTAACTCAAAATTTCTTGAACTTATTACGTTATACAAAAAACTATAAAGATCATAATTTCGAGGTTTTATTAGCACATGAATCTAACCAATATAAATACAACTATTCAGACGCAAGTAAAGAAAATGTTGTAAACTTAGTACATGGATTGGATCAACTAAACAACTACGTAGTAACTTCTTCACCTTCTACAGGTTACCAATTGAATTCAAGTATAGAAAGTTACTTTGGACAGTTAAATTATAATTTCAATCAGAAATATTATTTAACAACTTCGGTTCGTCGCGATGGATCTTCTAGATTTGCAAAAGACAAATGGGGTACTTTTGGATCTATTGGTTTTTCTTGGTTAATGAACAAAGAAAACTTTATGCAAGATGTAGAATTTGTTAATTTCTTGAAATTAAAAACAAGTTATGGTCTAATAGGAGATCAAGCAGGTGTTGGAATATACTCTGGACAAAACTCTTATACCATGAATAACTTAAACGACAATATTTCTTTAGGTGTTCGTGCTATCCAAAACCCAGACTTAACATGGGAAACATCTAAAATATTCCAAGTTGGTGTAGAATCTACATTATTTGAAAACATAGTGGATATATCATTAGATTATTACATCAAAAATACTGATGACTTAATTTTTGACAGAAGAATGGGACCTTCATTAGGAGATGCCTTGATCAGAGTTAACGACGGACAACTTAGAAATAGTGGTTTAGAATTTGACATTAACACTCAGATAATCCGAAAGGAAAACTTCTCATTAGATTTTGGTCTTAACGGAGAAATGCTAAGCAATGAATTAATAGCCATGCCTATTGACCCTGCTACAGGTGAAGAAAAAGTATTAGATATTAGTGGAAGATACGGAAGATCTGTTGGACATTCATTATACGACATGTATTTGAGAGAATGGGCCGGAGTAGATGTTGCTAACGGAGATCCTTTATGGAATGTTTATTACCACGATGCTAATGAAAATGGTACTGTAGATGACGGTGAAAAGATAAAAAGTTTAACCGAATACAAACAATTGAACCCTAATAACAAAATTAGTAAGGAAACAACTAATGTATATCAAGATGCTACTCAAAAATATGTTGGAAAATCAGCAATTCCAAAGGTAAGAGGTGCATTCAGGTTAAGTGGAAGATACCATGCTTTTGACTTTAGTACACAATTTGCTTATAGTTTAGGTGGTTATTCTTACGATGGAGCCTATGCAGGATTAATGCACAACGATAAAATCGGAGATAATAACTGGCATAAAGACATTCAAAATAGTTGGAAACAACCAGGAGACGTTACAGACGTACCTCGTTTAATAAGTGACAGAAACGTAAATGTAAATAGTTCATCTACCAGATTTGTAACTTCATCAGATTATTTAACTTTGAACAATTTAAAAATCGGATACACATTAAAGGATACATTTGTACAAAAAGCAGGTATTTCAAATGTAAACATATGGGTTGCTGGAGACAATCTATTTTTATTAAGTGCAAGAGATGGATTTAACCCATCAACATCAGAAACTGGTGCCACAAGTACTTATAGATACTCACCTTTAACTACAGTAACCTTAGGATTACGTGTTAAGTTTTAATCATAAAAAACGATACAAAAATGAAAAATTATATATATAAGTTGTTTGTTGTATGTTGTATACTTATTACAGCAACTAGTTGTTCAGAAGATTTTCTAGAAGAAAGTCCAACAGAATTTATCAATGAAAGTGACCTAGCAGAGTCGGGAGAACTAAACCCAATCGTTTTAGAAGGAACCTTAAACGGTATCTATTCTAACATGTTCACAACAGGAACAGGAGGAACTACTAATCATGACGATTTAGGTCATAAAGGATTTGACATCTATGCAGATATGTTGAGTAGTGACATGGCGCTTTCTGTAGGGAACTATGGATGGTATACAGGTTTAACTCAATTAATAGAAACCATTGATTATACGAGTAATACAAATTATAAACCTTGGAGATTTTACTATAGAGTAATTCGTTCTACCAACCTAATGATTAAAGCATTGGGAGGAAATGACGCGGTAGTAGAAGGTGAAAATGCCTATAACTACGCACAAGCGAAGGCGATGCGTGCATATGCATATTTTTACTTAAGTCAGTACTTTATAAAAGAATACGATCCTACTTCTAAAGTACTTCCTATTTACACAGCTCCAGATCAACCAAATCAACCACAAAGTACTACTGAAGAAGTATACAACTTAATGATAGGTGATTTGGAACAAGCAGTTACCTTATTAGAAGGATTTGATCGTAGTGCTAAATACCAAGTAAATCAAAATGTTGCCAAAAGTTTATTAGCATATGTTTATGCTTCAATGGGAACGAGTGAAAGTAACTTAAAAGCATTAGATTTAGCTAAAGATGTTGCTGCAGCGTATACATTAACAACTAAGGAAGAATTAACTGCCGGATTTAACGATGTTAGTGTTCCTTCATGGATGTGGGGTGTAGACATTACCGTAGACCAAGGATTAGATTTAGTGTCTTTTTGGGGACAAATTGATATCTTTACATATAGCTACGCCGCTGTAGGGAATACTAAATCGATGGATAGAAACTTGTTTGATGCAATTCATGACAACGATTACAGAAAAGTACAATTTTTAGATTCACCTGGACATAGTTTTGAATTAACTCCTTATAAGAAATTCTACAATGAAAAACGTGAAGTTTTCGGAAATAGAACGGTTACTGATGATTATGTTTACATGAGAGTAGAAGAAATGGTTTTATTAGCAGCAGAAATGGCAGCTAAAGAAAACCAAGAGGGAGTAGCTATTGCACATTTAACTCAATTGTTAGAAAAACGTTTTGACGATGCTATTGACTACGCATATGTTAACACTTTATCTGGACAAGATTTATTAGATGAGATCATACTTCAAACTCGCATTGAAATGTGGGGAGAAGGAAAAAGTTACCTTTCTATGAAACGTAATAAACTTACAATAAATAGAGGTCCAAATCACTTAAATCATATTGGAGAAGACATCGAGTACAACGATGAGAGATTGACTTTTGAAATTCCACAATCAGAAATTCAAAACAATCCATTTATCAACTAATTTAAGTTTATAAAACAGTAAACTAACCCACCTCTTCACAGAGGTGGGTTTTTTATTTCAAACAATTAGACTACCTTTGCGGCCATGGAAAATAAGACAACTAAAATATTTGGTTTACG